>Ga0208355_1000487_pt1 | contig 17872 bp, 14 predicted proteins | sample NGESurdeep072012_6_FD_184458 | JGI IMG/M metagenome (GOLD analysis project Ga0208355, IMG submission 184458) | Arctic peat soil microbial communities from Barrow, Alaska - NGEE Surface sample 210-3 deep-072012 (SPAdes) | ecosystem: Environmental > Terrestrial > Soil > Wetlands > Peat ... | reverse complement strand
CGAGGTCGGGGGCGATGCGGCTGGGCATGTGCAGCACGAGCGGCCAGGTCGTGATCACCGCGAGCAGGATCCCGGCCAGCGCCATCAGCAGGACCTCCCTGCGCGTGAACGTGGGGGAGGGCGCCCAGCGTTCGTCGCGCACGCGCGAGGGCGCCGGCTCGCCGGCGAGCGCCGCTGGCGTGCTGCCGGGGGAAGCCGACGATCCAGATGGCGTGCGTGGCGGACTTGGGAGACCGGTGCTCATGGTCTGCAGGTGTTTGGAGCCGCGCGGATCGGCGCAGCATACGGGAGGCGCCTGTGACGTAGCGGCGCACGGGCCCCGCGCGGATGTGACGTTTCGAGATCGTCGTTTGCGTCAAACTGGCCCGCATGAGGGTTCTGGTGGTCGGAGCTGGGGGGGTGGGCGCGGCGTTTGCGGCGATCGCGCAGCGGCGCGCGGTGTTCGAGCATGTGGTTCTGGCCGATGTCGCGCTCGATCGCGCGCGCGCGGCGTCCGAGCGCCTCGGCGAGCCCGACCGCTTCAGCGCCGAGCGGGTCGATGCGTCCAGCCGCGAGGAGCTCGTGCAGCTGGTCGGGCGCGTGCACCCCGACGCGGTGCTCAACGCGTGCGACCCGCGCTTCAACGAGCCGATCTTCGGAGCGGCCTTCGACGCCAGGGTCACCTACCTGGACATGGCGATGACGCTGTCGCACCCGCACCCGCAGCGCCCGCACGAGCTGCCGGGTGAGATGCTCGGCGATCTGCAGCTGGCCGAGCACGAGGCGTGGGAGCGCGCCGGCCTGCTCGCGCTGGTGGGAATCGGTGTGGAGCCCGGGCTGTCTGACATCTTCGCCCGCCATGCCGCCGACGAGCTGTTCTCCAGCATCGCTGAAGTGGGCGTGCGCGATGGCGCGGACCTGGTGGTCGAGGGCTATGACTTCGCCCCCACGTTCTCGATCTGGACGACGATCGAGGAGTGCCTGAACCCGCCGCTGATCTGGGAGCGCGAGCGCGGCTTCTACACCACCGCCCCGTTCTCCGAGCCCGAGGTGTTCGTCTTCCCCGAGGGGATCGGGCCGGTGGAGTGCGTCAACGTCGAGCACGAGGAGGTCGTGCTGATCCCGCGGTGGGTGCAGTGCGAGCGCGTCACGTTCAAGTACGGCCTCGGGCAGGAGTTCATCGACGTGCTCTCCACGCTGCACAAGCTCGGCCTGGACTCGACCGAGCCGGTCTCCGTGCGCGGAACGCCCGTTGCTCCCCGCGACGTCGTCGCCGCCGCGCTGCCCGACCCGGCCACGCTCGGCGAGCGCATGAGCGGGCGGACCTGCGCCGGCACCTGGGTGACGGGGACGGGCAAGGACGGACAGCCGCGCTCGACCTACCTCTACCACCTGGCTGACAACGAGACCACCATGCGCGAGTACTCAAGCCAGGCGGTCGTGTGGCAGACGGCCATCAATCCGGTGGTCGCGCTCGAGCTGCTCGATCGCGGCGAGTGGAAGGGGGTCGGCGTCCTCGGCCCCGAGGCGTTCCCGTCGGCGCCGTTCCTGGAGCTCTTGAGGGAGATGGGCTCCCCCACCGCTCAGATGGAGCTGCCGGCGTCATAGCGCCGTCCCCGGGCGCTCAGAAGTCGACGGGTGCCGGGATCACAGGGGATGGGGGCTGCTCGAGCAGCCCGGGCGGAGCGGTTTCGAGCTTGCGCGAGAAGTAGTCGCGGAAGAACGGGCGCGAGACGAGCATGATCACGCCGCCGAGGATCATGCCGCCGACACCAATCCACAGGGGCAGCGTGATGCCGAGGATCGGCTTGGAGGAGACGTTGGACTTGTGGCCGTAGTAGAACATGGCCCTGATGCCGACTCCCCACAGCATCAGGCCCCCGAGGAGCGGGCCGGCACCGAGGAGCAGGAGATTGCGTGCGCTCTTCATCAGCTCGCGGCGGTAGTAGATGGCACAGGCGACGCCCGTCCAGCCGTAGTAGAAGACGATCGGAAAGCCGATCGCGGCGATCGAGTCTTCGAGAACGCTTTCGGAGAGCAGCAGGAGAACGATCGTCGTCACGATCGCCAGGGCGCCGAAGCCGAGCGTCGAGACGGTCGGGGTCAGGAAGCGTTTGTGGACGCGGGCGAGCAGGGACGTGACCGCTTTCCAGTGCGCCATCGACAGCGTCGTTCGAGCCGTCGGTAGGATCGTCGTCTGCGTCGAGGCGGACGCCGAGGTGAGCACAGTGATGATCAGCAGCTTGTTGAAGGTGCCCCCGAGCACGCCCTTGCCCAGCGCGTTGAGCACGTCACTCTGGTTTTCTTCGCTGGTCAGGAAGCCGACGCCGTGGAAGGACTGGGCGGCCGACGCGACGAGCACGTAGATGAGCACGAGCAGAAGCGTCGAGATGACGGCCGCCTTGCCCGGGCCCTCGGCCGGGTCCTCGGACTCCTCGTTCACCGCCACGCCGGAGTCCCACCCCCAGTAGATGAACACCGCGAGCAGAATCGCCACGACGAGGTCGCTGAACTTCAACGCCGTCGGGTCAAACCAGGACAGCGACGGCTTGATCGAGCCGCTGGGGGGATGGCTCCCGTACACCTTCACGAAGGCGACGACCGCGAAGATCCCGAGGATCAGGACCTCGACGCTGAGGAGCGCCTGCTGGATGCGCGCGGAGAGCTCGATGCCTCTGAAGCAGATCCAGGTCATCAGGATGATCCACACGACCGCCGCGATGATGAGCGCCGCTTTGGAGTTCCCGAGTTCGGTGAAGCCGAAGAGCTTGAACGTGTAGATGGCCGCGATGTCCGACAGCGACGCCATCACGATGACGTCCGCCAGGAAGATCGCCCAGCCGTTCATCCAGCCAGTCATTGGGCCCATGGCGCGCGTCGTCCACGCGAAGGTCGTGCCTGCGTCGGGGTCGGCGCGGTTGAAGTATTTGTAGGCCGAGGCGACAAGCAGCATTGGGATGAACGCCACCAGCAGCACCGCGGGCGCGTGCACGCCCACGCCTTTCACCGCGACGACGAAGCCGAGTGTCGCCGCCATCGAGTAGGCCGGCGCAGTCGAGGCGACGCCGATCACGATGTTGGAGAGGTAGCCGATCGCGCCTTTCTTGAGCCCCTTGTCCACAACTTCCGACGATGCGGCAGACCCCGATACGGCGCTACCTTCGGTGGACATCAGCGGCTCCTCTCGTGGCGGGCGACGGAACTGGCGCGGCGTGCAGCGAAAGCTACGGCCACGGGCGGCGGACGCGCAAGGGGCGCGATCCCCAAAGCGGCGATGCACGGTTATACATTCCGTACAATGGAGCCAGTCCTCGTTGAACTAGCGGTGGCTTGAGCCACACATCTCAGCGGAGTAGCGTTGTCCTTAGTGTCTAGTCGAGGCGACTCAGCGCAAAGCACATCCGAGGGAGAAGATCTCATGAGCACCCCTGAGAATCCGAGCGACGGGCCCGAGACTGGCTCCACGGCGACACCGTGGGCCCCCGGCCCTTCGGGCCCAGCGCTGCTGGAGGACCACCCCGACCGGCTCCAGCGGCTGGCCAAGCGCAACCTGTGGATGCACTTCACGCGGATGGGCTCCTACGACGAGCACCACGCCGTTCCCGTGATCGTCCGGGGCGAGGGCTGCTACGTCTACGACGAGCACGGCAAGCGCTACCTGGACGGGCTCTCGGCGCTCTACTGCGTCAACATCGGCCACGGTCGCGCGGAGCTCGGCGAGGCGGCGCTGGCGCAGACCAAGCAGCTCGCCTTCTACACGAACTGGAGCTACGCGCACCCGCCATCGATCGAGCTGGCCGCCCGCATCGCCGGCCTGGCCCCCGGAAACCTGAACCGCGTGTTCTTCACCTCCGGTGGCTCGGAGGCGGTCGAGTCGGCCTGGAAGCTCGCCAAGGCCTACCACCACGCGCAGGGCGATCACAATCGCCACAAGCTAATCTCGCGCCAGCTGGCCTACCACGGCACCTCGATGGGGGCGCTCACGGCCACGGGCCTGACCACGCTGCGCACGCCGTTCGAACCTCTGACCCCCGGCGGCGTCCACGTTCCGAACACCAACTCATACCGCTGGCAGGAAGACCGCGACCAGCTGTGGGCGGCGGACGCCATTGAGGAGGCGATCGAGTTCCAGGGACCGGAGACCGTCGCCGCGGTGATCCTCGAGCCGGTGCAGAACGGGGGCGGCTGCTTCGTCCCCCAGGACGGCTATTTCCAGCGGGTGCGCGAGATCTGCGACCGCCACGGCGTGCTGCTGATCTCCGACGAGGTGATCTGCTCGTGGGGTCGGCTCGGACACTGGTTCGGCTGCGAGCGCTTCGGCTACCAGCCGGACATGATCACCACCGCCAAGGGGATCAGCTCGGCCTACGCGCCGATGGGGGCGGTGATCGCCGGCGACCACATCGCCGAGCCGTTCCTGCATGGCACGGCGGCCTTCAACCACGGCTTCACCTTCGGCGGGCATCCCGTGTCCTGCGCGGTGGCGATGGCCAACATCGACGTGATGGAGCGCGAGGCGCTGTGCGACAACGTGCTCGCCAACGAGGGCCCGTTCCGCGAGATGCTCGACGGCCTGCGCGACCTGCCGATCGTGGGAGACGTGCGCGGCGCCGGCTACTTCCAGGCGGTCGAGCTGGTCAAGGACAAAGACACCAAGGAGACGTTCAACGCTGAGGAGTCCGATCAGCTCCTGCGGGGCTTCCTCTCGGGCGAGCTCTACAGGCGCGGATTGATCTGCCGCACGGACGACCGCGGCGACCCGATCATCCAGCTCTCGCCGCCGCTGATCGCCGGCAGGGAGCAGTTCGAGGAGATCGAGGCGATTCTGCGCCCCGTGCTGAGCGAGGCATCGGAGCGGATGGGTCAGTGGAGCTCACTGTCGCGAGCCTGATCGGCGAGCTCGGCCTGAAGCTCGTCTCCGGGGAGGAGTCCGCCGCGGCCCCCGTTCGATGGGTGCACAGCACCGAGCTGCCCGATCCGACGCCCTGGCTGAAAGGCGGCGAGCTGCTGCTGAGCACCGGCCTGCAGCTCGGCGGCCCAAAGGCCCAGCGCGAGCTGGTGGACCGGCTGGCCGACCATGAGATCGCCGGTCTCGGCTTCGGCACGGGCTTCGCCCACAGACGGCTTCCCGCGGCGCTGGTGACGGCGGCGCGCAGGCGCGGATTCCCGCTGTTCGAGGTTCCCTACGAGCTGCCGTTCATCGCGATCACCGAGCGGGCGTTCGCGCAGCTGCTCCACGAACGCTACGAGATGCTCCAGCGCAACATGGTCGGCGACGTGCTCGCCGAGGTGCTGTCCGGGCACCTCTACCCGGAGGACCTCCAGGCGCGACTGCGGCCGTTCGGGATCGGCGAGCAGGTGGCGGTGCTGGCCTTCAGGGCGGCCGACCCCAGCGCGGCGGCGGCGGCGGTGGAACGGATCATGGAACGCAGGCGCGTCTCCAGCCTGATCGCCATCCGCGCGGGCCTGCTGTGCGCAGTGGTGGACGCCGGGGGCGTATCCGGGTCGGGCGGCGCCGGCCCGGGCGCGCCGCTCGACCCGATCGAGCTCGCGCGCAAGATCCGCGCTGAGCTGATCCCCCGCTTCGGCGAGGTGCGGGCCGCTGCGAGCCGCGTGGCTGCCACGCACTCGCTGCGCATGAGCTTCCACGAGGCGCGCTGCGCCCTGGAGGCGGTTCGCCTGCGCAACGGCGATGCCCCGGACGTCGCCTCCTACGCCGATCTGGGCGCCTTCCAGCTGCTGCTCTCTGTGCAGGACGACGAGGCGCTGATCTCCTACTGCCGCAGCGTGCTCGGACCGATCGAACAGGGAGGGGGCGAGTACGGCGACGAGCTGGTGCGCTCGCTGGACGTGTTCATCGAGCACAACGGCCACTGGGAGAAGGCGGCGAACGCGCTCTACTGCCACCGGCACACGCTTCGCTATCGCATCCGCCGCATCGAGCAGCTGACCGGGCGCGACTTCTCCAGCGCCCGCGACCGCATCGAGTTCTGGCTGGCGCTGCGCGGCCGGGAGCTGGCACGATGAGCATGTTCTCTTGTCAAGGCTCCCTGCGGGAGCGTCGGCGTGGCGAAGCGTCACCGGAAGGAGCGGGCAGCGGATGAGGATCGGTGTTCCCAGCGAGATCAAGACCGACGAGTACCGCGTGGCGATTACCCCCGCCGGGGTACGCGAGCTGACCGCCGGCGGTCACGAGGTGCTCGTCCAGTCCGGCGGCGGCGAGGGCAGCGCGATGAGCGACGAGCAGTTCCGCGCCCAGGGGGCCCGCATCGTGCCCGACGCCGAGGCGGTGTTCGCGGAGGCTGAGCTGGTGCTGAAGGTCAAGGAGCCCCAGGCCGAGGAGGTGGGCTTGCTGCGCGAGGGCCAGGCGCTGTTCACCTACCTGCATCTGGCGGCCGAGCCCGAGCTGGCACGCGGCCTGATGGCCTCCGGCGCGACCTGCATCGCCTATGAGACGGTCGTGGACCCCGAGGGGCGGTTGCCGCTGCTGGCGCCGATGAGCGAGGTGGCGGGCAAGATCGCCACGCAGGCGGGCGCGTTCATGCTGGAGAGGCCGCTCGGCGGGCGGGGCATCCTGCTCGGCGGGGTGCCGGGGGTGGCGGCGGCGACCGTGCTCGTGATCGGCGGCGGCGTGGTGGGCATGAACGCCGCCTTCATCGCCATCGGCATGCAGGCTGACGTGTTCGTGTTCGACCGCTCCATCGATCGTCTGCGCGATCTCGAAGTGGCGTTCGCCGGGCGCGCCTCCACGGTCTACTCCTCGACGCTCGCCATCGAGGAGATGCTGCCGCTGGCCGACCTGGTGATCGGCGCGGTCCTCGTGCAGGGCGGCCGTGCGCCGCACGTGGTCACGCGCGAGCAGCTGAAGCTGATGAAGCCGCAGGCCGTGCTGGTGGACGTCTCGATCGACCAGGGCGGCTGCTTTGAGACCTCGCGTCCCACCACCCACTCCGACCCGACCTTCGAGGTGGACGGGATCACGCACTACTGCGTCACCAACATGCCCGGCGCGGTGCCCATCACCTCCACCTACGCGCTGACCAACGCGACGCTGCCCTACGTGATCGAACTGGCCGAGCGCGGCGTCGAGCAGGCGCTCGCGCGCAACGATGGCCTGCGCATGGGTCTGAACGTGCAGGGCGGCGAGATCATCCACCCGGCGGTCGCCGAGGCGCTCGGCGTGCCGGTCGCCGGCGTGTGAGCATGGTCATGCGCGACCCCGGCCCTTCGCGGCGGACATCCCAGGCTTCGACCTAGACACCCCAAGAGGAGGGGAGAGAAAGATGGCGAGCACCACAGAGACCCTCAGCAACTTCATCGACGGCGAGCGGGTGGCCGCGGGCGGCGAGAGCGAGCCCGTGCTCAACCCCGCCACCGGCGAGCAGCTCGCCCTCGCACCCGTCTCCAGCGCCGAGGAGGTGGACCTGGCCGTGCGGGCCGCGCGCCGCGCGTTCGACGGCTGGTCGAGCACCACGCCCGCGCAGCGCGCACGGGCGCTGCTTGCAATCGCCGATGTGATCGAGGAGCACGGCTCGGAGATCGCCCGCCTGGAGGCGCTCAACGCGGGCAAGCCGATCGAAGCGGTCACCAACGACGAGATCCCTGTGATGGCCGACAACCTGCGGTTCTTCGCCGGCGCGGCGCGCTGCCTGGGGGGCAGGGCGGCGGGTGAGTACATGGAGGGCTACACCTCCTTCACGCGGCGCGAGGCGATCGGCGTGATCGGGCAGGTCACGCCGTGGAACTACCCGCTGATGATGGCCATCTGGAAACTGGCCCCGGCGATCGCAGCCGGCAACACGGTCGTCCTGAAGCCAGCGGAGACCACGCCGATCACGACCCTGAGGCTCGCCGAGCTGACCGCCGAGATCCTGCCCAAGGGCGTGCTCAACGTCGTGACCGGACCGGGCGCGCCGACGGGCCAGGCGCTGATCAGCCACCCGGACGTGGACATGATCGGGCTGACCGGCTCGGTGGAGACGGGCAGGCACTTCGCCCGCACCGCCGCCGACACGCTCAAGCGGGTGCACCTGGAGCTCGGTGGCAAGGCGCCCGTGGTCGTCTTCGACGACGTGAGCCTGGAGCGTGCGCTGGAGACGATCGCGGGCACCGGCTACTACAACGCCGGCCAGGACTGCACGGCGGCCACGCGGGTGCTGGCGGGCAGCAAGGTCTACGACGACGTGGTTGCCGGCCTGACAGAGCAGGCGCGGGGACTCGTGATCGGCGACACGCTCGCCGCCGAGACCACGCTCGGCCCGGTCAACTCCGCGAAACAGCGCGAGCGGGTCGCGGGCTTCCTGGAGCGCAGGCCCGCCCACGCGGAGATCGTGACCGGCGGCTGCGAGCCGGATCGCCCGGGCTTCTACCTGGAGCCGACGGTCGTCGCGGGCCTGCAGCAGGAGGACGAGATGATCCAGCGAGAGATCTTCGGCCCGGTCATCACCGTCCAGCGCTTCAGCGGCGAGGAGCAGGCGATCGCCTGGGCCAACGCCACGCGCTACGGCCTCGCCTCCTCGGTGTGGACGCGCGACGTGGGGCGCGCGCTGCGCGTGTCGAGGGCGCTGCGCTTCGGCTGCGTGTGGATCAACGACCACATCCCGCTCGTCTCCGAGATGCCGCACGGCGGCTTCAAGGAGTCAGGCTACGGCAAGGACCTCAGCGTGTATTCGCTGGAGGACTACACAGTGGTGAAGCACGTGATGGCCAGTCTCCAGTAGGCCGAGGGCGGCGCCTGGCGACGTCCTCGATCGCTTGCGTGCAGAGCCCGCGGCGCTCACTGCGTCCTTGCCAGACTTGCCCCTCGACCTCCTGGGCGTTGCATGAGATGAAGCACGTTTGCAGCCAAAAGGCTGCTACGGTCACCCTACGGGCGGCGAAGTCGTCCGTGAGGTTCTTTGTCTTTGTTGGCGCTCGCAGCGCGGATGGGGTCAGTCGAATCTCCATCCGCAGCGGCGGCCAGAGGGTCGCCAGAAGGAGCACCAACAACATGCAGCATGAAACGTTCGCCGATCTCGGCGTGTCCGAGGTCGTCGTCAGTGAACTCGCCAAGCGCGGGTTCAGCACACCATTTGCAGTCCAGAAGCTGGTCGTCCCCGACGTGCTCGCAGGGCACGACGTGCTCGCGCAGTCGCCGACCGGATCGGGCAAGACGCTCGCGTTCGGCGTGCCGCTGGTCGAGCGCCTGAAGGACTCAGACGCGCGACCGTCGGCGCTGATCCTCGCGCCGACCAGGGAGCTAGCCAGCCAGATCGTCGATGAGATCCGCCCGATCGCCCACGCTCGGGCCCTTTCGATCGCAGCCGTCTACGGTGGCGCGGGCATTGTCAAGCAGGCGCGCCTGGCGGCGCGCGCCCACATCCTCGTGGCCACGCCCGGGCGCCTGCTCGACCTGATCGACCGCCGCGACGTATCGCTGGCGCGCGTCAAGATGCTGGTCCTGGACGAGGCCGACAGGATGCTCGACATGGGCTTCCGGCCGGTGGTGGACAGAATCGTGAAGATGACCCAGGCCGAGCGCCAGACGCTTCTGTTCTCCGCCACGCTCGAGGGCGAGGTGGGGCGCATCGCCAAGGCGTACACCTCCAATCCCCGCCGTCACGAGCACGCCCACCCGGTCGAGCGCAAGGCGGACGTGGCCCATCGCTTCGTGATGGTCAGCCACGAGGGCAAGGTCGCGCGCCTGGTCACGGAGCTAGGCGAGCCCGAGCGCGGGCTGACGCTCGTGTTCGTGCGCACCAAGCGCGGAGCCGACCGGCTGGTCAAGCGGCTGGCCTCCAGCAGCGTGCAGGCGGTGGCGATGCACGGCGACAAGTCCCAGGGGCAGCGCGAGCGGGCCCTGGCGAACTTCGAGGCGGGCGTTGTGGACACGCTCGTGGCCACCGACGTGGCCGCCCGCGGGATCGACGTGGTGGGGATCACGCACGTCATCAACTACGACATTCCGGCCACGCGCGACGACTACGTGCATCGCATCGGACGGACCGCTCGCGCGGGCGCGAGCGGCGTCGGCGTCACGCTCGTCGCACACGATCAGGCACGCGAACTGGCGGGCATGGTCGGCGAGCTGGGACTGGATCGGGAGCTGGAGCTGGCCGGCATGAGCGCCGGGCGCTCGGCACCCGCTGGCCGCCCGCCGCGGGCACGCTCGGGCACCGGCCCAAACCGTCAGCGCCCGAGCGATCGGCGCTCCAACCCTTCGAAGGGCGCCGGCGAGCGCTCGGGCGTCGCCCCGCGCGGTGGCAGCTCCCGTCGCGGACGGGCCTCGGGGCGCTCCAGGTAGGCCCTGGGAGCGGTCATCCCGGCCGCTCTCTCAGCTAACGTCGCGCCCATGAGCTCGTCGCACCCGCCCGATCCCAATGGGCAGACCGGTGCAAACGGCGACCCGTCAGCGGCCGACCTGCTCGCCCACTACGACGTCCTGCTCGTGCGCGCCCCAAATCCGGGGCCGCTCACGCTGACGGGCACCAACACCTGGGTCGTCGGCCGCCGGCCCGCCTGGATCGTCGATCCGGGACCGCTGATCGAGGAGCATCTCACGCGCCTGCTCGCCGCGATCGATGCCCGCGGCGGGCTCGGCGGCGTGGTGCTCACCCACGATCATCGCGACCATTCGGAGGCCGTCGGCGCGCTGCTCGATCATCATCCCGCTCCGCTCGCGGCCGGGCGCGGAGCGGCTGACGTGCGGCTCGGCGAGGAGGTGCGCTTCGGCCCGTTCGAGGCTGTGTGCACTCCCGGCCACGCGGCTGACCACTACGCGCTGATCGCCGAGGGGGCCTGCTTCACCGGCGACGCCGTGCTCGGCGACGGGAGCGTGTTCATCAGCCCCTACCGCGGCGCCATGTCCGGCTACCTGCTGTCGCTCACCCGCCTGCGCCTGCGCGAAGACTTCAACGTGCTCTGCCCCGGCCACGGACCCCCGGTGTGGGACGCGCACACCAAGCTCGAAGAGTACGTAGCGCATCGAATCGACCGGGAAAACCACCTGATCTTGGCTCTGGGGGAAGGCCGGCGCACGATCGCCGAACTGCTCGACGCGGTCTGGTCGGAGGTGCCCGAGCAGCTGCGCCAGCTCGCCACCGCCACGCTGGCCGCGCACCTGGACAAGCTCGAGGAGGAGCAGGTCCTGCCCACCGGCGTGGAGCGGCCCAAGTTCGAGCGGACCGAATGGTGAGCGCGCCCGAGCCGGCAGTCGCCGCGGAGACCGCCGCCGTGCGCCCGATGCCCGCCGGGGCCGGCTCGCGGGCGAGCTCGCTGGACTCGCCCTTCCCGCCGATCGCCGACTACGGCTTCCTGTCGGACTGCCACACAGGCGCGCTCGTCGCCTCCGACGGATCGATCGAGTGGATGTGCCTGCCCCATTTCGACTCGCCCTCGGCGTTCGGCGCGCTGCTGGACCGCGGCGCCGGCAGCTGGCGGGTGGGCCCCTACGGCGTCTACGTCCCCGCCGGCCGACGCTACATCCCGGGCACCAACGTGATCGAGACGACGTGGATGACCGCGCAGGGGTGGCTGCGCGTGGTCGACGCCCTGACGATCGGCCCCTGGCACGACAACAAGCACGGCTCCAGCCACACGCGACCGCCTACGGACTACGACGCCGATCACCTGGTGGTGCGCATGATCGAATGCATCCAGGGACAGGTGCAGATCGAGATCGTGTGCGAGCCGATGCTCGACTACGGCGCCACGCCGGCGCATTGGAGCGTCGTGGAGAGTGGCGAGGAGGGCGTCTGCATGATGGACGCCACCGACGACGTGACCGCCTTCCGGCTGTTCAGCGACGTCCGCCTGGGCATCGAGGGCAACCGCGCTCACGGCCGCCACACGATGAGCGAGGGCGAGAAGCGCTTCTGCGCGCTCTCCTGGACGGAGGAGCGGGGCGGCCCGCACACGGTCGAGCAGGCTGAAGGGCACATGGAGCGCACGAGCCACTTCTGGCGCACGTGGCTCGCGGGAGGCACCTACCCCGACCATCCGTGGCGCTTTCACCTGCAGCGCTCGGCGCTCGTGCTGAAGGGCCTGACGTTCATGCCGACGGGCGCGCTGGTGGCCGCGCCCACCACCTCGCTGCCGGAGACCCGCGGCGGGGAACGCAACTGGGACTACCGCTACTGCTGGATGCGCGACGCCTCCTTCACACTGTGGGCGCTGCACGCGCTGGGCCTGAACTGGGAGGCGGACGACTTCGTCCAGTATGTCGCCGACATGGAGCGAAACGAGGACGGCTCGCTGCAGATCATGTACGGGATCAAGGGCGAGAAGGAGCTGGTGGAGTCGACGCTCGACCATCTCAAGGGCTATGAGGGGGCGCGGCCGGTGCGCGTCGGCAACGGCGCCTACAACCAGCGCCAGAACGACGTCTTCGGGGCGGTGCTCGACTCGGTCTACCTGCACTCCAAGAAGCGCGACCACATCCCCGAGCGGCTGTGGCCGGTGCTGGCCGACCAGGTCCAGTGCGCGGCCAACGCCTGGAAGGAGCCCGACCAGGGGATCTGGGAGGCGCGCGGCGAGCCCCGCCACTATGTCTCCTCCAAGCTGATGTGCTGGGTGGCGATGGACCGCGGCGCACGGCTGGCCGAACGCCGCGGCCACGTCGAGCAGGTGGAAGAGTGGCAGGCGCTGGCCGATGAGATCCACGAGGACATCCTCAACCGCGGCGTCGACAAGCGCGGCGTGTTTCGCCAGCACTACGAAACGGATGCGCTCGACGCCTCCAGCCTGCTGGTGCCGCTGCTGCGCTTCCTCGGGCCCGAGGACGAGCGCGTGCGCGCCACCGTGATGGCCATCCGCGAGGAGCTGACCGAGGGTGGCCTGGTCCTGCGCTACCGCACCGACTCCACCGACGACGGCCTGGACGGGGAGGAGGGCACGTTCCTGATCTGCTCCTTCTGGCTGGTCTCGGCGCTGTCGGAGATCGGCGAGCACCGCCAGGCCGAGCACCTGTGCGAGCGCCTGCTCTCCTACTCCTCCCCGCTGGAGCTGTATGCCGAGGAGCTCGAGGCCTCCTCCGGTCGCCACCTCGGCAACTACCCTCAGGCGTTCACGCATCTGGCGCTGATCAACGCGGTCACGCACGTGATCGCCGCCCAGCAGCAGACGTGAGGCGAGCGGCCGGCGCCGGTCAGTAGCCGGGCTCGCCCGGAAGCAGGATGCGCGCGACCTCGCCTTCCAGCACCACCCTGGGCTGCACCGGCAGGACCTCGCGTCCGCGCGCGTGGATCAGCAACTCCTCGACGGAGGAGAACTCGCTGAGCTGCTCCAGGTGCTTGATGGTCGGGAACACCAGCGCTATCTGCTGGGCGCGGTAGGCGGCGAGCGCGGCCTCAGGCGTGAACCAGCCGAGGTCCACGCACTCCTCGCCGTCGATCCGCGGCTCCTGCCCGCTGGGCAGCGGGGCCAGGAAGAAGTGCGTGTCGAAGCGGATCTGCACCTCCGCGGGCGTGATCCAGCGCGAGAACTTCACGAGCGCGGCGGGATCCTCGAGGGTGATCGCCGCCTCCTCCCTCAGCTCCCTGATGGCGGCCGCGCGGTGGGCCTCGTCGCCGTCGCCCTCCTCCGCGTCCACCGCGCCGCCCGGGAACACCCACACGCCGCCCATGAATCGGGCCTGCGGCGTGCGTCTGACCAGCAGCACCTCCAGGTCATCCGCGCCTCCCCTGAGCAGGATCACGGTGGCCGCCTGGCGCGGGCGCGCCGGCGGGCCGGGGTTGTAGTCCTCGCCCGGTCCTGGACGCTCGCTCTGCTCACGTGCGCGCACGCGCTGACCCTAGCGGTCGGTAGTCTTTTACGCATGAGCAACCCGACAGAGGCCGCGCGCCCGTGAGCGCGCCCACCGGGACCCTCCAGCGCTGGATCTGCGAGTCCTGCGGATATATCTACGACCCCGAGGAAGGCGATCCCGACGGCGGGATCCCCGCGGGCACGCCGTTTGAGGGGATCCCAGACACCTGGTTCTGCCCGGTGTGCGGCGCGCGTAAGCGCGACTTCGTCCTCTACGAGGACTAGGACGCCCGCTGAGCGGCGCGATGCGGCGTCCTCACCAACGGCTTCGCCGTCGGTGCGGGCTCGCGTGCCAAGCACGCCACGCTCTCTGCGTCCTTGCCTCGCTTGCCCAGCGAACGTCCTAGAGGCGTGAGCCAGAGTCCGGACTGGGAGCAGCTGCTCGCGCTCGACAGCGAGCGCGTCTGGCACCCCTACGGCGCGCTGCCCGCCGCGCTGCCCTCGCTGCCGGTGGTCTCGGCCGAGGGGGTGCGGTTGAGGCTGGCCGACGGGCGCGAGCTGATCGACGGCATGGCCTCGTGGTGGTGTGCCATCCACGGCTACCGCCACCCGGCGCTCGATCGCGCCGTGACCGACCAGCTTGGCCGGATGGCGCACGTGATGTTCGGCGGGCTGACCCACGAGCCCGCCGTGCGCCTGGCCGAGCGCCTGACGGAGATGGCGCCCGAGGGTCTGGAGCGGGTCTTCTTCGCCGACTCCGGGTCGGTGTCGGTCGAGGTGGCCATCAAGCTCTGCCTGCAATACCAGCGTGCGCTGGGGCGCGGCGAGCGCACGCGCCTGCTCGCGGTGAGGGGCGGCTACCACGGCGACACGGCGGGAGCGATGGCGGTCTGCGATCCGGCTGGCGGCATGCACAGCCTGTTTGCGGGAGTCCTGCCCGAGCACGTCTTCGCTGAGCGCCCACCCGACGGCTTCGACGCCCCCCTGGACGACGCATGGGCCCGAAGCGTGAGCGCACTCGCCGAGGAGCACGCTCGGGAGCTGGCCGCCGTGATCGTCGAGCCGGTGGTGCAGGGCGCGGGCGGGATGCGCTTCCACTCCCCTGAGTGCATCGCCCATCTCAGGCGCGTGTGCGACCAGCACGACATGCTGCTGGTGCTCGATGAGATCGCCACGGGCTTCGGGCGCACCGGCGCGATGTTCGCATGCGAGCACGCGGGCGTGGCCCCGGATGTGATGTGCGTGGGCAAGGCCCTCACCGGCGGCTACATGACGCTCGCCGCCACCCTCTGCACCCGGGAGGTCGCCGACGCGGTGTCCGCGGGCGAGGGGGGCGGGCTGATGCACGGGCCGACCTTCATGGGCAACCCGCTCGCATGCGCCGTGGCGCTCGCCTCGTTGGAGCTGCTCGCCGACGGCGGCTGGAGGGCGCGGGTGGGGGCGATCGCGCAGGGACTCATGAGCGGCCTGGAGCCGGCCCGCGAGCTGCCGGGCGTCAAGGACGTGCGCGTGCTCGGCGCGATCGGCGTGGTGCAGCTGGAGCGCCAGGTGGATGTCGCCGCCGCCACCGCCGTCGCGGTCGGGCAGGGCGTCTGGCTGCGCCCGTTCCGCGACCTGATCTACACAATGCCGCCGTATGTCATCGGCGAGGAGGATCTGGCGAGGGTGACGGGGGCGATGGTGGGGGCCGTGCGTCTCGCCGCGGGAAACTCCTAGCTCAAGCCAGCCAGCGCCGCCACGGCAGGGTGTCGCCCGCCCGTGCCAGCCCAGCCACATCCGGGCCGTCGAGGGTGGGAAGCGTCTGCACCTCGACATCGCCCAGGCGCTCGATGGCCTTGAGGTTGGAGCGCTCGATCTCGCCGGGCACCTCCGGCCAGGGGGTGAGCACGACGGCGAGTACCTTCAGGCCGGCCCCGCGCGCGGCCTGGAGGGTCAGCAGCGTGTGGTTGATCGTGCCGAGGCCGGGCCTCGCGGCGATCACCACGGGCAGGCCCAGCGCGGCGGCCAGGTCGCACACGCTGTAGTCCTCGGCGAGCGGCACCAGCAATCCGCCCACGCCCTCCACGATCAGCGTCGCCTCCGAGGCCGCGCTGCGGGCGGCGCTGAGCAGCCTGGCGGGCTCGATCCTCGCGCCGGCCAGGCTCGTGGCCAGCTGCGGCGAGGCGGCGGGGCCGAAGCGCAGCGGCGCGACCTCCTCGGGGCGCATTCCGGTCACCCGCGCCAGCAGCTCGTGGTCGGGCGGCCACGAGCCCGGCTGTCCCTCCGCGCCGGCGTCTGCGTGATCCAGGCCGGTGAGCACCGGCTTGTGCGCACGCACCGGCTCTCCGGCGGCGACCATGGCGGCGAGCAGCGCGGCGCTCAGCACCGTCTTGCCGACCCCCGTGTCGGTGCCCGTGACGAACAGGCCGCGCATGTGTGTGCCCGTGACGGGCCGCTAGGCGGCGCGGGCGCTCGGGGCGAGCTCGCGCTCGAGGTCGAACGGTGCGCTCGGCCCCGCCAGTGCGGAGAGCGCCACCGCCGGCTGCTCGCCGTCGCGCTCGAGATCGAACGGCGCGGCCGTGCGTGGCGCGCGGGAGGGCTCGTGCGCGTAGGCCGAGAGCTCCGCGTGTGCCGAGAGCTCCGCGTGTGCCGGCTCGGGCGCAGCGCGGCGCTCGGTGTGGGCGGGCGCCATCGCCGCGGGGTCCAGGTCGAGCTTGCGCGTCAGCTCCCCGAGCACGCCAGCCGCCGTACGCAGCTCGGCGGCGGTGTGCGACGCCATCACGGTCAGGCGCAGCCTGGATGTCCCGTCGGGCACCGTCGGAGGCCGGATCGCCTGCGCGAAGACGCCGCGCTCGATCGCCTCCTGGCAGAGGCGCATGGCGGCGCGCTCCTCGCCGACGATCAGCGCCACGATCTGCATCTCGCTGTCCGCCACGGGGAAGCCCTCGGCGGCGAGCGCCCGGCGCAGGACGCGTGCGTTGGAGCGCAGGCGCTGGACGCGGTGGGGGCGCTCGCGCAGAAGCTCCAGGGCGGCGAGCGCGCCCGCCACGGCGGGCGGCGGCGGCGCGGTCGAGAAGATCAGCGAGCGGGCCGTGTTGATCAGGTAGCGGACCATCTCCGCGCTCGCGCACGCGTAGGCGCCGTAGGAGCCGAGCGCCTTGCCGAGCGTCCCGACCACCACGTCGATCTCGCCCTCCAGCCCGGCCTCCGCGACCGCGCCGCGGCCGTCGGGGCCGAGGTTGCCGACGGCGTGTGCCTCATCCACCACCATGCGCGCCCCGTATGCCTGGGCCGCATCGAGCAGCTGCGCCAGCGGCGCCACGTCGCCATCCATCGAGAACACCGAGTCCGTCACGATCAGCCGTCGCGCCTGCCCGTCGCGGCCGCTCGCGTGCCGGTGCAGGCTCCACTCCAGGTGCTCCACGTCGCGGTGGCGGTAGATCACCACCTCCGCGCGCGAGAGCCGGCAGCCGTCCACGATCGAAGCGTGGTTGAGCTCGTCCGAGAAGATCGTGTCGCCGCGGCCGGCGAGCGCGCCGATGACCCCGAGGTTGGCCAGGTAGCCGGAGCCGAACAGCAGACATGCCTCGCTGCCCTTGAACGCAGCCAGCCGCTCCTCCAGGCGCCCGTGGATGGTCATGGTGCCCGACACCAGCCGTGAGGCGCCCGCGCCGACGCCCCAGCGCATTGCCGCGTCCGCCGCCGCCTCGCGCACGCGTGGATGGTCCGCGAGCCCCAGGTAGTTGTTCGAGCAGAGCAGCAGCACGGGCTTGCCGTCGAGCAGCACGTTCGGTCCCTGCGGTCCGCTGATCAGGCGCAGGCGACGACCCAGGCCGAGCCGCTCCAGTTCCGCCAGGCGCTCTGCGATCTCGCTCATCTCCGCGCCCGCTGCCGGCCTAGCCGATCGGGGCTGGGTGGGGGACGCGGTTGACCGCGCCGTCCGGGCGCGGCGGGACGGCGCGCTTGGCGCGAAAGCGCAGCTGTGTGGAGGGATCCCAGAGCCGCACCTGCAGGTCGATCGGCGCGGGCTCAGACTCCTCTGGCAGGACCTGCGCGAGAACGTCGGGCGTCTCGCCCTCCAGCCAGCCCGAGCGGTTGTCCGGTCGCGGGTTGGCCGCGTTGTCGGGCTGGGAGGCCACGTTCAGGCCGAGCTGCTCGAACATCTCGCGGTCGGTCTCGGGCTCGTTGCCGA
>Ga0208355_1000486_pt1 | contig 17896 bp, 16 predicted proteins | sample NGESurdeep072012_6_FD_184458 | JGI IMG/M metagenome (GOLD analysis project Ga0208355, IMG submission 184458) | Arctic peat soil microbial communities from Barrow, Alaska - NGEE Surface sample 210-3 deep-072012 (SPAdes) | ecosystem: Environmental > Terrestrial > Soil > Wetlands > Peat ... | reverse complement strand
CCCCTCCGACGCGCGCCGCTATTTCAGCTGCCAGGACGTCCAGTCGTTGCCGTAGACGGGATGGAAGATCGCCGTCCCGAAGTTGAGCCGTTGCGAGAAGAACTTGGGCACCTCCTCGTAGCCGAACACCGCGACGTACGCCTTTTTTGCGACATATTCGTCAAGCGCTTCCCAGCGTTTGGCAACGGACTGCAGGTTCGTCGAGGGCACCTTGTCCAGCACCGCGAGCTCACTCTGGATGTGCGGGTCTTCAACCAGGCTGAAGTTCTGGTTGTTGGTTTCCTGGATCGACTTTGCGTTCAACAGCAGATAGAAGTCCGACGGGTTCGGGAAATCCTGGTTCCAGTCTGCGAATCCCGCTTGCGGGTTCAGCTTCAGGTTGCCGACCGTCGGGAAGTACGTAGCGTCGGCGATGATCTTCTCGGTCGCTTTCAGCCCGATCGAGTTGAGCACGCTCGCAAAGTAGTCGACGTATTCACGACGAGGCTGGCGAGTCTCGCCCCACACGGTCACCGAAGCGCCTGCCAGACCCGATTTCTGGATCAGTTCTTTGGCCTTGGCCAGGTTCGGCGCCGCGTTGGGATCACCGAACGGGCATGCCCCCCGCGGGTGGCCGATCATGCCGACCGGCAAAAAGAAGCACGCCGGGGTCTGGAAGCCGCTGTCCAAGCGCGAGAGCGCACGCCGGTCGAGCGCGTACATGACCGCTTCGCGCACCTGCTGGTTGTTGAACGGCGCGACTTTCGTGTTCAGGAAGAAGTAGAACGTCGAGACGGTCGGGTTCTTGGAGTAACGCGCCGAAGCCTGCGACTGGATCTGCGGGAGCAGCGCCGCGGGCAGCGTGTCGGCCCAGTCGAACGCGTCGGCCGAGTTGTTGAGTACCTGCTGGGCCTCGGACTGGGTGTTGCTGATGATCTTCACGTCCACGTTGACGTGGCCGGCCGGAATCCCGGGAATCTTGTCTTTGCTCCAGTTCGGGCTCTTGACGACCGAGAAGGACTGGTTGGGAACCACGTTCGTGATCTCATACGGCCCCACGCCCGGCGGCAGGTTGTTGCTGAGGTTGCTGATCGCCGTGCCGGTCGGTACGAGCGCCGCGGCCGGGAACGCGAGCACGTTGGCGAAAGCCCCGTAGGGCGCGAGAAGCTCGATCGTGATCTTCCCGGTCGTATCTTCTGCCTTGATGCCCGAGATGCTTTTCGCGGTGCCCTTGTCAAAGGCCTCAGCGCCAGCGATGTTTTCGGTGAAGAACGACTTGCCCCCCCAGTTGAGCTTGATCGAGCGCTGGATCGAGTAGGCGAAGTCGCTGGCCTTCACCGGCGCTCCGTTGGAGTAGATGAGCCCTTTACGCAGGGTGAAGGTATAGGTCTTGCCGTCGCTTGAGATCGTCGGCAGGGTTTGCGCGACCCCAGGGATCAGCTTGGTGCCCGCTTCGCCGTTGGCGTGCGCGTAGGTCAAGAGCCCCGTGTAGGCGATCCAGTCCGCCTCAGCCGCCTGCGTGGTGTAGCCCAGACCCGGGTCGAGGTAGTCCGGGGCAGTGCCCATCAGGTTCGTGACGGTCGAGCTGCTGCTTTTCGATGAGCTCCCGCACGCGCTGAGCGCACCCGCGAGCGTGACCGTGAGCAGTAGGGCGACCAGCAGGCGAAGGCTCTTTAGCACTTGGATCCCTCCTAAGGGAAGATGCATCTGACGACAATGTAGAGAAGTTCGACACCTTCTCGCCGGCGACCTGCCTAAAACTCGACCGAGATCGCAACCTCGGCCTTGTGGGCGCCCCACAGACCTCCGCACTCGGAGGATACTGCGCTGATGGACACCCTCTTCGACGAGGATCCGGCGCGCGAGCAGAGCGGTCGGTCCGCCAACAGGGGGAGTCCCGACGGGTCGGCGGGCAGCGCAGCGGCACGCCCGCTCGCCGTGAGGATGCGCCCGCAGAGCATCGAGGAGTTCGTCGGCCAGTCGCACCTGCTCGGCCCGGGCTCGGCCCTGCGCACGGCGATCGAGCAGGGCCACCCGCACTCGATGGTGCTCTACGGTCCGCCCGGCTCGGGCAAGACGACGCTCGCGCGGATGGTGGCCGCGCGCTCGAGCGCGGCGTTCGAGGAGCTGAGCGCCGTGCAGGCGGGGCGCGCGGAGGTGCGCGCGGTGATCGAGCGGGCGGCCCACCGGCGCGACACCAGCGGCGGGCAGACGGTGCTGTTCCTCGATGAGATCCACCGCTTCAACAAGGCCCAGCAGGACGCGCTGCTGCCCGCGGTGGAGGAGGGCCTGCTGACGCTGATCGGCGCCACCACCGAGAACCCGGCGTTCGAGGTCAACGGCGCGCTGCTCTCGCGCCTGCGCGTGTATGCACTGCAGGCCCTGACCGCCGAGGAGCTGGCAACGGTGCTGCGCCGCGCCGCGGGCACCTCGATGGCGGTGCAACCGGACGCGTTCGACTTCCTGGCGGCGCGCAGCGAAGGCGACGCGCGTACGGCGCTCAACGCGCTCGAGCTGGCCGCCGCGACCGCCGCGGAGCTGGGTGAGGAGCGGGTGACCCTGCAGCGTGTCGAGGACGCGCTGCAGCGGCGGGCGATCCTCTACGACAAGGGCGGCGACCGCCACTACGACTACATCTCCGCGTGGATCAAGGCGACGCGGGGCTCGGATCCCGACGCCTCGCTGCACTACCTGGCGGTGATGCTGGAGGGCGGCGAGGACCCGCGGTTCATCGTGCGGCGGATGGTAATCCTCGCCTCCGAGGACATCGGCAACGCCGACCCCGCCGCCCTGTCGCTGGCCACGGCGGCCGCCCAGGCGGTCGAGCTGGTGGGGCTGCCCGAGGCGCGCTACGCGCTGGCGCAGGCGGCCATCTACCTGGCGCTGGCGCCGAAGTCCGACGCGGCCGGGCGCGCGCTCTCGGCGGCCGCCGAGCACGTCCGCCAGCACGGCGCGGCGCCGGCGCCCGCATGGCTGCGCTCCGGGCCGCTGGCCGATCTCCGATCGGTTGGCCAGCAGCGGGGCGCCTATGACAACCCGCACGCGCACCCCGGCCACGTCTCCTCGCAGGAGCTGGCGCCGGAGGGCCTCGCCGGCGCGCGCTACTACCAGCCCGATGAGGCGGAGGCCGAGCTCGCCCTGCGCCTGCAGCGGATTCGCTCCGAACGCGGCCTGGAGCAGTGATAATCGCTCCCCGATGAGCACCACGAACGAGACCTCCGCCGACGAGGAGCAGCTCATTGCGCGCGATCCGGCCACCGGGGCGATCCTCGGCACGGTCCCCACCACCCCGGCCGAGCACATCGACGCGGTCGTCCAGGACGTGGCCAAGGTGCAGCCGCTGTGGGCGCTGCTGCGCCTCCAGGATCGCGCCCGCTACATGCGCAGGATGGCCCAGTCGGTGATCGACGACTTCGACGAGCTGCGGCGGACGCTCGCGCGCGAGCAGGGCAGGCCGGGTGCGGAGATCGCCGCGCTGGAGCTGCTGGCCGCGATCGACGCGCTGAAGTGGATCGCCGAGGACGGCGCCGAGGTGCTGGGCAGCCGGCGCGTGGGCATCCACCGCTCGATGTCGCTGCTCAAGCGCGGGCGGATCGCCTACGAGCCGTATGGGGTCGTAGGCGTGATCGGCGCGGGCAGCGCTCCCTTCGCCCAGCCGCTGGGGCAGATCGCGGGGGCGCTGCTGGCGGGGAACGGGGTGACGTTCAAGCCCGCCCGCCGGGCATGCCTGGCGGGCGAGCGGATCGCGCGGGTGCTGGCGCGTGCCGGCCTGCCGGAGGGTCTGGTGCGGATCGTGCACGGCGGCGCGGAGGTGGGCGTGGCGCTGGCGCAGGCGCCCGTGGACAAGATCCTGTTCACCGGCTCGCCCGACGTCGGTCGCGCGGTCGCGCGGTCGTGCGTGTCGCACGAGAAGGAGGTGACTGTGGAGCTGGGCGGCAAGGACGCCATGCTCGTGCTCACCGACGCGCGCCTGCCGCGCGCTGTGGCCGGCGCGCTGTGGGCCGGATGCGCCGGTGCGGGACAGGCACGCGGCGCGATCGAGCGCGTGTACGTCGCACGCGAGGTCCATGAGCGCTTCCTCGCGGGGCTGATCGGCGGGGCGCGGACGCTGAGAGTGGGCGACCCCGGCGATCCCCGCGTGCAGGTCGGACCGCTCGCCTCCGCGCGCCGCACCGCCCACGTGGAAGCGCTGGTGGCGGAGGCGATCGAGCAGGGAGCCCGACTTCACTGCGGCGGACCCGTCAGCCCGCCCGGCTGCAAAGCCGGCTGCTTCTACGCCCCCGCGGTGATCACGGGGACCACGCCCGAGATGCGCATCTCGCGCGAGCCGCTGGACGGACCGGTGCTGACGGTGGTGCCGTTCGACTCCGTCGAGGAGGCGATCGCGCTGGCCAACGACAGCGCCTACGGGCTGGGCGCCTCGGTGTGGACGGCTGACCGCTATCAGGGAACGCGGATCGCGCGCGAGCTGCATGCGGGCATGGTGTGGCTCAACGACCACCTCCCCGCTCCCACCGTCTCGCGCGGGCCCTGGGGCGCGGCCGCCGGCAGCGGCCTCGGGCGCACGCTCGGAGCGGCGGGGCTGAGGGCGTGCGCCCAGGAAAAGCTCATCACCTGGGACCCCCCCGCGTACAGGGGTCAGTGGTGGGGCCCCTACGACGCCACGAGCACGCGGGCGGCGCAGGCGGTGGCGAAGATCCGCTCCGGGCGGGAGTCAGACCGCGAGCGAGCCTGGCGCAAGGGCGCCCTCGCGCTGGCACGGCTGGGGGCGCGGGCGCTCGGTCGGGGGCTGCCGCGGTAGCGGCGCCGCGGCCGTGGGTCGCGGCCCGGGCTGCACTACTCTTGGAGCTGATGCCCGCCCAAGCTTATGCAGGCAAGGAGTGCGTCTGCCAGCTGCGCAGGGGAATCTGCGACCAGAGCTGCGTGCAGGGGATGCTCGACACCCCCTTCTACATCGCCTGCCTGAAGCTCACGGGCCGGCGCTGCGTGGTGATCGGCGGCGGCGAGATCGGGCTGGAGAAGGTCGAGGGACTGCTCGCCTGCGACGGCGAGGTGACGCTCGTCGCGCCCGAGGCCGAGCCGGCCCTGGCCGAGTACGCGCGCGAGCGCTCGATCGCGTGGGAGCGGCGCGCATACGCGGGCGCGGGCGACCTGGAGGGCGCGTTCATGGCGATCGCCGCCACCGACGACACGGATGTCAACATCGCGGTGTTCGAGGACGCTGAGCGCCGCGCGATGCTCGTCAACGTGGTGGACGTGCCGCCGTTGTGCAACTTCATCCTGCCGGCGATCGTGCGCATGAGCCCGCTGGCGATCGCGATCTCCACCGCGGGCGCCTCGCCGGCGCTGGCCAAGCGCATGAAGCGCGAGATCGAAGCCCAGTTCGGCGAGCCCTACGCGCAGCTGGCTGTGCTGCTGGGCGAGGTGCGCGGCTGGGCCAAGGGCACGCTCGCCACCTATCAGGAGCGCAAGGAGTTCTTCGAGGGGATCGTCAATGGAGAGCCGGACCCGGTGGCGCTGCTTCGAGCCGGCGAAGAGCAGGCTGTGCGCGAGCTGATCGCGCAGGCGCAGAGCGCGCACGCGCTGCCCGTCTAGAGAGCCCTGAGGGTGGCCGCACTCGAGGTCGAGGGGCTGGCTCGGCGCTACGGCGAGCGCGAGGCGCTGAGCAACGTGTCGCTGACGCTGCAGGAGGGTCAGACGCTGGTCGTGTTCGGGCCCAACGGCGCCGGCAAGACGACGCTCCTGCGGGTGCTCGCCACGCTGCTGCACCCGCACGCCGGTCGGGTGAGCGTGCTGGGCAGGAGCCTGCCCAGCGACGCCTGGGCGGTGCGCGGGCGCGTCGGCCTGCTCGCCCACGAGCCGCTGCTCTACCGCGAGCTGACCGCGCAGGAGAACCTGCGCTTCCACGCGCGCCTGCACGGCGTGGACGACGAGCGGGTGGGCGAGCTGCTGGAGTCCGTCGCGATGTCCACTCGCAGCCGTGAGCCGCTGCGGACGCTCTCGCGCGGCATGATCCAGCGCGTGGCGGTCGCCCGCGCGGTGCTTCACAGCCCCGAGCTGCTGCTGCTGGACGAGCCGCATTCGAACCTCGACCCCGCCGCGGTCGAGCTGGTGGCCCCGCTGATCGGCGCGGCCTCCGGACGCACGCGGGTGATCTGCAGTCACGACCCGGGCGGCGGGCTGGCCGAGGCCGACATCGTGCTCGGCCTGCGCGACGGGCGCACGGCCCTCCTGCGCGAGGTCGCGCAGGTCGACCCGAGCGAGATCACGGAGCTCTACCGGTGAGGCGCACCGTCGGTGCGCTGCTGCGCAAGGAGCTGCTGGTGGAGCTGCGCACGCTCGAGTCCGTTCCCGGCATGTCGCTGTTCGCGGTGACAACGTTCGTGGTCTTCCATTTCGCGCTGAACCGCAACAGCGTCGACGGGGACCTCGCGGCGGGCATCCTCTGGGTGACGCTGCTGTTCGCCGCGATCCTCGGGGTCAATCGCCTGTTCGTCGCGGACGCGGAGGAGGGCGGATTCGACGCCTTCCTGCTGGCGCCGGTCGATCGCAGCGCGATGTTCATCGCCAAGGCGCTGACGCTGCTGGCCTACATGGTGGTTCTCGAGCTGGTGGCCGTGCCCGCGTTCGCGCTGCTGCTGCTCGGCCCCTCGCTCGGCGGCGCGATGCCCGGCCTGGCGCTCATCCTGCTGCTGGGCGACGTGGGAGTGGCCGTGATCGGCACGCTCGTGGCGGCGCTGGCCGTCCGCACCCGCGCGCGCGACCTGCTGGGGCCGCTGCTGGCGCTGCCGCTGCTGGTCCCGATCGTGATCGGTGGCGCGCGCGCCACCTCGCCGCTGCTGGCGCTCGCGCACCCGACGGGGCCCGCGGCCCGGTGGCTGGCGACCCTGGGGCTCTATGATCTGGTGTTCGGGCTGATCGCCTTCGCCCTGTTCGATTTCCTCCTGGAGGACTAGTAAACCCATGTACGGGAAGGGTCTGCGCGCTCTGAGCATCTGCACCGTGGCCGCGATGGCGCTCGCGCTCGGGCTCGTGTTCTTCTACGCGCCGCTGGAAGCCGAACAGGGCTTCCTGCAGAAGATCTTCTACCTGCACGTGCCGCTGGCGATCGTCGCCCTGTGCGGCTTCGTGATCGGCGGCCTGCTGGCGATCCAGCACCTGCGCACGCGCGACGCCCGCTGGGACATGCGCTCCTACGTGGCCATCCACATGAGCCTGATCTTCGCCGTGGGCACGCTGATCACCGGCTCGATCTGGGCCAAGGGCTCGTGGGGACACTGGTGGGTGTGGAACGAGCCCACGCTGGTGTCCTTCCTGATCGTCTTCCTGCTCTACGCCACCTACCAGCCGCTGCGCTTCGCCATCGAGGACCCCGAGCGCCAGTCCCGCTACGCGTCCGTGTTCGCGGTCACGGCGGGCGCGTTCGTGCCGATGAACTTCGTCGCGGTGCGGCTGTCGACCGCCTACCTGCATCCGCGGGTGCTCGGCGGCACCTCCAACCTGCCCGGGGCGATGGCGCTCACGTTCCTGGTCTCGCTGATCGCCATGGCGCTGCTGTACGCGACCCTCTGCAAGTACGAGCTGACTGCCAAGCACACGCGCGCGCAGGTGCGGGCGCTGCGCAGGCGGCTCTCGGGCGAGACGGGGTTCGCGAGCGGTCCGCGCAGCGCGGCTCCCGCCGCGAGCCTGCAGCCCGCAGCGGGGACGGCGGCGGGCGCGTCGGCGAGGTCGGGGCTCTGATGGCCGCGCTGGTGCTCGGCGAGCTGCCCGCCCTGCCGCTGCACGAGGCGGGCAAGTACGTGGCGGGCGCCTACGTGGTGCTGTTCGCGATCGTGCTGATCTACGTGGCGATCATGGCCATCCGCCTGAGCCGGATCGAGCGCGAGCTGGGCGAGCTGTTGGCGCTCTCCGAGCGCTCCGCAGAGGCGCCGGCCGGGCGCGAGCAGGGGTCCGCGCAGCAGGAGAGCGCGCAGCGGGAGTCCGCGACGGCATGAGCGAGCTGCTGGCGCTTGGCATCTCGCACAAGACCGCCCCGGTGGCGCTGCGCGAGCGCCTGGCCTTCACCGAGCCCGAGGCCATCGAGTTCGCCCGGCAGGCCACGGCCACCGCGGAGGTGCGCGAGGCGGTGGTGATCTCCACGTGCAACCGCACGGAGGTCTACGTGGTGGTGGGCGACCCCGTGCGGGCGGAGTCGGACATCCTGGGCCTGCTGGCCCGCCGCGCGGACATCCGCCCGACGGAGCTGGCCGAGGCGATCTACTCGCCGCGCAACTGCGACACCGCGCGCCACCTCTACCGCGTGACCGCGGGCCTGGAATCGATGATCGTCGGCGAGGCGGAGGTCCAGGGCCAGGTCAGGCGCGCCCACGAGGCGGCGATGCGCGCGGGCGCCACCGGGCCGCTGTCCAACCGCCTGTTCGCCGCCGCCCTGACCACGGGCAAGCGCGTGCGCACGGAGACGGGCATCGGCTCCAGCCGCGTGAGCGTGCCCTCGGTGGCGGTGGACCTCGCGCTGAGCGTGCTCGGCGGGCTGGAGCGGCGCCACGTGGTGATCCTCGGCGCCGGGGAGACCAGCGAGCTGACGGCGCGCGCGCTGGCCGAGCAGGGCGCGGGCACGATGTTCGTGGCCAACCGCCACGCCGACCGCGCGCTCAGCCTGGCCCAGCGCTTCGGCGGATCGGTTGTGGGGCTGGACAAACTGCCCGACCAGCTGCAGCGCGCGGACATCGTGCTGTCCTCGACCTCCTCGCCCCATCCGATCGTGGGGCGCGAGGAGCTGGAGCTGGTGATGGCCGAGCGCGGGGGCCGCCCGCTGCTGCTGATCGACATCGCTGTGCCGCGCGACATCGACCCCGGCTGCGCGGAACTGGAGGGCGTCAGCCTCTATGACATCGACGATCTGCAGGCGGTGGTCGCGCGCAACCTCAGCTCGCGCGAGGAGGAGACCCCACGGGCGCTCGAGATCGTGGAGGAGGAGATCCACCGCTTCGCCCGCTGGCTCGGTCAGCTGGACACGCTGCCCACGGTCAGCGCGCTGCGCGAGCACGGCAACACGATCGCGGAGCAGGTGCTGGCGGAGAACTCGGGGCGCTGGGAGTCCGCTTCCGCGCGCGACATCGCGCGCGTGGAGGCGATCGCGCGGGCGGTGATGAGCCGCCTGCTGCACGAGCCGACCATCCGCCTGCGCAGCCTCGGCGGCGACCGCGGCCACGCGAGCCTGGAGATCGTGCGCGAGCTGTTCGGACTGCATGAGGACGCACCGGTCGAGGAGCAGCCCTCGGCGGAGCTGGCGGAGGTCCACGACCTGCGCCGCCGTCGCGAGCGCTGATGCGGATCGGAACCCGGCGCAGCGCGCTGGCGCTGGCGCAGGCCAAGCTCGTGGCGGACCGATTGGGAATCGGTCCGCACGGACGGGAGTGCGAGATCGTCCCGATCGTGACCGGCGGCGACAGGGGCTCGGCCGCGCAGGACAAGTCTCGATGGGTGGCCGAGCTGGAGCAGGCGCTCGCCGCGGGCGAGATCGACCTGGCGGTGCACTCGGCCAAGGACCTGCCCGGCGAGCTCGCCGACGGGCTCTCCTTGCACGGCGCCCCCGCGCGGGCGGCGCCCGAGGACGTGCTCTGCGGCGTGGCGGACCTCAGCGCACTTGCGCCCGGAGCGCGGGTGGGCACGAGCAGCATCCGCCGCATGGCGCAGCTGCGCGCCGCCCGTGAGGATCTCGACGTGGTGGCGATCCGCGGCAACGTCGACACCCGGCTGGGCAAGCTCGCCCAGCCGGGCGAGGATCTGCGGGCGATCGTGCTCGCGCGCGCGGGGCTGCAGCGCCTGGGGCGCGAGGCGGAGCTCGGCGGAGTGCTCGACCCGGAGCGCTTCGTGCCGGCGCCGGGGCAGGGCGTGCTGGCCCTGGAGGGCCGCACGGGGGACACGCGCACGCGTGCGGCCGTGAGCGCGATCACCGACCCCGGCACGTTCGCGTGCCTGCTGGCGGAGCGTGCGCTGGCGCGCGAGCTGGAGGCGAGCTGCCACACGCCGCTGGGCGCGTGCGCGGAGGCAGTGGGCGAGGACGGCCTGCGGCTGCGCGCGTGGGTGGGCCTGCCCGACGGCTCCGCGTGGGCGAGCGACGAGCTGCTGGGCGAGCGCTCCGCGCCGGAGGCGTTGGGGCGCGAGGCGGCCGCGCGCCTGCGCTCGGCCGGGGCCGCGGAGATGCTGCGCCGTGCCGAGCAGATGGCGGTCCTCGGCGGTGGCTGAGCCGCGCCCCGGCTGCGTCTACCTGGTGGGTGCCGGCCCCGGCGATCCGGGGCTGCTGACGGCGCGTGCGCTGGAGCTGATCGCAGCTGCGGAGGTGATCTTGTACGACCGGCTGATCCCCGGCGGCGCGCTCGACGGCGCGCGCGGGGACGCTGAGCTGCTGTACGTGGGCAAGGAGGGCGGTGGGCAGTCGGTCCCCCAGGAGCGCACCGAGGAGCTGCTGATCGCGCGTGCGCGGGCCGGCAGGACGGTCGTGCGCCTGAAGGGCGGAGACCCGTTCGTGTTCGGGCGCGGCGGCGAGGAGGCGCTGACGCTGCGTGCGGAGGGCATCCCGTTCGAGGTCGTGCCCGGCGTGAGCGCGGGCATGGGTGCCAGCGCCTACGCGGGCATCCCCGTCACGCACCGCGGGCTGGCGAGCGCGGTGGCGCTGGTGACCGGCCATGAGGACCCCGACAAGCTCCAGACGGCTATCAACTGGCGGGCGTTGGCGGCCTTTCCGGGGACGCTGGTGCTCTACATGGGCGTGCGCCGGCTGGGAGAGATCGCGGCGGCGCTGATCGCGGCGGGCCGTCCCGGCACCGAGCCCGCGGCGGTCGTGGAAGGCGGCACGCTCCCCACCCAGCGCACGGTCGCGGGCACCCTGGAGACGATCGCCGAGATGGTGCGGCGGGAGGACGTGCGGGCGCCGTCGATCACAATCGTCGGGCCCGTGGCCGCCCTGGCCGAGCAGCTCTCCTGGCTGGGCCCCCGCCCGCTCGCCGGTCGTACCGTGGCGGTCACGCGCGCCCGCGCCCAGGCCAGCGGCCTCGCGCGGCGGCTGCAGGAGCTGGGGGCGCGGGTGGTGCAGGCGCCGGTGATCCGCGTGCAGGCGATATCGGATCCCACCCTCACGCCGCTGGACCCCTCGCCCTACGACCTGATCTGCCTCACCAGCCCCAACGCCGTGGCGGCGCTGTTCGAGCGCCTGCGGGCCGGCGGGCGCGACTCGCGCTCGCTGGCGGGGGCGAGGGTGGCGGCGATCGGCCCGGGCACCGCCGGGGCCCTTGCCGAGCATGGCATCCAGGCGGACGTGGTGCCCGAGCGCTTCGTGGCCGAGTCGCTGGTGCAGGCGCTGGCGGACGTGCCGGTCACCCGTGCGCTGGTGGCGCGGGCGCGCGAGGCACGCGACGTCCTACCCGACGCGCTGCGCGCGCGGGGTGCGGAGGTGGACGTGCTCGCGCTGTATGAAACGCTGGCCGAGCCCCTTGCCCCGCGGGCGCTCGAGGCGGCCAGGCGGGCGGACTACATCACCTTCACCTCGTCCTCCACCGTGCGCTTCTTCCGGCAGGCGGCAGGCGGCGAGGCCGGCCTCTCGCCCGATACGCGGATCGTGTCGATCGGCCCGGCCACCAGCCAGACGCTGCGCGAGCACGGCCTGCAGCCGCACGTGGAGGCGGAGCGCCACGACGTCGACGGGGTCGTGGATGCGCTGCTGGCAGACGTCCTCGCCGGGAAGTCCGCGGGCGCCGCCGCCACGAGCGAGCGCTGACGGGTGGCGGACGAGCTCGTGGCGATGGCAGCCCCGCCGATCGTCGCCCTGGGTCACCCGCGGGTGCACCTGCGCAGGACGGACTCGACCAACGAGCGAGCCCGCGAGCTGGCTCTCGCCGGCGCTCCCCACGGGACGCTCGTGACCGCCGCGGAGCAGAGCGCCGGACGGGGGCGTCAGGGCCGGCGCTGGTCGGCGCCCGCGGGCAGCTCGATCCTGATGTCGCTGCTGCTGCGCTCTGTGCCGCGGCTGCTGCCGCTGATGTCGGCGCTGGCCGTCTGCGACGTGGCTGGCGAGCGGGCGAGGATCAAGTGGCCGAACGACGTGGTCCTCGAGCTTGACGGCGGGACCGGCGCACCGGGGCTGGGCAAGCTCGCGGGGATCCTCGTGGAGGCCCGCCCGCAGCAGGGTTGGGCGGTGCTGGGCATCGGCCTGAACGTGGCTGTGCGCCTAGAGGATCTTCCCTCCGAGCTGCGCCCCCCGGCCGCGGGCGAAGGGGGCGCGGCCGGCGCAGCCACGGGCCTGCCGGCGGCGAGCATGGGCCGCACCCGAGAGGAGCTGGAGCCGACGCTGGCGCACCTGCTGGAGGCGCTCGCGCGACGGTTGACAGCGCCGGCGGATGCGACGCTGGAGGCGTGGCGCTCGCGCGACGCCCTGCTCGGGCGCGAGATCGCCTGGAGCGCCGGGCACGGGCGCGCGCAGGGGATCGACGGCGACGGACGCCTGGTGGTCGCGCTCCCGTGTGGGGGTCACACGGCGATCGGCGCCGGCGAGGTCCACCTGGAGCGGATCGGCTGAGGGCTCGCGCGGGCGCGGACGCCTACGCGGGGACGGCGAGCTGCGGCTAGGCCTTCTCGCCGGCGTGGTCGAGGGTGGCGTCGCGGGCGAGCCCGTCGCGGACGTCCTGGCGCAGCTGGTCCTCGGTCTGCTGCCCATGTCCGTCGCCCAGCTGCTGCGCGCGCGACCTCGCCGTGGGGGCGGCTCCGTTGGCGGCGCCCTTGGTGCCCTTGCGTCTGCGCCTGGCGTTGCGAGCGCGGCGTTTGGGGAAGTTGCGCAGCAGCTCGCGGGCGAGCGCGGGGGGCTTGCGCGCCATCCGCGTACGCGCGCCGCGCAGCGCCTCCTCGGCCTCGGGGGTATGGGCGAGTGCGGCCGCCAGCAGGGCGGCGGCCAGGCGGCGATCCTGCTTGCGCGCCGCGTGGATCAGGCGCCGGGCGTTGCGCGCGTGCGCGCCGCCGGCGGAGTTGACCAGCAGCCCCAGCAGCCGCTTGGTCTCCGGCCAGCGCTGGACGGCGTACTCCTCGTGGACGTCGCGCGTGTACTCCGCCAGGCGCCAGATCCAGGCGTTGGCCTGGTCGCGCCGGCCGATCCGCCGCTCCACGAGCGCGCGCAGCATGATCTTGGTGGCCTCCTTGCGCTCTTCCCGCGGCCAGCCGCCGATGATGTCGATCGCCTCGTCAAAGGAGTCCGGGTCGCGCAGCGCGGCGATGTCCGCCAGCGCGCGCAGCCGCAGCTGCGAGCTCTTGTTGCGCTTGACGGCCGTGATCAGGAAGCGGCCCTTGAGCTCGCCGGTGCGGTCGAAGTGCAGCATCGCCCTGGCCCGGCGCCAGCCGTTGGGCGCCACGCGGGCGCCGGCGAGCGCCGCCCACAGGTGCTGCTCGCCGTAGTCGAGGTGCTCGACGGCGATCCGCCACAGCTCGCGCTCGAAGACGGCGAAGCGCCGCTCCTCCTCCGCGCACACGGGCAGCACGCGCCGCTCCACGCGCATCCGCCGTCCGCGCCCGCGGCGCACCGGGCCGACGACGATGGCGCCACCGCGGTAGACGTCGCGGTCGAGCAGCGAGTGCAGCGTCACCACCGGGTCGTCGTGCTTGGTGGCGGGGTGGACGAAATCGACCACCAGCCCCGCCTCCTTGCCGGGATGGCGGCGGGTCACGCGCCCGACGCGCTGCTGGTAGATGCGCTTGGAGGCGGTGGGGGCGAGGTGCACGCAGACGGTCGCGCGCGGGCTGTTCCAGCCCTCGGCCAGCAGCTGGGCGTTGATCAGCACGTCGATGTCGCCACGCTCGTAGCGCGCGAGGATCTCCGCCAGCTCGCGCTTGGGCGTCTCGCCGGAGACTCCCTGCGCCTTGATGTTCTCCGCGCGGAACGCCTCGGCGAGATTGTAGGCGTGGCGCACGCCGGCCGCGTAGACGACGCCGGGGACACCGTTGAAGCGCGTCTTGTAGAGGTTGGCGACGGCCATGTTGAACGGCTGCTGGTCGAGCAGTTTGGCCAGCTCGTCCTGGTCGAACTCGGTGTCCACCTCGCCGCGGCGCAGCGGCACCTTGGCGATCGTGCGCACGCCCACGCCGGGGGAGATGCGCACGCAGCGCAACGGGGCGATCACGCCGCGCCGGGCCGCCTGGGCGAGATCGAAGCGCGAGGTCTGGGTGGGGAACAGGTCGGTGACGTGGCGGGCGATCAGCGCGCCGGTGGCGGTCATGCCGATGAAGATCGGCCCGGTCCAGTTGCGGATCGCGCCGCTGGTCTTCTCGCCCAGTGCCGTGTGCGCCTCGTCGCAGATGACGATCGTGTAGGCGCTGGAGATCTTGCCTGCGTTGCGCACGAACCACTGATAGGTCTCCACGGTGACCGGGCCCTTGACGGAGTCCTCGCCACGGAGCAGCGGGCGGCTGATGCGCTTGGAGTAGCCACGATCGCGCAGCTCGCCGTGGAACTGGTCCACCAGGTTGCGGCGGTGCGTGAGGATCAGCACGCCGCCCGTCTGCGACGCCTCCACGAAGCCGAGCGCGGCGACGGTCTTGCCGGCGCCGGTGGCGTGCTCGAACCAGAACCGCTTGGCCGCGTTGGGGTCCTCGGGCTGCTCGCCGAGCGACTCCTCCTCGTCCTCGTCCTCCACCCAGTCGCGGGGCTCCTCCTCGGAGTCGGCCTCCTGCTCGGGCTCCTCATCGTCAGGCTCCTCATCGTCCTCGGGCTCCTCGTCGAGCTCGTCGTCCTCGTCCTCCTCGGGGGCGGCGCGCTGGACCGGCCCGAGGTCCTCGTCGTCGTCATCCTCGAGGTCCTCCTCGTCCTCGTCCTCCTCGTCCTCGTCCTCCTCGGGCGCCTCCGAGTCGCGCTTGGCTGCGGTGACGCGATCGGCGCCGCCGGGCGGTCCGAGCTCCTCCGGGCCGAGGATGTCGGCGGAGGCGAGCAGCTCCGGCGAGGCCGAGGCGGCGGCGCGGCCGTTGGCCCCCGGCGCGGTGCGCTGCGCCTCGGCCAGCAGCGCGGTGAGCGTGCCCGAGAGCGCATCCAGCTGGTGTGCAGAGAGGACGGTGCCGTCCACGAGCGTGGGCTCATCGACGGAGAGCAGGCGCTCCAGGCCGAGCAGCAGCGAGAACTCGCGCCGCCAGGCGGTGGACGGATGCTTGGCCTGCGGGTCCGCCTGCAGCTCGGCGAGCGCCAGGTCGAGCGCGCGCCTGCGCGGCGTTCCCGGCGCGAGCGCCACGGCCGGATCCTCGCCCGCGTGCACGAATCGCTCGCGCACGAGCTTCTCCGCGCGAGCGATATCGGCGGAGCTTGGAATGGGCGCGACCGCGAGGGCCACTGAGGTGGACTCGGCCATGGAGGCTCTGGACTTCGAGACGGAGCCGGCGTCGAAAGTGGCTTCGGCGCGGCTCGAAAGGGTTGGCGCCCGAATGGCGCCGTTAGCCGGATGCTCGGAAAGCCCCCGACCTGACGTGCTTCCAGGATATAGCACTCGGGGGCGTGATTGAAGTGAACAATTATCTGCCACCCTTAGCGGCGATGACGCCGAAGCGCCTGTTGATCGCCGCCGCACTGGCGGTCCTGGTCCTGCTGGCGATCGGGCTTCTTCAGCTGGGCGGCTCGGAGCCGGCCAGCACGCCGTCGCGCCTGACGCTCGCGCAGATGCGATCCCAGCTGGCGGGCTCTCCGCCGCTGCTCGCGGCGCTGCACGCCGAGGGCAACGAGATCCTCGCCGGGGGCCTGCCGGCGCTGCGCGCGCGTCTGGCGGCGCTGCACGGACGCCCGGTGGTGATCAACAAGTGGGCCTCCTGGTGTGCGCCCTGCAGGTCTGAGGTGGGAGTCTTCCAGCGTGTCTCCGTCTCGCAGGGTCGGGAGGTCGCGTTCATCGGCATCGACTCAAACGACCCCAGCCGTGGGAAGGCGCTGGCGTTCCTACGCTCTTTCCCGGTGAGCTATCCGAGCTACTACGACACGAGCGGACAGGCGGGCGCGGCGATCACCGACTCGCCGTTCACGCCCGTGACGGTCTTCTACGACCGCCGCGGCTCGCAGTTCATCCATCAGGGCCCCTACCTGAGCGTGGCCAAGCTCGAACAGGACGTCCGGCGCTACGCGCTGGACGCATGACTGGTGCCCGAGCTTCGCATCGACCCGCTGAGCGGGCACAGGACGATCGTCGCGGGTGAGCGCTCGCGACGCCCGGGGGGAGCGCCCACGTGCGCTCCGCCGGAGGCGATCGACCGGGAGAAGGACCCGTTCGCGGAGGGGCACGAGGACCGCACTCCGCCGGAGCTGCAGGCGGTGCGTCCCGCAGGCCGTCCGGCGGACTCCCCGGGCTGGACGGTGCGAGTGGTTCCCAACCTATATCCGGCGCTGTCCGCGGCGCAGGAGACCTCGGCGGGCGAGAGCGCGGGCGCGGGAGCGCCGGAGCTGTTCGCTTCGATGCCGGCTACGGGCGCGCACGAGGTGATCGTCAACGGCCCGCAGCCGGTGCTCTCGCTGGCGGAGCTCCCGGTCGAGCAGGTCGTGGCGGCGGTGGAGGTCTGGCGCGAGCGGATGCGCGCGCACGCGCGCAGCGCCTGCCTGCAGCTGATCGTCAACGAGCGCCGCGAGGCGGGCGCCTCGCTGCCTCACACCCATGCGCAGCTGTATGCGCTGGACTTCGTGCCGGCGGCTGTGGCCCGCGAGCGCGAGCGTGCGGGCGCCTACACCACGCGAACGATGGGCCAGAGCCTGCTCGGGGATCTGGTGGCCGAGGAGGTGCGCAGGCGCGAGCGGATCGTCTCGATCGACGAGGAGGCGGTGCTGCTGGCCCCGTACGCATCGCGGCTGCCGTTCCAGCTGATGCTCGCGCCGCGCACGCCACGCGCGCGCTTCGAGGACGACGGGCCGCTCGGCGCAGCGCTCCTGCACGACGGGCTGTGCCGCCTGGCGCGCCACCTGGGGTCGAGCCCGCCGCTGAACCTGTGGGTGCGCACGGCGCCGCGCGGAGCGGAGCACTTCTGCTGGCGAATCGACGTGATGCCCCGCCTGACCCATCTGGCGGGGCTGGAGCTGTCCACGGACGTGAACCTCAACATCCTCGCTCCCGAGCACGCCGCGGAGCTGCTGCGCGAGGCGTGAGGCGCGCACAGGGCCGGAGGGCTAGGCTGGCGCGCAGCCATGCCGCCCGAGGAACGCTTCGTCCCCCGCTTCGCCGCCGAGCCCCCCCAGGAGGAGCTGCCCTACGGCCGCTGGGAGGAGCGGCTGCGCGAGGAGTTCCTGGCGGCGGCTGCGGAGATCGATGCCGGGGATGAGGATCTGGGCGAGCCGGGCGCGATCACGTGGCACCCGGACCGCACGTGGCACGGGCGCACGTACGTGCCGGGCACCTCGAGAACCTCCACCGGCCACGAGCTGTTCGGCTACGTGCGCTTCGTGGCAGCGGCCGAGGATGGGGAGCCGGGCGACTTCTCCGCGCAGGTGGACTTCACGGAGGAGACGGCCGAGCGCAACCCAGACTGGCGCATGGATCTCTGCGAGGAGGTGATCGGAGCCTGGCGCGGACAGTTCGGCGCGGTGGCCGCCATGACGCTCGTGTGGGGACGCCCGCTGGTCTCCGGCGGGCGGATCGTCACCGCGGAGCTGGCCGACCTGGCGGTGGACCAGTGTGAGCTGGTCGATGAGCGCTTCACGCTGATCGCGCCCGATGACTACCGCAAGGACCTGTTGGAGGTGAAGCTGTTCGACGTGAAGGGCCGCGAGCTTGCGCGCGAGTCGCTCTACGCGGGCGAGGAGGAGCAGGACGAGCAGGACGCCGCGGGCTCATAGCCGGCAGCGGTGCTTACACCGCGCGAGCAGCGGAGCGGCGGAGTGGCGGAGCGGGCGCCTCGCTCTACCCGCCGGGCTGACGTTCGA
>Ga0208355_1000483_pt1 | contig 18002 bp, 17 predicted proteins | sample NGESurdeep072012_6_FD_184458 | JGI IMG/M metagenome (GOLD analysis project Ga0208355, IMG submission 184458) | Arctic peat soil microbial communities from Barrow, Alaska - NGEE Surface sample 210-3 deep-072012 (SPAdes) | ecosystem: Environmental > Terrestrial > Soil > Wetlands > Peat ... | reverse complement strand
CCATCGTTCTCGCTCCCCATCACACGAAGAGCTCATCGATTCAGACTTTTAGCGATTCGGGAACCCCCACGAGTCATCCGTTCTCGCCGCTGGTATTAGACGATATTGAGTTTCAACCCAATATAGCCGCTCGGGATGGGTTAATATCGCCACGTATCCCGACGCGTGTAGTTTAAATACATATTCCTCTAATTTTGGCAGCGGTGCGTAGTGAGGCGGTTCTAGAAGAAGATACCGGGAATTGTTAAGGGTGTGAACTCGGCCATTCTCGAGCTCCTCAGCGAGGTTCATGGACGTCGGCTCCGCTCACTAATCGAAGCGGTATCTCAGCCCTGATAAGCTCTTTCTGTAGATCAAAGACTGCGGCTTTGATGTTGGGGCCATTGTTGTCATAGATGCTCGGAAGGATATGTGGGGTGCATGGAGTGATGGTTATGCCATCGCCACACGCGATCCGGGCCATTTTCAAGGATATCCCGAGAGTTTTTGCTCCGTCGTCGACTCGTGGCAAAAGATGACAGTGCAAATCGATCAAATATTCACCTCAGATTCGGCAGCCAGCAAATGCACACTTACAGCGTGTGTAAATGGTGATTTTATACTGTAATTAAACTAAATTTGCTACAGTTGGTTGGGGCGGTTTGGTGCCTCGCTAGGAACGCGAAGTCGGATGCGTATATGGTTACCAGCATCTTATGGATCTGTGACGATTCGCGTCTCTGTTTTTGATGCGACTTGGGCCTTACTCTCGCCATGGCTCGCATTGTGGATTCGCGGCGCGCTGGCGCTATCAACAAACGACTGGTCCGTAGCGGCATTCTATTGCGCCATATCATTTATATCCTCGCTGATCGCATTTCTGATTTTTCGTACCCGCGAGGGAATGACTCACCTGTTCTCAGTTTACGACGCGCTGGAAGTGGCAAAGGCCGTCCTTGTTTCTGAATTCATGACTTGCCTCGTGCTTTTTTCGGTGACCCGGCTCGATGGGATTCCACGTTCTACACCACTGATCCACGCACTGATTTTGGCGGCGGGCTTACTCATTGCTCGCGCGTCCTTACGAACAGCCCATTCGGACTCAAATGTATCGGTACCGAACGGCCAAGTCGCGACCGAGCATATCATCGTGATTGGGTCAAACAAACTCTCATCGCTCTACATAGATCTTCTGCGCGCTTACGCGCGAGATCAGTACAGCGTCCTCGCCGTGCTCGATGATCGAGATGAAATGATTGGCCGATCCATTGCAGGCGTGCGGGTGCTTGGGCCGTCTCACCATCTCCTGCCCGTCATCGAAGAATTTAAAGAACATGGAATCGGCGTGGATCGGATCATCGTGGGAGGCGATCGAGATTTACTGCCACAAGAGGCAATGGCGGAGCTCGATCGCATTTGCCGTGAATATAAGATCCGGTTGGATTTCGTTCCCCAGCTAGTCGGCTTGAGCGCATTGCAGGCCCCGATTTCCCAATACCAGGCGAAGCCTAAGGTTTCGACTCTCATAACTTTTTCACTACCGCACTATTTCTGGGCGAAGCGGTACGTCGATTTCTTTTTCAGCTTGCTACTAATTGTTATTCTGCTGCCGGTTTTGCTCGTCGTGGCAGTTGTAGTGCTTTTGGATGTCGGTTCACCGATATTTTACTGGCAGCGGCGCATCGGAATGAATGGAATAATTTTTCAGATACATAAATTTCGAACATTAAAACCAGCATTCGATTGGCGCGGACGGCCGATCGGAACTACCGAGCGAATTTCATGGATCGGCGCCCAACTGCGCAAAGTCCGGCTCGATGAGTTGCCGCAATTGTTGAACGTGCTGGTCGGCGATATGTCACTGATTGGGCCGCGTCCTTTGTTGCCTCATGACCAACCACCAAATCCGACATTGAGATTGATGGTTCGACCCGGAATTACCGGCTGGGCCCAAGTGAACGGCGGAAAGCTGCTCACGGTGGCGGAAAAAAACGCGCTCGATGAATGGTACATCCGTAATGCCTCTTTGGAGCTTGATCTCAAGATTGTCGCCAAAACCGTGCTGTTCATGCTCAGGGGCGAGCGTCTGAACGCAAAGACCGCAGAGCCTGAGGACAGACCAAAGCGCCACCGCAGGGCGGCGCACGGGTCCTAGGGCTCCGGTATCAGTCCCTACTCATGGCGCGCATTATTTTCCTCAATCGCTATTTCTACCCCGACCATTCCGCCACCAGTCAAATCCTGAGCGATTTGGCATTTCATCTCGCCGCGGCCGGACAAGACATTCACGTCGTCACCAGCCAGCAAATCTATGATGACCCGGCGGCTCGGCTGCCGCCGAGCGAGATCGTCCGTGGCGTACAGGTTCACCGCGTCGCCACAACGCGATTTGGCCGCTCCAATTTAATCGGCCGCGGTTTGGATTATCTCTCCTTTTACTGGTCGATGTGGCGTTGCATCATTTCGTTTGCCGAACCCGGCAATGTACTAGTGGCCAAGACGGACCCGCCATTGCTCTCGGTGCTCGCAATATCTGCGGCCAAACGACGTTCAGCGCGTCTCGTCAATTGGCTGCAGGATCTCTATCCCGAAATCGCCATCGAACTCGGCGTGCCGTTGCTCAAGGGACCGGTCGGCCGCGCGATTGGCCTTTTGCGCAATCGATCATTGCGGCTGGCCGATGCCAATGTCGTGCTAGGGACATCCATGGCGGCTCGCGTGCGCGCCTGTGGCGTGGCGCAGGATCGTATCCACGTCATTCCCAATTGGGCCGATGACGAGGAGATCGTTCCGGTCCCACCGGCGGAAAATCCGCTTCGCCGCGAGTGGCAACTCGAAGACAAGTTCGTAGTCGGCTACTCGGGCAACCTCGGCCGCGCCCACGAGTTTGAAACTGTGCTGGCCGCGGCAGAACGTCTGCGCGACGATTCACGTATCGTTTTTGTTTTCATCGGCGGCGGCAAACAATTCGATGAGCTTGCAAAACGCGTCCATGTGCGCAAGCTCGATCGGACATTTCGATTCTTTCCATATCAAGATCGTACCGTCCTTAAATATTCTCTCTCTGCGCCTGACGTGCATTGGGTATCGCTGCCGCCGAAGGTCGAAGGGCTGATCTTTCCGAGCAAGCTTTACGGCATCATTGCCGCCGGCAGGCCGGTGATCGCGGTGACCGCGATGGAGGGCGAATTGGCCTGCCTGGTTCGAGAACACGACTGCGGATTTGCGATCGCACCGGGCGATTCCGACAGCCTATGCAGGACGATTTTGTTCCTCGCCGAGGATGTCAAAACTCGCACTGGGATGGGCACTCGGGCGCGTGCGCTGCTGGATGCGAATTTCACGCGGCAGCTCGGATTTGCCCGCTGGCGGCGGTTGCTCGCAACCTTCTAATCGCAGCATGCGTCCTGGGTGTCGAGGGTACGATCGAAACTGCAGGGATTGAGCCTACCGCAGTGCAATTAGCGATCATTGCGAATAATATTTTTCGTAGCTTTTCCCGTGGTAATATTCACCGCCATATTTCTTAGCACGATCTTGATTGACGGAATTGAAGACTACCCCGGCGACGCGCTTCTGAGTCGACACTTGCTGTAAGGAGGTCTCGACCAACTCGCGGGGCGTTGCGGCCCACCGAACGACGAAAATGGTCTTATCAGCCAGATTCGCCACGATAACAGAGTCGACAACCGGACCGACCGGCGGCGTGTCCAGCACCACGTAATCGAATGTCTCCCTCAGGCGGGAAATAAGCACTTTCATGTGCTCCGACCCAAGCACGTCGGGTGGGTTTAGGCTTTTACTGCCCGCTGGTAGCACTGTCAGTTTGAGATCTCTATTAAACCTTAACACGTCGTCGACGGTCGCGGCGTCAATCAGCAGATCGACGAGCCCCTTTTCCTGCTCCAAGTTGACAATGCGCGACGCCGAGCGGCGACGAAGATCTGCATCGACAAGCACGACCTTCAGGCCTGAAAACGCGGCTGAGATTGCGAGGCTCATCGCAATGGTTGTTTTGCCATCGCCGGGACGCGCTGAAGTAACATGGATAACTTTGGGCGGCTGATCGACGTCCGACATGTGGATGCTACTGCGCAAGGTGCGCATGGCTTCGCTAAAAGGCGAGAGCGGGTAGTGTATCTGGTAGAATGGCACCGGGATGCTCTTTCCGTCCTTGACGAGGTGGTTCTTTTTCAGCTGACGCACAGAGGCAAGGACGGGAATTCCCAGCGCCTCCTCGACTTGGCGCGGGGTCGAGAAGCCGGCCCTTAACATTTCCATTGCAATCGCGCCGCCGACGCCGAGCCCGAACCCGGCCAACAGCGCGATCAATACGACTTTTCTTGTGTTAGGAAAGCTCTGACCGCCAGATCGTGCCGGCATGATGATCCGGACGTCGCGCGCCCGAAACGTTGCCTGCTCGTCCGTGATTTTGGCCTTCTGCAGAAAGTCCTCAAACAGGCTCTTGTTTACCGCCGTTGTTCGTTCCAATTCACGCAGTCGCACGGCATCGTCATTATCTAGCTCGCCTTGTCCGGTCGCTTCACGCATGGACTGTTCCATTGCATTGAGGCGCGCCTTCGCGAGTGCATATTCGCTCCTCACAGTCTGCGCCATGCGCTCTGTTTCGGCGGCGATGCTCCGCTCAATATCCCGCTTTTCCGCCTCGACGTTCACCACTGCCGGGTGGCGGCTATTGTAGCGAGCCAACAGATCGGCTTCGCGCTGTGAGGCGTCCGCCATCTTCGCGCGCAGGGCCCCCATGACGCTGGACGCGGACAGCATGGAGTCCGGCAAGGATTCCAGCGTCTTCTTACCCGCGGCGAGATCAGCGAGAAAATCGACTCGCGCCTTTTTTTCCGCAGCATCGGTGCGTGCCGCGATTAGCTTGCTGTTCAGATCCGTAAGTTGTTGGTCATTGAGCGCGACCGTCGGACCGCTGCGCGTGAGTCCGTGCTCCTTGCGAAACTTTGCTACCGCTTCTTCCGAGTCGCGAAGCTGCCGGCGCAGTTCGATCAGGCGGTCGCTCAACCAACTCGAGGCCCGCTTGGCCGACTCGAGACGAGCGTCGAGCTGGTCGACGACATAGGCATCGGCTACCGCATTGGCGAGCTGGGCGGCTCGGACCGGATCTTCCCAGGTGATGGCAATGTTGAGTACTTGAGCCACCTGTCCCTGGCGCGAAACCGTCAACGCCCCCCGCAGGCGATTTATTCCATCTATGATCGCTCCTTCCGCCGACGCCGGATCCTCATTGTTTTGCGCCGCAGCCTGCGATTCCTTTGTAGTCGGCGATGCAAGGTTCTCCTTGATGACGACCCTTCGCAGCAGCGAATCGGACCGCAGAATGGCAAGCTGGTTGTCCACATACGAATAATTGCGGATGAGGGCATCGTTGACGACGGCATCCAGGTTTGGTGCGCTCTCGCGCTGCTCGAGCAGGACTTGGGTTGTCGCGGTGTAGAGCGGGGTTGCGCCCACGAGATAGATCACGGCCAGCAGGAACGCGAACGTCGTAACTGAGGCGATGAACATCCAATGGCGCCAGATGAAATTCAGATATTCGCGCAGGTCGAATGTGCGATCCGGCGGCTCAGTGCCGACCTTGGTGGGAATTCTAAATCCGACGTTCATCGATTGGGATCCGTTATCCGGGAGTAATGCTGAGACGAATTCCCGACCGCGCCGAGTCGGAAGCCTGGGCGACCCCAGCGCCCAGAATCGACACGGAGGTCAATGCTGAATTTGCACACTGACGTCGACGAGATGCACCCCCAAAAACAATAGAGATATTTGCCGCGACCAACGAGAAAGACTCGCTACGAGCGCAAGAAAGAGAAGTAATGTAGCACCGTCTTTCATGGCAAGTCGAGATCCACATAGGGGCCCGAAGGGTCCGGCTTGCCGGTTCTAAGACGCCCATTGCCGCCCCGCGCCTCGACATTTCGCTACACCTCATAGCCACGCAGCTGCAGGAAACGCCGCTGGTCTTTTTCCAAAACAAGGCAGGTCAGGAGGCCGGTCGCGTATGCGGCAGTGTCAATTCCGATCCGATTGGGGTGAATCTCTAGGGCGACCGAAGGCGTGTGACCGTGCACGACTAGTTTTCCGTACTCCGCCTCACTGGACAGGAACGGGCCTCGGATATTCAGTAGATCATCGCGCTCCTGGCGATCGAGCGGCACTCCCGGCCTCACCCCTGCATGACAGAAGAAGTAATCGCCGATGGCCGTTGAAACCTTGAGCGTTTCTAGGAAGTGCCGATGGCGTTCGGGCAAACGGGCCGCGAATGCCGCTTGAACTGCTCCGAAATCGCGTCCGGCCATCGCCGGGCCGACATCCACCCCATAGGAATGCAGAGTTTCGAGTCCGCCGAGAGCTCGCCAGGCTTCGAGGACCCCTTCGTCTTTCAGGAAGGCCATCAGAAGGGCCTCGTGATTGCCGGCCAGGGCGATCATGGGGGTTGGCCATTCGCCACGTGCAAGTCGTTCGATCACGCGCATGGAGCCAAGACCGCGATCCACGTAATCGCCCAGAAACACAGTCACGGCGTGTTCGAATGACCGAGCTTTCATATCGGCCTCGACGCGCTCGGCCATCTCCCGGAGCAAGTCGTCACGACCATGAATATCGCCTACGCAGTACACCCGAGTCCCATCCGGGACACGACGCGTCGTCGTGACCGGCGGCGGCGCTTTCCCAAACGCCTTCCGGAATTGATTCGCCCACCGCACGGATTTCCCCTTTTTAGCCGGGTGGTCAGCTACCATAAACGGTAAATCCTGAATTAGTTGAGCGGCCCGTTATCTTTAAAACGTTTTACGTCGAGGCTCGGTCGGAACTCACCTTCGGCCGCAAAGCTAAAACCCCAGTCGTTGTTTGATCTCTTGCGGCGAAAGCCCGGTGGCGAGAAGGGCTTTTCGTAGCTCGTTCCGCACCCCCTCGGGTTCTGAGGAAAGAACGGCCCGAATTTTCCCGTTCTCAGTTATCTCCCCCCCAGCCACATCAATGGCCGCGCGCCTTTTAAGATCTGCCGACAAAATGTCCCATAGTGAAACACCAAAAATTCCTCGCTCCGCCATGACGTACCCTTCATTGGGTCCGGTCAGCATCGACAACTTAAGGCTTTCCAAGACCTGCTCCCTCGGCTGATCCGTGACCAACTGTATATTGGATAGCGACAGCCAATCGACCGAAGACAACGGCTTGATCGAAAGGATCGCCGAGAGTGCCTGACGCCGGCTATTGGCTGCCTTCGGGTCAGAAGTGTTGATCTTCTCCCTCAGTTCAGCTTGCAAGGCTTCCGAGGCAACGTCTGGTACGGCAGTCCACGAATGCACGGCCTCCGCCCGGTTTTCCAAGGAGTCGATACTCACCATAGCGAGAGAGAAATGAACAATACTCCAGCCCCGGGCGACTGAGAATCCGCAAATCCCGATTATCGCAATCGCCGTCCAGAAACGGACATCTGCGCGCATCGCTACTAATCCGAAGAGTTACTTATTGTGACGAGACTCGTCGTAGCTCGCATATAAATATTTTGGGATTTAAGCACTGAACGATTTCTTCGGAGGGCTTTTTTGGCAGTCCGCTTCAACCAAACGGCTTTCCTTCTAATCCTCGAGCGCCAATCGAGAACTTTCGGATTGAGCTACGCCCGCCCCGAGCAACGCCATAAACGTGATGGCGACGGCCTGTATTTGTAGGCCAAAGTCTACCAGCGCATGGAGACCTAAGAGAAAGGCAGCGCTCGCCGCCACGCACGGCAGCGTCTCGTTCATTTGCCGCGTCAATGCCCCTTTGGCACAACGCAAGACCAGCAGGCCGACGCTTGCCACCAGCATCGATCCAAACAGCAGGCCCAGTCCTTGGAATACTTCCAGATAGGTGTTGTGGGCCATTTGCCATTTACCCCAGGTGCTCACGGATTGATCTCGGAACATTGGGAAAACGTCAGCGAAGGTCCCGTATCCATAGCCGATCAAGGGAGCCCCCAGGATGGATCTCATCGTGATCGTGTAGACCGAAATGCGACTCTCATCGCGGAAGCCTTCCCGCGTGATCTTCCCGACAACGACATCGCCGAAAACCAGAAAAGCTGCAGCCACTAGCAGCGCGCCGACGACAATAATGGCCTCGCGCTGCTCCGCAAATTGTTGTTTGCGCAGCCGTAACGTGAGTGCTCCCAAAACGAACAGACCCAAGGCCGTGGAGGTGATCCCCCCTCGCGATCCCGATAGCAGGAGGGCAACCAGGATCACGCAGGCGCCCCCGAGGAGTGCCACGCCCTTTTGTCCAGTGACTTCGATAAAGGTAGCAATCCTAAATCGAATTGATCCGCCTACGGTTGTAAATTCATGGCGATAGAGCCGCAATATGAGGCCACAGATCGCGACGAAACCCATGCCCGCATACGCCGCAAAGGAGTTAGGATTAAGGAAAGTCGAAGTGACAAAGCCATGCGTATACGGATTTTCAAACCAGAGAATACGCCCCGGCGTCAGCGCAAAGGCGAAAAGACCATAGGCAGCGTAGGCGCAACTGATTGCGGCAACGGACCAGAGAAGAAAGCTCGCCCGCGAGGCGTCTCGGCACAGTTGAATGGCAATCCAGAAGACGCTTGCAGCTGTGATAAGCCTCAGAAGCGCTAAATTCGTCAGATCGCGATTGACACTGATGCTGCCATCAATCGGTCTATTCAGCGCAGCCGCGGTCATTTGCCATATGGGATGATGCAACCAGTCAGGCGTCCATGTCGCATTCTGGATTAAAGTCCACAGCACGACGGCAGCAAACAGCGCAGCGGGCACCTTGATTTGCTTCATCGCCACTGGGTGGCGTTCGCCTCTCATCAGCAGCGAGAGTTCGTAGATCGCAACGAGGCCGGGAAACAGAACTGCATTAATCCCCCAAGCAAGCAGGACATTGCTGCCGAACCAAAATGGACACCATGCCAGCCCAGCAATGAACGCCCACAGGAGCGCGCGCTCCACAATGGTGCCCTCGGCCGGGAGGCTGTTTGCCCTCGAAACCCCGGGCGTCACCGCGTCCATATGTTCCATCTCAAGGCAACCCAAGCCCGGTACGCCCGCCACGATCGTCGCTCATGAGCGACTCTCCTTGCGGCAGCGGAACAATTTGACTGCAATCAGCGCGCGCTAGGCTTGCACACGCTACCGCCATTCGGGTGAAAATCGCCTTTCCACCCGCCAAACGGCTCCTTAACCCCGCTCAGGCAGGGACGATCGAGGTGGCCGTCTCGGGCAGGCCCCCTCCGCCGAATCTCGATAACATCTTAATAATATAGGCGATTTCAGCCGCAATTGCGGCTATCGCGCCCATGTGACCGAGCAGACAGCGGAGTGGATGCCGTATGCCGCCGGCTGAGGGCCCCCAAAAACTAAGCTTTGTCCCGCAAATGCTTAGGCGGGACCTAGCTCTGATTTCGGGACGAAACTACGGCCTCTGGACGCCTCCAAGGCTCTTTGTGTCCCACGATAAACTCACCAGCATCCAGCGCCATAGGTCTCCGGACATACTCCGCCTATCCGCAAGTCGGTGAGCCTGGGCTCACGCAGGGCGGTGTAACTGGCGGAGTGACTCCCCCACTAGGGGGTGGGGTGCCGCCGCCTCCGCTCGCCGGCGGGGTCGCCTGCGCGGCCGTAAAACTGAGTATCGATTCTGAACTCGTAAATAGCACCATTTGTCCACCCTGAGTGAAACAGGCAGCGCTGTTTGCAGTCGTTAGATTAGCAACTTTTCCGCTTTTGTGTTGGTACGTAGCGCCGGCGCCCTCGACCAACCGAAGGACTACTTCGCAGTCTTCCGGGCATGGCTTCCCGGCCTGGGGTGGTCGCCCGTCCCTGCACAGCTTCCCTGTTTCTCCTGGGGGTTTAACCACCATTTCCACGACCGAGTGCTGCTGGGCAGAAAGGGTGACGCTATCACCCGGCGCAAGATCGAGCGCGGCGGGCGGCGCATAGGCGAGTGCACCTTGTCCGACAAGGGATCGGATCTCGCCTAGCTTATGGGTCCCGAGCAGACCAAGCGTCCCATACGGAGTGTTAACGCGGTGGTCTTGTGAGCCCGTAACAATTCGGAATGTGCCACGTGTGGCTTGCGAAACAAGGATGCCGGAAGAACCGATCGAATCGTATACGAACTTGTCGAGCAGGACCTCTGACGTGGGTCCAACAGTCAAATTGGTTTTGTCGAGAAACACTAGGTCCGCCATGCCGAGATTTCCGGTTCGAACGGTCTCGTTCGCGTAGAGCTCGCTACCAGGCGAAAGAATCTTTGAATCCGCTCCGATGATGCCTTCTGCGTTGGGTCTTGTAGAGGCGGCCACCCCGATTCGGAGCTCCTCGGCGTTAGAGGTCGTCGATTGCATTGCGAACAAAACCATTAACAGCAATGCGGGAGTCCATCTGGGGTTATTCATGGCTCACTCCTGCAAATCCCTCGGCTCTTCATCTCAGTTCAGTTTCGCGCCGGCCATCGAGACCACCTTGCTCAGTACTTGTATGTAACGCCGGCAGTGTACTGCTGGCGCGTAAAATCGGAGAGCGGCGCATCCGAGCGTCCATTCGTGTATTGGTAATCGAGCGTCAGCAGCAAATTCCGCCATATTTGATAATTGAATGAAGCGCCAGCCATCCAAGCATGATTATTCTGCCCGGAGACCCCGAACAAATAACCTTGAGTGTAGCCGACCCGGGCACCGACCGCCCACTCCCTCGAGAGTCCATAATTCGTCTGTAGGATAGCAGTGGTCACCCGGGTAGGAGCTCCCTGCGGAACGGAGGGCGCCAACGTCGTCGAAATGCCCAATGTCTCGTCCACCTGCGCCGTAACCGTCCAGTACTGGGTCGGTAAATAAGTAAGACGACCACCAAAGACAGGGCTGTTGACGTCGGTGGGGACACCCGAGCCGATCACAATCTCATTTTGCTGATTCTGAACCTGATATCCGCCATAGACTTCGCCACGGAACAAGCTTTGTGGGTCGTCTGATCCAACGCCCCCGATTACTTTGTATCCGTTCGTGTCGAACAATGAATTGTTAAAACGTTGGAAAATCCCGTCGCCTTCGGCAAACACGTAGAAGGACGGCATGACATGGTAGCCGACCTTTCCAGAGATGTAATAACTGGCACCATCATGGGAGGTTTGGAACGGAGCCGGGATATTGTCTGGATGGTCGAACGCAATATAAAAAGCAGTCCCACTTAAACTCACGAAGGCTTGGTCGATCGTTTTCGTAACCGATGCCCCTCCTGTGAACTGATTGAAGGGAATGGGATTGACACCTGGCGTCGTTCCAAACGGATTGATGATGATCGGAATGTTGGGGTTAGGGCTAGCGGTTGGATAAATTGCGCCGTTGTTGAAATTCTGCGCGTTATTGAAAATATCTGTCTCTCGAGTGTAATTGCCATAAAAATTTAATGCGAGATCCTGCATCGGTTGGTAAGCGTGCGCAAATCCGGCAGTGGCAGCGACCGTATTGGTGTTGAAAAATTCAGCGTCAACAATCCCGTAAAAAGTTGTTTTGTGCATTCCACCATCATAGGTGCCAGCCAAGTGTGGGGTAACCCGCAAACTGGTGCCAGAATTGGTGTCGGTTCCCGTTTGATCAATGTTGTTATTATAAACGGCACCAACGAAAATGCTTGGAAAGACCGTCCACCCGTCCACGTGAAGGCCTTCCTTGTATTCACCGGTTGGAGCGACCTCCTCGGCAAATGAACGGGGGACCGCGCCCAAGGTCAATGCCATGGATGCGAGGACGACCCATAGGAACAAAAATTTAGCCATAGTCCCCCGCGCCCCCCTGAGTGACGCATTTTAGACAAACCTCCGGGTTGCGGCCTCAAAAGTCCAGAGAATTAGGGTGTTTGTGGTTAAGGACTGGAATTTTATTGCATTTTTGCCACAGTGCAGAGGTATGAAAATACCTCTCCAGCCTCGTTAGGCTGATCAAAAGTAACGTTGAGGAACTCGAATCACATCGCCGGGTAAGATTGGAACCGATACTGATATTGGATAGTCGCGCATGCTGGTCTCGCCCTGCCGCTGGATCTGAACTGTAGAACGGCTTGCACGATATGTGGGGCCGCCGGCGATGGCGAGTGCGGTGAGCACGTTGAGCCCACTCTTGTAGGGATATTCGCCCGGTTTCTCCACTTCGCCCATCATGTAAAAGGGCCGGAGCGTCGTAACCGAAACGGTTACTTTCGGATTTTTGAGGTATTCGCTGCGGAATTTCTTGGCCAGCGCCTGCTCAAGTTGGGTCTGTGTCAGGTCCTGCGCCTCAAGGGTGCCGGCCAGAGGCAATGAGATTTGACCACTCTGATCGATTTGGTAGTCACCGCTGAGCTTGTCTTCCCCAAATACCGTAATTCTAATTTTATCACCCGGCTGAAGCTTTGGGGGTGCGGTCGCGGCTGCGGCCAATGATTGCTGCTCGGGCTTATCGAGAGACCCGACAGCACAGCCAGAAACCAAAAGGGCCACAGCGAACAGCACGCTACAGATGAAGACCCTAATCATTGCAAATGTCATCCCCCTCGCCTACCAGTAAGAAACGCGTTTAACTGCGCTCCCAGCGATGCTTTTCTGCAGTGCAGCGTAAAGCACGAGCCAGGAATTGATATCACAGGAAATGAATTTTCTGGTGTTTGGGATAATCTTGGGGATTTCATCCGCCTGATTGTATCCATACTTATAAGCCGGCCATCCCCCTCAAAATGTGTGGACTTGAGGGTGGAAATCGGGCCAAGTTGTGGCCGAGTGTACCAAATGGCTTAGGTCATCCTTGCGTCACTAGCGATATACCGCTATAAGTTGTGCATAGGGAGTACAGAACATGCAAGGCCGCATTTACACTTCAGCCTTTGTGCTGGCGGTGTCGCTGGCACTGCAATCAACAGCCTCTAATGCAGAACCCATCGGAAGAGCCACCTCTGTGAAACCTGACGCGCACGCCAATACGCGGATGCTTGCGGCTGGAACTGAGGTTAATTCCGACGACACGATTCGCACCGGAAAAACTGGCGTGGCGGACCTGCGGTTTAAAGACGAAAGCAATCTTAGTGTGGGGCCGACGTCGGTCGTTCGGCTCAACAAGTTTGTGTACGATCCAAACAAGGGTTCCGGCACTGCTGTTATTGAGGTCTCACGCGGGGCGTTCCGGTTCGTTACGGGCTCACAAAGCAAAGGCAGCTACACGATCAAGACGCCATCCGGCACTCTCGGCGTGCGCGGTTGAGTTAAAAGGCGCCTGACTCTCCGGACTGTTAAAGCCTCAACTTCAGCTGGGCGCTGCTGGCATCCTGGCGCGCCGCGAAAAATAGCACCAATAATGAGTGCTGCCTAGCTTGCTCGACGAGCGAGTCCTTGACGCCATTTTGCATTAGTAATTCCATTGTCGCCCATGCGCTCGCCTGGGAGAAGCGGGTGTCGAGCAAGCGCGAGAGGGCAGCGGCCTGACCGCACACGACACGGCGCTTAGCGATGAATTTTCTACCAGCCCTTTTAGCTTGAAAAATCCCCAGGCCGCAGGAGAAACGGCCGCATAAGGTTGCTCAATCATTCACCGCGTAGCATATTACCTTCTCCTGATCCTTTCTTCTCCAAGGGGCCGCTATGGAGCCAAGTAAGATGGGTCTGGAAGAGGCCCGTCAGCTGCTGGGCAACTGCATTCTTTTCCGCGGTTTTAAAGGCAGATGAGCGTGATGCGATTCTCGGCCGGGTGCGCACTCGCGTCTTTAAGGCCGGCGAGACAGTTTTTGCAATCGGGTCGCCCGGCGACAATATGATGGCCGTGTTGAGCGGAACCATACGAATTAGCGTACCGGCGCCGGATGGCAAAGAACTTTTGCTCGCAATTCTTCAGCCTGGCGAGGTGTTCGGCGAACTTGCCGTTTTGGATGGTAGGGAGCGATCAGCTGATGCAATTGCAAATAGCCCGTGCACATTGGCGGTTTTGGATCGCCGCGATATGCTATCGTTCCTCGAGCAACGTCCGGCGGTCTGGCTGAAACTTATCACCGTGTTATGTGAGCGCTTACGCCACGCTGATCAACAGCTCACTGAAGTGGCATTGCTGCAACTCCCAGCACGACTTGCAAAAACAATGTTGCGCATCACAAAGAATGAGCCGAGATCGACGGCTTCACCAGCACAACCAACAATTCAGTTAAGTCAGCAGGAATTGGCAAACATGGTGGGAGGGACGCGGGAAAGAGTAAACAAATGTCTTGCAGCGTGGCGGCGTGAAGGCATTGTCAAAATGAGTGGCGGGACAATTATAATTTCAAATATGCCAGCGCTTCAACTCATATCAGAATAGTGATGATCGGACTTCCGTCGATAACGTCGGCATCGCCAGCGGTGAATGCCACCGAGTACAATCTACCTCCCCTTCGCGTGCTATTTGCCTTGAAAATCTAAATTGATCCGCCGGTCGAAGGCCAACCGCAATCCCACCCGATAGTCAGATCAAGCCACGAGGGGGATAATTCGCATTCGGCCGTGGTAAGGTCGATTCTGTGGAAGCTGGTCTCTTCCTCCGACTACCCTCGCGACACTGCCCGCATGCGTCTTTCAGCGCATCCGAAATGTTCGTGGATGGGCCCCAAACGTGCCGCGCGAGTATCTAAATATTGAATGGGATTAAAACTTACGCCACAATTATCGAACGCTCAATCAAACGGTCAAACATGAAACGAGGCTTAGCTTACATCTCCCTTGTGTCCGTACTCATCGCGGCGGCTCTCCTGCTTCGTTACATTGATCCATTCTTCGTTCGAGCATTACGCCTGATCGCATTCGATTCTTACCAGCGGCTCAATCCCGAGAAGTACGATCCAAGTTTGCCAATCCGCATCGTCGATATCGACGAACAATCTTTATCCAGGATTGGTCAGTGGCCCTGGCCAAGAACAACGGTGCGCGATCTCCTGTCGAAACTCGCATCGCAGGGAGCGGCCGTTGTCGCCTTCGACATCTTATTTGCGGAACCGGATCGCACGTCCGTCGAGGAGATCGCAAAGCGACTGTCAACTCCACAAGCAAATTTATTATTAGCTGCCACCACTGGGCAGCCCACCAATGATCAAGCGCTTGCCGTCGCACTCAAAGAGACTCCGAGTGTGCTTTCAGTCTCTCTGGGGCCTGGGGCCACGAATGGATTCCCGGCGAAGGCTGGATTTGCGGTAGCCGGCCAAGACCCGCGTCCATTCATTATTGGATTTGACGGCGCTTCCAAAAATCTTAAGCCGCTAGATGATGCCGCTCATGGAATTGGCGCATACAACTGGACGCCGGATCGCGACCAGATTGTCCGGCGCGTAGCGCTCATTTACCGAATTGGAGAAACTCTCGTACCGTCGCTTGCGGCCGAAGCGCTTCGCGTCGCCCAGGGCGCCGATACATATGTGCTAAAAGCGTCAAATGCGAGCGGTGAGACTGCTCTCGGGCAATCCACTGGGCTCAACCATATGCTCGTCGGACAGGTCGAGGTGCCGACGGATAGTTCTGGGGCAGTCTACATCAAGTTCCGGCATTTCAATCAGGCTGCCTATATTCCAGCCTGGAAAGTACTGGCTGGAGAGGTGCCAAAGGACGAAATTGACGGACGCATCATACTGATTGGAACGAGTGCCTCCGGCCTCTTAGACCTACGAGCAACCCCCCTCGATGCCGCGATCCCAGGCATCGAGATGCACGCACAGGTAGTCGAGCAGCTGTTGACTGGGCATTTTCTTACCCGCCCGGATTATGCCCTTGCACTGGAACAATTCGTTGTTCTTGCAGTCGGGATAATGCTCGCTTTGCTTTTACCTCGGGTATCAGCCAAGACCGCTGCAGCGGCCGGCTTGCTCACGATGGTACTAATTATGATCGGCGGATGGACGGCTTTCCGCTATGCAAGCCTTTTACTCGATCCATCATATCCCGCGTTGGCTCTAGGGTGCATGACCGCCGCCATCACATCCTATATTTACCACGGCGTCGAGGCTCAGCGCGGCCAGATCCGTCACGCATTTAGCCAATATCTGTCTCCTGCCGTGATCCAAGAGATTATCGCCGATCCTGACAGGCTTAAATTAGGTGGTGAGGTACGCGAGCTCACCTTAATGTTCTGCGATGTAAGAAATTTTACCTCGATTTCGCAGGATCTCTCGGCCGCCGATCTCACGCAATTCATTAATGAACTCCTGAGTCCACTCACGGAAATCATTTTGGAACACCGCGGCACCATCGATAAGTACATGGGTGATGCGATAATGGCCTTCTGGAATGCGCCGCTGGATGATCCAGATCACACAGCGCACGCCTGCCACGCCGCGCTCAAGATGGTCGCTAAAATGGATGAGCTTAACGAGATGTGGCGTCAGCGTGCTGAGGCGGGGCAGCGCACGTATAAACGAGTCAACATTGGAATGGGTCTCAATACCGGTCCGTGCTGCGTCGGCAATCTTGGCTCAAGCTATCGCTTCGATTATTCGGCGATTGGAGACGACGTAAACGTTACCTCGCGATTTGAAGGGCTCACGAAAATCTACGGTGTGCCGGCCATCGCAGGCCAGCGATCTCTCGCGCCCGGCATCAGCGCCCTCGAATTGGACACGGTTGCGGTAAAGGGGCGTACGCGCCCAACCCAAATATACACCTTCGTCGAAATGCTTGGAGGGGAAAAAACCCAGCTTGAACGTCTGGAGGAAAGGCACCGAGCTTTTCTGGCGGCTTACCGTAATCAAGAGTGGGATGCTGCCGAGCGTCTGATCAATGATTGTCGCAGCATCGGCGTGTCTCAGCTGGACACATGCTATTCACTATTTACGGAACGTATCGGTTTACTTCGGAATGCTTCGCTACCTACCGATTGGGACGGCTCCTTCACAATGACGGAGAAATAGGCAATTTCCACTTCTTGTCGACCTCGAACATCATAAGGCGCGGATCGCCAGCTTGCAAAACGATACGGAGATCAATTCATGACATTGCGCCATCCTGGAATGACCTCAATCTTCTTTTTAGTTTGGCTAACCGGTTTACCTGCGCACGCTGCAGATTTTGCAGGCGTGCCAAGGACTGTTGATGGCAACACGCTAGTCATTAGTACGACCAAGATTCGCCTTGAGCGCATAGCCGCGCCTGAGACCGATCAGATTTGCCTAAACGCAAATGGTGTCCGCTGGACCTGCGGCATCGACGGCCGTGACCAACTCGCCAAGCATATCGCGGACCGAGAAATCCGCTGTACTGTGAACGGTATCGATCCTGAGCGGAGAACGCTCGCCACGTGTTACCTTGCCGGCGAGGACCTCAACAATTGGATGGTTCAACAGGGCTGGGCACTCGCTTATGTTCGGCAGTCGTTTGAATACGTTCATGCTCAAGAGGATGCTAAGACACAAAAGCGCGGACTATGGCAGGGCGCATTTATTGCCCCGTGGGATTGGCGTCATCGCAACAAAGAGACGACCATACTCGGTGCTTTCAGCGTCCCAATTGGTGCGCGGGCTATGCTGTTAGGCCCCTCCGCGACCGCAGACGCGCCATCCCCCGAATGCACAATAAAAGGAAATATTACCCGCACCGGTAAGCAATTTTATTACATGCAGGGCCAAAAGTCGTATGCGAGAATTAGAATGGATAAGGGCGGAAGGCGATGGTTTTGCACCGCCGAGGAGGCGGAAGCGGCAGGATGGCGCAGAGCAATCAGGTGAAGCCCGGAACGGCGTGGACGATAACAGACGGTGGGGTAGCCAGGAAGCCATAGGCGGGCTGGAACCCGATGGCAATGACAGGCTCGCGGCGATTGTACCTCGGGCCACGATATCCGCACCGCTCGCCGCGCAGACGCGGCGCGATTGACGGCACCGGAACATCATCGAATTAGCTATTCACGTCTTAAACTGATCTTCTACAGTGCGGATTCTCAAGTCATTGAACACGCATAGAAATCGGCGCCGGGAAAGCGGCTTGGCACTACATTTCGGGTGAACTGTCGA
>Ga0208355_1000479_pt1 | contig 18047 bp, 18 predicted proteins | sample NGESurdeep072012_6_FD_184458 | JGI IMG/M metagenome (GOLD analysis project Ga0208355, IMG submission 184458) | Arctic peat soil microbial communities from Barrow, Alaska - NGEE Surface sample 210-3 deep-072012 (SPAdes) | ecosystem: Environmental > Terrestrial > Soil > Wetlands > Peat ... | reverse complement strand
TTTTTGTGAAACATAGGGCGAACAAAGTCCCCGGATTTTCCCCGGATCGAAGCGTCGTCTTCTCGTTACGTTCCGTCGTGACTTGCCGGATACTTGCCGAGAAAGTCCCCAGAAATGGTGGGCGCTATAGGGATCGAACCTATGACCTCTCCCGTGTGAAGGGAACGCTCTCCCGCTGAGCTAAGCGCCCGGCCGTTACGGCCGCGCGATATAAGGAGGGCGTCGGAGAGGTGTCAAGCGAAGCCGACGGCGAGCGAAGCCTAATTGCGGCTCTTAATTGCGGCTCTTCGGTTCGTCGCTGTGCGGCAGGCGCGAGGCATGGGTCTGCAGCGCGCGGATGCGGTTGGCGAGGTTGCCGTTCGTGGCCTCCGTCTCAGCGAGCTCGACGTCAGCATGGACGGCAATTGTGCCGTTGGTGCCCTGGCCGCGCGCCGTTTCGGCGGCCAGGATGGCGTCGATCGGCGAGTTCGGGCCTTCCAGCGCCGAGGCAAGCCGCGCCACTTCGGCCGCGACGTCGTTGATACGCTCGCGCAGCAGAGCGTTCTCTACCCGCTCGGAGGCCCAGGATTCTTCGGTCTCGCGCTTCATAGCGCCGAGATCGCGGGCGAGCCGATCGCGCTCATCTTTGGTGCGGCCGAGTTCGGCCTGCAGCTGGGTATTTTCACCCCTGAGCTGTTGGGTCGCCGAACTGGTGCGGCCGTCGAGTTCGATGATGGCGGTGCGCAGATCGCTTTCGGTCTTGCGCGCCGTTTCAATCTCGCCGCGCAGGTGCTTGAGTTCGAATTCGCTTTCGTTGAGTAGCCGCGACTGCTCGCCGAGCCGGTTTTCCAGATCCTGAGCGCGGCGGCCGAGGATTTCCGCTTCGGTGGTCTGCGCCACCAGCTGCTGCTCGAGCTCGGAGACACGGCGGCCGAGGTTCTCGACCTTGCCGCGCTCTTCGGCCAATTCCTGCGTCGCCGCCTTGAGTTCGACCCGCTCGGAGTCGCGGCGATCTTCCACCGCCTTGAGCTCGTTGCCGGCCTCGGTGAGCCGCTCCTTGAGCGCATCGACCTGGGTCTTGAACGCGACGATATCGACTTTCTGGGCGTCGGCGAGGCTTGAGCGCTCGTCCAGTTCGCCCATCAGCTTCGCCAGCGCTGCTTCCTTATCGGAGAGTGCGCGCTGGGCGTCGAGCATGGCGCTGGTCTTGACCGAGTACTCTTCCTCGGTGCTGCGCAACTGATCGCGCAGCACCTTATCGCGCGCTTCCAGCGCGAAAATGGTGGCGGTCTTTTCGCCCAGCTCGATCTTAAGCCGGTTGACCGCATCGCCCTTCTTGCCAAGTTCGGCAAGCTGGCTGGTGCTCTTGGTCTTGAGATTGTCGACGCTCATTTCGAGCCGCCGCGTCGACATGGCGAATTCGGCGCGCAGTTGATCCTTGTCGGCCTGAATTTCGGCCATCGACAGCGGGGTCGCGGCTTCGAGCCGCCGCATGGTCAGCCGCACCGCGCGGCCATGGACAAGTGGAACGATGACGAGCCCGATAAGGGCTGCGACGAGAAACCCGATCCCGAAAAACATGATCGGTTCAATCATGAACGACGCCTCCAACTCACCCTAACCCGCGTAAACCCCGCGGAAACCATGGCACGGGGGGCAAGCACCGCCAGCGTAAGCCAAGATTAACCTAAACTCGGAGCCTCGTCCCGGGCGCTAGGTGGCTGTGCGGTCACTATAAGAAGAGTGGCGGCGATCAGAACGGGTTCCAGGTCGCCTGCGGCGTGAACTTGAGGTAGCCGATATTGGCGCCGAGCCGGAAACCCACGCCTGAACGGATCGGAACCACAATAACATTGCCGGCAGCGAGCGCCGTCATGCCGAAGCCGCCGATGAAGTAGGCCGAACCGTCGATGCCGGCAAAACGCTGATAGATCGCCTCGGTCGCGGGCAAGTTATAGACCAGCATCATGGTGCGGGCGCCTTCGCCGCCGGTGTCGAAGCCGATCGACGGGCCTTCCCAGAACACGCGCCGGTCGCCGGCATTCTTGGTGTAGAGATTTCCGTCGCCGTAGCGCAGTCCCACCACGAAAGCGCCGCTGCCTTCCTGGCCAAGGATGTAGCCGTTGGGCTGTCCCCAGCGGCTGACGGCACTCTCCACTACCTGAGCCAGTCCGCGCGACACCGTCCCGAAAAAGCGATGCCCTTCGTTCACCAGTTCACCCGGCGAAAACGTGCCGGGCTGGTTCCTGGCCGGTTGGGCTTGGGGCTGCGCTTGGGGCTGCCCTTGGGCCTGCCCCTGGGGTTGCCCCTGAGCAACCTCCGTTTGGGAAAGCGCAAAATCGGCGCCAAAGGTGAGCAGGCACAGCGTCAGGGCCGCAAGGCGCAGGATGGCGCGCATCGAAAGCTCCATTGGATAATGAGGCCCCATACCCCGTTTAACCGATTGATCACGCCGACGGCCGTAATCTGGCACCGAAAGCTAAGTCCCGCATCGGTCGAATATCACCAACAACTATGACTGCAGCACGGCAACAACGGAAGTCGCGCCTGGCCCTTGCGGCAATCTTCGGGTTTGCCTTTTGCGGTGGTATTTTCGTACCTGCAGCCTTGCGGGCGGCCACGAACGAACCGACCGCGGTCAATTCACTCACCGGTCTCGCCATTAGCGGCTTCGACCCGGTGGCTTTTTTCACGGACGGCAAACCGGAATTCGGCCAGCCGGACATGGAATTAAGCCTGGGCGGCGCGGTCTGGCGGTTTCGCAACGAGGGCAACCGGGCGGCCTTTTCCGAGCATCCCGACGTCTATATGCCGCGCTTCGGCGGCTATGACCCGGTAGCGATTGCCCGCGGCACCTCGGTGCCGGGCCACCCGCTGTTCTGGGCGGTGACTGGAGGGCGTCTTTATCTCTTCTATAGTGACACGGCGCGCGCCGCCTTCGTCGCCGAACCAGGCCGCATCATCGAAGCCGCCGAGCGCAAATGGCCCGAGGTCGCGCGCACCATCGGGCGCTGATCCGGGTCGATGCTTTAGCCCCTGATTGACGCGGCCTTGGCCGGATCGCCCCAGGCGATGAATGCCGGCACGCGAAATCTTTCAGCCGCGCGGCCATAGGGCAGGGCTGAGCCTTGCGGCGTCGTCACGATGCCGCCTGCCGCAACGACCAGCGCATGTCCGGCCGCCACGTCCCATTCGCAGGTGGTGGCGAGCCGCGGATAGACATCGGCCGCGCCTTCCGCGATGTGGCAAAACTTGATCGCCGAGCCGCTGGCACTGCGCGTGATTGGCGCGAGGCGGGCGAGGAACGCCTCGGTGTCGGGATCAAGATGCGAGCGGCTCATGACCGCGACCGCGCCTTGGGTAGGCCAGCGCCGCGTGCGGATCGCCTGCGGCTGGTCGGCGCCGTCCGGTAGCAGGCGCAGCCGCTCGGCCTTATCCCCGACAATGCCGCGCCAGATCAAGCCGCGGTTCGGTGCCGCGATGATGCCAGCGATCGGCACGCCGGCCGTGATGATGGCGAGATTGACCGTGAACTCGTCACGTCCGGCGAGAAATTCGCGGGTGCCGTCGAGCGGATCCACCACGATGAAGCTGCGATCGAGAGGTAGCGGTGGCGGTTTCTTGCTGCCCGCCATCTCCTCCGAAACGACCGGTACGTTAGGCAGCAGCCGCGACAAACCTTCCAGGATGGCTGCTTCGGATGCCTCGTCGGCGACCGTGACCGGAGATTGGTCGGGTTTGAGTCGGTGCGACACGGTGGCCGGCGAGACCACTCGGATCAGCGCGGATGCGCGCGCAACGATCGCGGTCAATTCGACCAGCAGCTTTGCAGCTTGGGCGGGCGAGATTTCGGAATCGGACGTCAAATTGCCAGTCCTTCCGTGGGCTTGCAATCCTTGGCGGTGGCGCGGGTGCGGTGTATCACGCCCCGACACCGATACGACCAGCGATTCGCCAGTCTCATTGCACCCTGCACGCCCAGCGGAGACCAGTCCATGTCCGGATCTTCCATCGAAGCGCTCGATCTCGCCGCGTTGCTGTGCTCGCGGATCTGCCATGATCTGATCAGCCCGGTCGGCGCCATCGTCAACGGGCTCGAAGTGCTGGCAGAAGCGAAGGACGAGGAGACCAAAACTTTCGCGCTTGACCTGATCAGGAAGAGCGCCGGCACCGCCTCCGCCAAACTGCAATTCTGCCGTATCGCCTTCGGCGCGGCCGGCTCTGCCGGCGCCCAGCTCGATCTTGGCGATGCCGAGTCCATCTCGCGCGGATTTTTGGAGGACGACAAGACCAAGCTCGCCTGGAACCTGCCGCGCGCGCTGATGCCCAAGAACCGGGTCAAGCTCCTGCTCAATATGCTTCTGATTGCCGGGCAGGCGATCCCGCGCGGCGGCAAGCTTACGATCGATCCGATCGGCGCCGGCGACAGCATGGGGTTCAAGGTCAGCGCCGCCGGCACCAATGCCAAGGTCCCCCCGGCCATGCCGCCATTGCTCACTGGCGAGGCCGGCGCCGAGGCGCTCGACGCCCATCGCATCCAGCCGTTCTATGCGGGCTTGCTGGCCAAGGCCTGCGGCGTCAAAGCTACTATGGCGATGGACGGCGAGACGGTGGTGGTCAGCGCGCAGTAGGCGGTTTTTGCTTGGCGCTGATGTTTCCCGAAAACCGCTTCCCACTTTTCGGGATCATGCGCTGGCGGCCGGTTTGCGGCGGTTAACAAATGATTAAGACCGGGCAATCGTATCGTCCAGCCGCAACCAAAATTAAACCCTTCATCGACACACTGGCCGCGCTCCCGACGGAGAGCGGCAGACGGGCCAAAGCCTGTCGACGAAGGCGTTTTTCATGGATGACTTGCTGCGGGAATTCGTGACCGAGACCAACGAAAGTCTCGACGTGGTGGACGTCGAACTCGTGCGTTTCGAGCAGGATCCCAACAACGCCAAGATCCTCGATAACATCTTCCGTCTCGTTCACACCATCAAGGGAACCTGCGGCTTCCTCGCTCTGCCGCGGCTGGAAGCACTCGCGCATGCCGCCGAGACGCTGATGGGCAAGTTTCGCGACGGCCTGCCGGCGACGAATGATGCCGTCACGCTCATTCTCGCCACCATCGATCGCATCAAGGAGATTCTGGAATCGCTGGAGCGCGACCAGCGCGAGCCGGACGGTGCCGATGACGATCTGATTTCCGAGCTGGAGCGCATGGTCGAACGGATCGGATCGCCTGCTTCTCCCGTGCCGCCGCAGCAAGCGGTTGGAACGCTCGTGCCGCAGGCGCTCGAACGCCCCTTGCGGCCGGGCGAGAATTCGCTGGACGAGCTCGAGCGTGCATTCCGCGAAACGCCGGTCGATCCGCCGTCCGCAAAGCCGGCGCCAGCGGACGCGGCGGTCAAGGACGACGACACGGCGAAGGGCGCCAATCAATCAATCCGGGTCACCGTTGATACCCTCGAACATCTCATGACGATGGTGTCCGAACTGGTGCTCACGCGCAATCAACTGCTCGAGATTGTGCGCCGCCACGAGGACTCGGAATTCAAGACGCCGCTGCAACGGCTGTCGAACGTCACCGCCGAGCTGCAGGAAGGCGTGATGAAGACGCGCATGCAGCCTATCGGCAATGCGTGGCAGAAGTTTCCGCGCATCGTGCGCGATCTCTCCAATGAGCTCGGCAAGCAGATCGACCTGGAAATGCAGGGCGCCGAGACCGAGCTCGACCGCCAGGTGCTCGATCTGGTTAAGGACCCGCTCACCCATATGGTGCGCAATTCGGCCGACCACGGCCTGGAAACGCCGGACAAGCGGCGCGCCGCCGGCAAGCCCGAGCACGGCCGCATCCGGCTTTCGGCTTATCACGAAGGCGGCTTCATCATTATTCAAGTTGCCGATGACGGCCGCGGCCTCGACACCGAGCGCATCAAGGCCAAGGCGGTCGCCCAGGGCCTCGTCTCCGAGGCCGACATCGAAAAGCTGTCGGAAGCGCAAATTCACAAGTTCATTTTCGCGCCCGGCTTTTCCACCGCCGCGAAGATCACCAGCGTGTCCGGCCGCGGTGTCGGCATGGACGTGGTGCGCAACAATATCGATCAGATCGGCGGCACAATCGACGTAAAGTCGGTCGCCGGCGTGGGATTGAGCTTCACCATCAAGATTCCGCTCACGCTCGCGATCGTCGCGGCGCTGATCGTCGAGGCTGGCGGCGACCGCTTCGCCATCCCGCAGCTGTCCGTGGTCGAGTTGGTGCGCGCGCGCCGCGACGGCGAGCACCGCATCGAGCGCATCAAGGACACCACGGTCCTGCGGTTGCGCGACAAGCTGCTGCCGCTCGCGCGATTGAGCCACTTGCTCGGCGCTGATAAGGCTGAAGGCCGCGATCTCGAGAGCGGTTTCATTGTCGTCACTCAGGTCGGCAGTCAGACCTTCGGCATCGTCGTCGATGGCGTGTTTCACACCGAGGAAATCGTGGTGAAGCCGATGTCGAGCAAGCTGCGGCATATCGCGATGTTCTCCGGCAACACTATTCTCGACGACGGCTCGGTGATCATGATCATCGATCCGAACGGCGCCGCCCAGGCGCTCGGCAGCACGGCCACCTCGCAGATGACTACCGAGGAAGCCGCCGCAGGCCGAGCAACGTCCACCGAACAGACCACGTCGCTGCTCGTGTTCCGCGCCGGCTCCACGCAACTCAAGGCCGTGCCGCTCGCGCTGATCACGCGGCTCGAGGAAATCGATGCCCGCAAGATCGAGCTGTCGAACGGCCGACACATGGTGCAGTACCGCGGTCAGCTGATGCCGCTGGTCAGCATGAACGAGACCGTGAGCGTGAAGGCGAGGGCGCCCAGCCGCTGCTGGTGTTCTCGGACGGCAGCCGCTCGATGGCACTGGTGGTCGACGAGATTGTCGATATCGTCGAAGACCGCCTCGACATTCAGGTTGCCAGCGATAACGCTGGCGTGCTCGGCTCGGCCATCATCAAGGGCCAGGCGACTGAAATCATCGATGTCGGCCACTTCCTGCCGCTCGCCTTCGAGGACTGGTTCCGCCGCAAGGAGCAGCCGGCGCGCGGCAAGCCGCGCTCGGTGCTGCTGATCGACGATTCACCGTTTTTCCGCAATATGCTCACGCCCGTATTACAGGCTGCCGGCTATGAGGTGACCGCGGCCGGCTCCGCGCAAGAGGCGCTGGCGATGCTCAAGGATGGCCGCGCATTCGACGTGGCGATCACCGATATCGAGATGCCCGACATGGACGGCTTCGAATTCGCCGAGGCCGTGCGCGGCGATTCTCGCACCGCGAACCTCCCAGTCATCGCGCTGTCTTCGGTGGTGTCGGCCGAAGCCGTCGAGCGCGGCCGCCGGGTCGGCTTCCACGACTATGTCGCCAAGTTCGACCGGCAGGGACTAATCGCGGCGCTCAAGGAGCAGACCGACATCGGTCGTGCGGCGTGAAGGGCGAACCATGAGCACCGAGACCACCGACCGCAACCTGAAGGAATACGTCACCGCCATGATCGGCGGCCAATTGTTCGGCCTGCCGATTCTGCGCGTGCAGGATGTCTTTATACCGGAACGGCTGACGCGGGTACCGCTGGCGCCGCCGGAGATCGCCGGCGTACTCAATCTGCGCGGCCGCATCGTGACACTGATCGACATGCGCGGCCGGCTCGGCCTCGACACGTGCGAGCATGATGGGCCGCCGATGGCGATCGGCGTGGAGTCGCGCGGGGAATCCTACGGTTTGCTGATCGACAGCGTCGGCGAGGTGCTCAAGCTCGACGACGATACCCGCGAACCGAACCCGATCAATCTCGATCCGCGCCTGGCGCGCGTGTCGACCGGAATTCACCGGCTGGAAGGGCAATTGCTCATGGTGGTCGATGTCGAGCGTGTTCTCGATATTGGCGCGAAAGCGATCGCGGCGTGACGCAGTTCGAATTTGGAATAATTTGCGGGATGAAACTCGCAAGCAAACATGACGAGGCTGTACGATGAAAACCTGTTTAGTCGTTGACGACTCCAGCGTCATCCGAAAGGTGGCGAGACGAATTCTCGAAGGGCTCGAATTCAAGATCGTGGAAGCCGAGGACGGCGAGCAGGCGATGGACGCCTGCCGGCGCCAGCTCCCCGAGGCGATCCTGCTCGACTGGAACATGCCGAAGATGGACGGCTACGAGTTCCTGCGCGCGCTGCGCCGGCTACCGGGAGGCGACGCTCCCAAGGTGGTGTTCTGCACCACCGAGAACGATGTCGCGCACATCGCGCGCGCGCTGCATGCCGGCGCCAACGAATACATCATGAAGCCGTTCGACAAGGAGATCGTCGAAGCCAAGTTTCAGGAAGTCGGGCTGATCTGACCCAGCAGAGCCCGATGAACCTCGCCATCACTCCCCCATCGTCCGCCGCCGCCATCGGCCGGCGCATCCGTGTCATGATCGTGGACGATGCCGTGGTCGTGCGCGGATTGTTTTCGCGCTGGGTGGAAGCCGAACCGGATCTGGAGGTGGTTGCATCGCTGCGCACCGGCCGCGAGGCCGTGAGCCAGATCGAGCGCGCCGATCCCGACGTGGTGGTGCTCGACGTGGACATGCCCGAGCTCGACGGCATCGCCGCCTTGCCGCTGTTGCTCGAGAAGAAGCGCGACCTGGTCGTGATCATGGCCTCGACGCTGACGCGGCGCAACGCCGAGATCAGCTTGAGGGCGCTGTCGCTCGGGGCTACCGACTATATCCCGAAGCCGACCGCCAATCACGAAGTCGCCACCTCGGCCTCCTTCCGCCGCGACCTGATCGAGAAGATCCGCCAGCTCGGCCTGCGCTGCAAGCGCCTGCGGCTTGCCCACGCGCGCGCCGCCACGCCGCTGGATGCCAAGGCCGCGCCGCAGGCCAAGCCGCGCACGGCCGTTCATGACACTGCACCGATCGTGCTGCGCCCGATGCCGGTAACGCCGTCGCGCGTGCTGCTGATCGGCGCCTCCACCGGGGGCCCGCAGGCGCTCAACTCCATCGTCACGCAGATCGGCGCGGTGCTCGAGCGCGCACCAGTGCTGATCACCCAGCACATGCCGCCGACCTTCACGCTAATCCTCGCCGAGCACCTCGCCCGCATCGCCAAATGTCCGGTGCGGGAAGCGGGCCACGGCGAGGAGATCAATGCCGGCACCATCTATCTCGCCCCCGGCGAAAAACACATGACGGTCACGCGCCACGACGGCATCGCCGTGATCGTGATCGACGACGGCCCGCTGGTCAATTTCTGCAAGCCGGCCGTGGATCCGATGTTCGCCTCCGCCGCCGCGGTGTGGGGCCCGAAGGTGTTTGCGCTGGTGCTCACCGGCATGGGTTCGGACGGCCTGCGCGGCGCGCAGGCGATCACCGCCGCCGGAGGCAACGTGATGGCGCAGGACGAGGCCTCAAGCGTGGTCTGGGGCATGCCCGGACAGGTCGCGCATGCCGGCCTTTGCTCGGCCGTGCTGCCGCTCAACGACATCGCGCCCAGGCTTACGCGCGTGTTCGCGGGAGACCGCCCGTGACGCCGCAGGACTTCGACTATCTGCGCAAGCTGCTGCGCGATCGCTCCGGCCTGATGCTTGCGGCCGAGAAGCAGTATCTGGCCGAAAGCCGCCTGCTGCCGGTCGCGCGCAAGCACGGCCTCAACACGCTGGCCGAACTGGTGGGCAAGCTCAAAGGCGCGGGCGCCGCCATGCTTTCCGTGGAAGTGGTCGAGGCGATGACCACCAACGAGACCTTCTTTTTCCGCGACAAGATTCCGTTCGAGCATTTCCGCGACACCATGCTGCCGGCGCTGATCGCGGCGCGCGCGCGCGAGAAGCGCATCCGCATCTGGTGCACCGCGGCCTCCACCGGCCAGGAGCCCTATTCGCTGGCGATGCTGCTGAAGGGCATGAATGCCGCGCTCGCCGGCTACCGTGTCGAAATCCTCGCCACCGACCTGTCCGCCGACGTGCTGGAGAAGGCCAAGGCCGGCATCTACAGTCAGTTCGAGGTGCAGCGCGGCCTGCCGATCCAGCAGCTGGTGAAATTCTTCAGCCAGGTCGGCGAGCGCTGGCAAATCGCGCCCGAGATCCGCGCCATGGTGCAATTCCGCCCGCTCAATCTGCTCAACGATTTCTCGCCGCTTGGTACCTTCGACCTGGTGTTCCGCCGCAACGTGTTGATCTATTTCGACCAGGAGACCAAGATCGGCGTGTTCAACCGGCTGGCGCGCCAGCTGGCGGGCGACGGCTTCCTGGCGCTCGGCGCCGCCGAGACCGTGGTCGGCCTCACCGACGCCTTCAAGCCGATGGCCGACAAGCGCGGGATTTATGTGCCGAACCCGGCGCAGCGCCCAGCTGCCGCGCCCAGCAACGTGCTTAGGTTTGTGGCGAAGGGGTAGAGTCTTTCCGTCGCCGCCGCTTCTTTCTTCCTTCCCCTCTCCCACAAGGGGAGAGGGAAGTGAGCAAGCCTCGCGCTCGTGCATCACCGATTCAAATTCTCAAACAACCAATGCTCCGCCGCCCGTATTGTTGGCGGCGCCGGGTACGCCGTAGGTTCTTCGCATTCCCATTTGCTCCCCCGAAAAATCGAGGGCGCGCGGAACGCCGGGGCGCCATCGCAGTCAAGCTTGCGCAGACTGCGCAAACAAAACTGCTACGCCCCGCAGTCCTGTGCATGTGCTTGAGTTTGGATGCACAGGTATAGTCACCACGAGGTGCCGGTTCCCCGGCGTCCCGCGCGCGGTGTGAGAGGCTTGCTCCGCGCCGCCCCCGGTGGACTTCCCGTTTCAGGCGCCCTTTTGGGTGAGGAGCGCCTATCCACCGCTAACGGGCCCAAACGGTGCCCAGCACATCTGACCGTGCCGGCTGCCGCCGTCAGTGAGGCCCAGCGACGTGCGGAGCGGCACGCCGGGACGGTGCGGCTTGGACCTCCGCGGCGCGGGCGTACGTCTTTGCGCCCTGCCGCGGCCACCGCATCCCGCCCACGCCTGCAGACGTTTGATCAGACGCCCCTCGCTAACGAGGGCGGATGCGGGGACTATAAACCTAGGAATATTCGCCGTCAAGGGAGAAAACTCGCGGTTGGCATGGCCGGGCGACGGAGTTGATCCCATATAATTGTATGGTACAATTCCCATACGATGGCGGCGAGCCGAGCTTCGAATGGGACGCGATCAAGGACCGCGCGAACCGCGCGAACCGCGCCAAGCACGGCGTTCCGTTCTCCGTGGCGCAGCACGCTTTCTTCGATCCGCGCCGCGTGATCGCTGAGGACCTGAGCCACAGCGCCACCGAGCAGCGCTATTTCTGCTTCGGTCAGGTCGGCGGCGGCATCATGACGGTGCGTTTTACCTGGCGCGACGGTCGCATCCGAATCTTCGGCGCCGGTTACTGGCGGAAAGGAAAGAGCATCTATGAGCAGCAGAACCATTAAATACACCGCCGGCGAGATCGGCCGCGTGCGCGTGGTGGAGGATTTCCTGCCCGCGCCCGACGCGCTGGTGCCGCGCGAGGAGAATGTGAAGGTCACGCTCTCGCTGTCGCGCCGCAGCGTCGATTTCTTCAAGCGCGCGGCCAAGGCGCGCCGCGTGCCCTATCAGCGCATGATCCGCGCGCTGGTGGATGCCTATGCGGAGAAGCAGGCGGGGAAGTGAGGCGGATAATACAACAGCGGCCACCGCATCCCGTCCCACGTCTGAATTCGCCGCCGTTAGTCAACGCTGTCACCGAACGAACCGGCCACGCCGATCAAATATGCTTTGTGACCGTCGCGAGTAAGTTGGATGCGATTGGCGAGACGGCTGCGCAGATCGGGAAGGGATCGCGGCGGCGCTTGCGGTGAGTTATTTCGCGTAGCCCTGTGACCTTAGCCACGTAATTTTGCCGGCTCCCGCGAGCCATTCATCAATCTCGGCTTTGCTCTTAAAGCCGGTAATGTACTGAATTTCGGCTCCGGGGCAGTGCGCCTGGATTTGCCAGTCGTCTTCTGCGATCCGTTGGTGTTTGAAAATAACCCGAAGAGATTTGGCCATCCGCGCAATATGAGGCTGAATCGTTAGGACGGCTAGAGGCAAATATAGGACTTAAATCCAAACTGACCTACTACCCAAGCGGCCGTCGCGGCGCCGGCATGGCCGGGGCTTAACCCGGCAATTCAGGCATTTTGATTATTCGCAATGCGCCGCTCGCTTGATAACGGCTTGCTGTCCAGATTCCGAGCCGCATCGTCGCGGCGATGCCTGCGTGCGGTGCCTCGATACACATTCGACGAGGCGGTGATCCATGGCGACGCTTCTCGACCGTTTCCGCCGCAGCATCGGCGCTGGCGCGCTGCTCCTGGTTCTGATCGCCGCGCTTCCCGCCGCTGCGCAACAGCCAGCTTCGGTCAAGCCGGAGGCAAGCGCCGTTCGCGAGCAGCAATTGCTGACTGCGACGCCGCGGATCGAGGGTCGCGTCAGCATCCCCGACACCCGTGAAAGCGTGTTGATCCAGCCGTTCGGGCGCACCTGGCGCCTGTTCCGCGAAGTCATGCTGCCTTGGTTCGCGGCCGTTTCGCTTCTAGGCACCATGATCCTGCTCGCGATCGTGTATGCGGTGCGCGGGCCGATCCGCATCGAGCGCGGCCGCGCGGGGCGCACGCTGCAACGCTTCAACAGCTTCGAGCGTTTCGTGCATTGGCTGGTCACGTTCTGCTTCGTCATTCTCACGCTCTCCGGATTGAATATAACGTTCGGAAAAAGCGCCCTGCTGCCGCTGATCGGACCGGAGGCGTTCTCCACCTTCACCGCGGCGGCCAAGTACGCCCATAACTACCTGAGCTTTCCCTTCGTGCTCGGTGTCACCACGCTGTTCCTGCTGTGGGTGAAGGACAATTTCCCCACCGCGGCCGACGTCGAGTGGCTCAAACAGGGCGGCGGCTTCATCGGCTCCAAGCATCCGCCGGCGTGGCGATTCAATGCCGGTCAGAAGCTGTTGTTCTGGGGGGTCGTCGGCGCCACCGTGTTGTCGGCGATCACCGGCTATCTGCTGATCTTTCCGTTCTACCTCACCAACATCCTCGGCATGCAGGCGTCGGAGATGATCCATGCGGTCGTCGCCGTGGGTTTCATCGCCGCCATCATTGCGCATGTCTATATCGGCACGCTCGGCATGGAAGCAGGCTTCGACGCGATGGCGGACGGCATGGTCGATCTCAATTGGGCGACCCAGCATCATCGGCTCTGGGTCGAGCAACAGCTTGCTAAAGGCGGCAAGGTCAGTCCGCCGGCGCAAGGCGCGATGACGTCGATGGCGGACGCACAAGCAGGATCGAAGGACGCGACCGCGTCGAAGGCATGGTGGCCGCGACGGCTGTGGCGCGTCGTGGCGAGTCCGAGTGCGCGTTATTCGGTTCTCATGTTGGTTGGCGGCGGACTCGTGCTGGGGGCGGCGCTGACGTTTAGTTTCAATGCGGTGCTGCAGCTGACGAGCAGCAATGCATTCTGCTTGAGTTGCCACGCCCAGAACGCCGGGCTCGATTGGAAACACTCGTCGCATTACGTCAATCGGTCCGGGCTGGTGGTCGGCTGCGCCGACTGCCACGAGTCGCGGGCTTTTGTTCCCATGATGATCCGCAAAACGCAGGCGTTCAACGAAATCTGGCACCAGTTGATCGGCACGATCGCCACGCCGGCGAAATATGAGGCGCATCGCTTGCGCCTGGCGCAGAAGGAATGGGCCCGGCTCGGCAACAACGGATCGCAGGAGTGCCGCAATTGCCATCGGCCGGACGCCATGGCGGAAGCGGCGAGCAGGGATATGCACAAGGCCGTGCTGTCCGGTGGCCAGGTTTGCACCGACTGCCACAAGGGCGTGGCGCACAAGGCGCCGTAACGTTGCAAGACCGGCGCGCGGGCACGCCATGCAATTGTTCTTGCTCGCATGTCTCGCAAGCCTTTTGCTGACGCCGGCGCCGCGATAAAACGCTTGGCCGATTTCAGTTTGTCGGCAAAATGAGGATTATGCGTCGGCCGCGCATCGCCCCGCCGTAACGGCGACGGATCCGGAGTTTTCATGGCTCAGCCTTCGCGCATGTCGCGGCGTGACATCTGGATTCATCTGCTGCTCTATCCCGGCCACACGCTGCCCACCGCCGCGGCGCCGGTGCTCGTCGGCATCGGCCTCGCCGTTCACGATCATGTCTTGGCGGCGCTGCCGGCGCTGCTGGGATTCGTCGCCAGTTGGCTCTTCCATGTCGGCGGCGTGTTCACCGACAACTACGAGCTCCTGGTCCGCCACCCGCACACGCGCGAGCACCCCGAGCTCACCGATGCGCTGGCCGATGGAACGCTGACGCTCGCCGGCCTGCGCTGGGCGATCCTGGCGTGCTTCGGGCTGCCGGCGCTGGCCGGCCCCTACCTGTTGCAGGTGGGCGGCTTGCCGGTCTTGGGGCTCGCCGGCATCGGCATCGCGGCGAGCTGGCTGTACGCCGGCGGGCCGTTCCCGTTCGCCAAGCTCGGCTTGGCCGAACCGATCTTCTTCCTGATGTTTGGGATCGTCGCCGTGGCCGGCACCTATTATGTGCAGGCGGCCTGCGTGCTCGCCGCGCTGCCGCATGGGCCGGCCTTGCAGCAGTTGCTGCCGTTCAACGCCGTCGTGCTTGGATTACCGGTCGGCGCGCTGGTGACCAATGTGCTGATCATCGACGATATCCGCGACCGCGCCTTCGACGCCAAAAAGGGCTGGCGCACCGGCGCCGTGCGCTTCGGCAGCAATTGGAGCCGAACCGAGTTCATCGGGCTGGCGATTTTCTCCTATCTCATCCCGTTCTGGTTCTGGCTGGGGCTCGGGTTCGGCGCCTGCGTGCTGCTGCCGTTGCTCACGCTGCCATGGGCCGTCACCGTGGCGCGCGTGGTGGTGACGCATGACCGCCGCGAGCAACTGTTCCCGACGACGCCGAAAGCCTCCGCCTTGGCGCTCGCCTATGCGGTGCTGTTGGCGATTGGCGTTGCCGTTTCGGCCTACTGACGCTGTATATGTGCCGAAAACCTCATGCGGTGATGATTTCGGTTGTTGCCGTGGGGCCTAACGAAAAGCCCGCCGGCACGGGGCACGGCGGGCTCAACGCTAAACCGCTTTGATGATTAGTCGCAGACGCGAACCCGCCGGATGCGGTAGTTGCCGTACCGGTCGGTAACCTCTTGCCGCTCGACGTGGCATTCGCGATAGCTGGCACGATAGCCCTCGTCGCGATAGCCATAGCCCTGGTCGCGATTCATCTGCGAGCCGACAATGGCGCCGACCGCGAGGCCGCCGATGACGCCAGCCGCGACCGCGCCGCCATCACGCGCCGAAGCCGGCTGCGCGGTGCCCGTGACCGCCAAGGCCAAGGCCGCAATGGCCGCAACGGAAATTACCTTTAACATGTCTTGGTCCCTCCAATGTCTACGATAGGGCAATGCCGGGCGAGCGCTATAGTTCCAATAATAAGGGTTTACGGCCGAAATGACTGTGTACCGTGCGGAACTGCGCTCAATGCAACGACTTCTTGGGTCGTACTGGCAAGGAATATCCAATAAAGGCACGATTAACACAGTCATTTCCACGGCTTTATTTGATCTCATCATTGGGCTTGCGACCTGGCCATTCGTCCTTTCTATAAGACACCGGGAACGCCTATCGTGACGCCCGGCAATCAACCATTCGGGTCACGCAAGATGAGCGCGGTCGAGATTACCTATTTCTCGGATGTCTTGTGTATCTGGGCCTACGCCTCGCAGGCGCGCATCGATGCGGTCAAAGAAAAATTTGGCGACGCCGTGCAGATCAAGCATCAGTTCTGCTCGATCTTCGGCGATACCGCCCGCAAGATCACGTCGAGCTGGAAGGACAAAGGCGGCTATGATGGGTTCAACGCGCATTTGCGACAGGTGGCGGAGCGGTTTCCGCATATCGAGGTTCACCCCGAGATTTGGTTGACGACGCGCCCGGCGACATCGGCAAGCGCGCATCTGTTCATGAAAGCCGTGCAGCAATGGGATCACGAGGCGCGCATGGGCCGCAGCCATTCGGCCGGCAGCCTATTCGATCAAGTGCTGTGGGCGTTTCGCTGTGCGTTTTTCCGAGACTGCCGGGACATTGCGCGCTGGGATATTCAATGTGAGATCGCGCAAGCCTTTGGCGTCGATACCGCCGCTATCGAGCAATGCATTCACAATGGTAGCGCCTTCGCCGGCTTGGCCGCCGACCAGCAAGATGCCGACAAGATGCGAATCGAGGGCAGTCCGAGCTTCGTGTTGAACGAGGGGCGGCAGAAGCTTTACGGAAATATCGGGTTCCACTTGATCGAGGCGAACATTCAAGAACTGTTGCGGGCGCCGCGCAGCGACGAAGCCAGTTGGTGTTGACCCGGCACTGGGCGGCAGGTGTCGTGCGCTGACAAGCGCCGTCGAAAAAAAACCTGCCGTTGCCGGCGGGGTTTGAGTTGGGAGGAGTGAGCCCGAAGGCTCAAGATGTACGCAGACGCAACGGGTGGATTTGAAATCTCACTCGATGGTCGCGGGGCAGGGTGCCCTTAAGCTGGAATGCGCTCTTCGACTTCGTGCGGCTCGCGCAGCACATAGCCGCGGCCCCACACCGTCTCGATGTAGTTCTTGCCGGAGGAGGCGTTGGCGAGCTTCTTGCGCAGCTTGCAGATGAACACGTCGATGATCTTGAGCTCCGGCTCGTCCATGCCGCCGTAGAGATGGTTCAAGAACATCTCCTTGGTCAGCGTGGTGCCCTTGCGCAGGCTGAGCAGCTCGAGCATCTGGTATTCCTTGCCGGTTAGATGCACGCGCGCGGCGTTGACCTCGACCGTCTTGGTGTCGAGGTTGACGACGAGATCGCCGGTGTTGATGACCGACTGGGCGTGACCCTTGGAGCGGCGCACGATCGCGTGGATGCGCGCGATCAGCTCGTCCTTGTGGAACGGCTTGGTCATGTAGTCGTCGGCGCCGAAGCCGAGACCTTTGACCTTGTCCTCGATGCCGGCCAGGCCGGAGAGGATCAGGATCGGCGTCTTCACTTTGGAGACGCGCAGGGAGCGCAGGACCTCGAAGCCCGACATGTCGGGCAGGTTCAGGTCCAGCAGAATGATGTCGTAGTCGTAGAGCTTGCCGAGGTCGACGCCTTCTTCACCCAAGTCGGTGGTGTAGACGTTGAAGCTCTCGGATTTAAGCATCAGCTCGATTGATTGAGCGGTCGCGCTGTCGTCTTCAATGAGTAGAACGCGCATGCCAGTCCCCTTCTCGCCGCAACCGGGCCTTAGGTCAGCGCCGCAAAGGCGGCGAGTGTGAAAGAACGCGGTGGGACAAACCGATTCGACACTATCCCGGCATGGTTAACAAAACATGATTCTCTGACGCAAGCTCGCCGTAGGCAGATCGACCCGAATCGGCGTAAGATATTGTCAGAGAGTGGTTTTTTGGCCACGTACCGAGTTCATGCTCCAATTTAAGAGTCGGGCCTAACCGACTCTGTCGACTCGCCCCTTGCGTCCTGGCCGGGCGATTCGTTGGCCGTAGTCCCATGGACGATGACCCAATGATTAACGACCCGGGTAAACACGAGGTTAAAGCCAACGGTTGCGCGGTAAGCCTAAGGGCGAGTTTACGCCGTTTTTGCGGTCCCGCGCCACGATTTTGGAACTTTGAACCATGAAAGCCAAATCTTGAAAGCCAAACCTTGAAAGCATTGGCCGAGCAGATCGTCGATCTCGACGGCGTCGAGACCTATGGCCGCGTGGTCGGCGTGCGCGGGCTGATGCTGGAGATCGCGGGGCCGATCCACGCCATGTCGGTCGGCGCGCGGCTGACCATCGAGAACGGGACCGGGCGCGCGATCCCCTGCGAGGTGGTCGGCTTTGCCGGCAAGCACGCGCTGGCGATGCCGTTCGCCGCCCTCGACGGCGTGCGGCGCGGCTGCCGGGCGGTGGTCGCCACCGCCGCCGGCGCCATCCGGCCGTCCGAGCGCTGGCTCGGCCGCGTGATCAACGCCATGGGCGAGCCGATCGACGGCCAGGGCCCGCTGCCAGCGGGGTCGGCACCCTATCC
>Ga0208355_1000476_pt1 | contig 18059 bp, 15 predicted proteins | sample NGESurdeep072012_6_FD_184458 | JGI IMG/M metagenome (GOLD analysis project Ga0208355, IMG submission 184458) | Arctic peat soil microbial communities from Barrow, Alaska - NGEE Surface sample 210-3 deep-072012 (SPAdes) | ecosystem: Environmental > Terrestrial > Soil > Wetlands > Peat ... | reverse complement strand
TGTTACGGGCATTGCCAAAGCCATCCCCTCGCATGTCGGCGACGGCCCCTTCGTTACCGAGATTACTGACTCCCGGCTGCTTGAACAATTGCACGGTGATATGACCAGCATTGATGCCGAGAAGGGCACCACGACCGGCCGAACCCGTCGGCTGGGTCATCTTGATTTGCCGCAGATTCGACGATCGCTAATGGTCAATGGAAGGGGGGACGAGCAGACCATGGCGCTCACCAAACTTGATTGGGTACCCCGCTACGGTACAGAAGCTCAGATTTGCATAGCCTATGTGCGCCGGGGCACACGCCGCGATACCGCGCCTGATGCCGCGTACGAGCTCGAGCGCATTACGCCGGTATACCAATCATTGCCGACCTGGCGGGAAGACATTCAGCACATCCGTCGCTTCGAAGATCTGCCAAAAAACGCTCAAACCTATGTCGAATTCATAGAAGGCATGCTCAGAACATCTATTTCGATGATCGGCGTCGGCCCGCGGCGCGACCAGGTCATAACTCGCTAGGCCTTTTGACCAAAAACAGTTTGCTCTATATCACAGCAACATCGTGTGGATGTGATTCGCGAATACCGCTGTTGGTGATCTGCGTAAGCGTCGTGTCCTCACGGTGACGTTCGATGTTTGCTGAGCCGACATATGACATGCTCTTGCGCAGGGCTTTGACTAGATCTTCAATAATCGGAACTACTGAGCCCTGATATGGCACCTCAGCTTCAATGCCTTCCGGCAGCGGCTCATAGTTGCTGTCACCACCGTAGCGCTTCCTGGCGGCTGCGCTATCTTTCATTGCACCCGCAGAGCCCATGCCCCTATACAACATGACTTTTGAACCGTCACGTTTGGTTATAAGTTCGCCCGGGGCTTCGTCCGTGCCAGCGAGCATTCTCCCCATCATGACCGAATGCGCGCCCGCTGCAACAGCAATCGACACATCGCCGCGCTTGGTTATGCCGCCGTCAGCACAGACCGGAATCCCAAACCCTTCCACCGCTCGAACGCAGTCGTGAACCGCCATTACCTGCGGTCGGCCCATGCCCGTTTCTGGCCGTGTAGAACAAATCGCGCCCGGTCCTTGCCCAACCTTTATGCCATCGGCCCCAGCCTCAGCCAAAGCTCTGGCGGAAGGCCCCACGGATACATTGCCAACCACTATGTCTATACCCGGGAATTCTTCTTTGAGCATCTTGAGCGTCGCGAATGCAAAATCCGAATCACCCTGAGCCGTATCTATAACAGCCACGTCAAGATACTGCGCCATCTCGCGAACCCGATCTACAGCCTCCTCATCCGTTGGAACAGCGGCTGCTACACGCAACCTGCCTTCGCCGTCGACGTTGTACTGGATAGCGTTCCCCTGGATAATACGCTTAGCATCCGACCACAGATACAGTCCGGCCACCGATCCATCTTCGGCGGTCAAGGGTAGCATTTTCTTCTTATGTGTTTTCATTAACTTGTAGGCCTGCTGAATGGTGGTGTCGGCAGGGGCGCTCATGACTTCGCTGATGGGGGTCATGATTGATTGAATACGACGGTTTTCAGTGCCGCAAAACTCAATATCACTATGAGTAAGCACACCGATGAGGCGGTTATCGCTATTCACCACAGGGAAGGTTCGAAAACCGAGTCCTCGCTCGCGGCACTCATTCTCCACGCTTTCCAGCGTCCGTCCGGCGCGAAAGGTGATCGGACGTTCAATCAAGCCGTTCAGATTCAACTTGACTCGGCGAACCTCACTCTTCTGATCTTCAATTGATAAACCGGCATGAATGACACCGATGCCGCCTAGCTTGGCGTTAGCAATGGCCATGTCGGCTTCAGTTACGGTGTCCATAGCCGCACTAGCCATAGGGGTTTTTAGTCCAACATTGCGCGAAAAACGACTTGTTAAGCTTACCTCTTGCGGAGAAACATGGCTGCGCGCTGGATCAATCAACACATCCTCGTAGGTGAGCGCCAAGCGTTGCTCGTTCAAACGATCGAAGAATGCCTCTTTTACCGCATTAGCCATACATCCCTCCTTGCCTTGATGAAACGATTGTATCATAAAATAACGGGTGCTGCTTTTGTCAACCGTAAGGCTAGTAACAGGTAAACATTGTTCTGTCGTAATATGGTTATTCTGTCATATTTATAATATAATAAACTTATGAAAGTTCTGGTTGTACGTCACGCCCTGTCTGAGGCAAATAACAGATCGTCACTGGCATTTGGCAGTGTCGAAGCGCCCTTGATGGAAGAAGGACGTGTAAAGGCACGCGAGCTGGGCAAACTTCTCGTAGCCAAATATGACGTCAACCTTGAAGAAGTTACCGCAGCCACTTCTCAACTCGTCCGCGCCCGGGAGACGGCCGAGGAAGCTGGTCTCAACCCCAAGAAGACTGTCACTAATCCGCTGCTTAACGAAGTAGTGACCGGCCTCGCACCGTTGCAGCTACGTGCCGTCATTGACGCCGAAGAGTTACCCGAGGCTGCCGAGATCGCCGCCATCCGGCTGCTGGATGCCCCGCCAGAACAGCCCATCTGGATCGCCCACGGTCTGCTTATTGCCAGCCTCTGTCGAGCGCTCGGTACCGCTCAAGATCAGCGATTTATCCCTCATTTCTGTGAAGTACGCGAGCTCGATATATAGCCTGTGGAATATGTAGCATGGCCGGTCTGCAGGGAACCAGCAGCCATAGTAATTTGCAACAAAAACCCTATGCGTGTATAATAAACACTAAGTAATTATTACTCTAGACTTATAAACTGATGTATGGTATAATAAGCACATGGTTAACGCTGCTAGTGGAGCTGTGGAGCACCCTTCGCAACCCACCGAAATCAATCCAAACGCCTTAGCGCCCGAACTGGCCGCAAACGTAGACGGCCTATTCGACACGCTGGCTACTCCCGCTATAGCTGAGCGCATAGCTGGCAATCAAGCGCTCCAAGCTTTACACACGCAGACAGTCAATCACTTGCAGCATGTTCGCTTCGACTACACTATCGAGCCGGAAAGCCCGGATTATACCCACGATTACGTCCTCCCTGGTGCCTACACCCGGCGCCCGAGCCAAATTGCCATCGCAAAAGGTGACGAGTTCCTCAACATACTGCAGCCAGATCAAACCGAACCACTGCCATACGAAGCCGTGGACGAGGCGCGCGAAGCTGAACTCAATGCCGCCCAAAAAGCAGTCACCCGCGAGATCATACAAGACCCGCTTAAGGCTTATCAAGACTTCCACGATCGCTTACAACAAGCAGGTGAGCAGGCATCATTTCCGGAGTTTGCGCCGACGGTTGAGCTGCTCCGGGCACGAGTGCTCAGCAGCCCCGCCGTCGCGGCTATTTGTACCGGTGATCCCAGTATGGAGAAATTCAGACGGCTCACCCTGGGTCATCTGGACAACATTATAGACAACGCTGAAACGCCTTTTCCATACACCAATACCGTACTAGCGATCGAGAGAGCGACCGAGTTTTTCGACGTCGTTTGCCGGGCAGAAATGGGCGAGGACGCACCCGAGCTGTATCACAGCGGCCGCTACGAGTATTATCTGCACTATCTGCTCGCTCAAAAAGAGCATATTATCTTCCCGACTGGCAGCGCCCTGAGCGCCACCGATCTGATCAAAGTCAGAGGCGTGCCCATCGGCTTCGTCGGCGTCAACACTACGGTTGAGCGCGTCGACGGCTTCAAGCAGACGCCCTACGAATTCTTCCACCACGACGTTAATCACTCCCGCCGCATGTTCCAGTTCTTGAGCGAAGCTGCTGAGCGACATGAGCAGTCAGTGCCGGAGTTTGCTGCTGATTCTAATACTTTCGTGCACAATGAGCTGCTGCCGATATTCATTCCAACGGAGCAGGACAGCGAGGCTGAGCGCAATCACAAGATCGCCACCCGCATGCTCCTATTCGAAATCCTCCATGAAGATGCGCTGCCGGCCAATCCCAATATGATGGCCGAAGCCATTTTGCGCCCACCCATGCTGCGCACGCCATTTGAACGGATCGAAGATGACACGGTGGTGTATTTCATGGAGCCGGGCGCGACCACACTGGCCTATGTCTTCCGCAAATTGGCGCACACTTTTTACGACACCCCCGATCAGCGATTTGCCGCCTTGGGCGACGACGCCGCTCGCTCCAGGTGGGAAATCGTCAAAGCCGCAGTAAACGTCTACCGCACAATCTCCGACGACCCGATTACCGATGAAGCGCTCGTCAGAAATCTCGAGCAGTTAGTAGCCACCGACGAAGGCTTCCCAGAAGCTTTCTTCAACGAAGTGCTGGACGACATGAAAGAACGAGCCGACACCACCCGCGACTTCACCTTCTTGGTGTCGAAACCCGAAACCGCCGCCGCATCATTGGCACGCATCAAGGCACTCGGCAAGCGGGTACACACACTATTCGGCTTCTCCGATCTCGGCTACCGTGACGAGGCGGCTATGCTGGGCGCCGTACGGGCTAATCTAGAGCAGTTCGATCCTGAGCAAACCATTGTGGCTATTGGCGCTACCCCTGGAGGTATCGGTGGCGCCTATCGGACTGCCAAGGATTTAGGCTTTGCTACGCTGGGCATTGTTTCCAGTAAATCTATCGCTCATGGCGGTAACTACTCTGACGCCGTGGACGAAGTCGTTATTGTCAAAGATACCGAGTGGGGCGGCTACCTGCCGGATCAACCTGATATCATTACGCCCACCACTGAAGTATTCGTAGAGGCCAGTGACAGTATTGCTGCGTTCGGTGGTGGCAACATCACGGCCGTATCGCTTGCCGAAGCAGTGCAGCGCGGTGTGCCAGTTACCTTCGAACCCTTCAAGCTGCAACCAGCCGATAACAATCCGACACTTGACTCTTACGGCCCAGCCTACGAGGCTTGGCAGCGCATTAACAACGCTCGCCTATGAGCGCCTTCGAAGAACAGCCCTGCGTTGGACTGTTCGGCACCTGCGGCGATTCCACCTTTCGACAAGAGTTATTTATCCCGGCCTACGAACGCCTCGGCATAACCTACTTCAATCCCCAGGTTGAGGATTGGGAGCCGGGCAGGGCAGACATTGAGGCCGATCATCTGGTGCACGACGTTGTCCAGTGTTGGCCAGTGCTGGGTTCAACCTATGGTACTGGCTCGCTAGCGGAGCATGGGTTTCCGATTGCTAGTAGCTTGCACGCCTCGACGCCGCTGCCAAAGTTTATAATTTCGTTGGTCGAAGCAGACCTTGATGAGCCGCTAGCCGATGAGGTAGCCGGTAGAGAGTCGGCCAGAGCTCGAACACTCTCACTGGCGCATCTCGCGAACGTCACAGCGCTTAATTTATTTCGTGTCTCATCGCTTGAAGAAATGCTCGAGGTCAGCATCGTGTTGAGCGGTGTCGCCAAGAATCTGGTGGAACTTGCGAGGCAACATAATCCGGCTTATCAGCGTTTCGTCGAAAATCGTCGGGCCAATCAAGCTCTTATTCAGAACGCAAGAACCGACGTTCCCGGAGAGTAAACGGTGGGTCAAACTGGCTAACTACTACGGTTCCGAGCCACCGCTGAGACAGAATTTGACATTGCTCGTTGCGCAAGCTGTATAATCATAGTTGCAGGGTGTGGAGGGTACAACTACAGTAAAACGGGGGTAAAAAGTGCATCACATCCTATCCATTGAACAGTTCGATAGCGCGCAGTTAGAAGCGTTGTTCACCGAATCTGACCAGTTCCGTGACCAAATGGCCAATCCGGAGCAGCGCCGAGAGCTAGCCACTCGATACGCTGGCCACCAGCTTTGCTCATTATTCTACGAACCCTCTACCCGAACGCGATTCAGCTTCGAAAAAGCTGGTGCCAACTTCGGCATGACCACGATCGGCACCGAGAACGCCCGGGAGTTTTCATCGGCCGCCAAAGGCGAAACACTCGAAGACACCATACGAGTACTCAACGAATACGGCTTCGACATCATCGTACTCAGACACCACGAGACGGGTGCCACCACCCGGGCCGCCAGCATCAGCGAGATACCGATTATCAATGCCGGTGATGGCGCCGGCGAACATCCTACCCAAGCGCTGCTTGATGGCTATACAATCTTCAGGGAGTTTGGCCGCTTGGACAATCTCCGCGTCGTTATCGGCGGGGATCTCGCTAATGGGCGAACCGCCCGGTCGGTGGCTCAACTACTCTCAGGCTACAGCGATAACCATATCAGTTTTGTATCTATACCTGAACTACAGATTGGCGAAGACATCAAACAGACGCTACGCGAGTCCGGCACCACCTTCGAAGAAACAGCCGACATGTACGACGCACTCCGCGAAGCCGACATTGTCTACTGGACGCGTCTGCAAAAGGAGCGCCTCGAGAATCCCGACGTCATACCGGAAGGCGGCTTTACGCTTGATGCGCTGGCGCTAGAAGTTCTGCCAGAGAGCGCCATGATCATGCACCCGCTGCCCCGCGTTGACGAAATTGACCCGCAGGTTGACGCCGACCCCCGTGCCAAATATTTCTCGCAAGCCGGCAATGGCCTCTACATACGCATGGCTTTGATTGACAACATCCTGAAAAGTTCGCAGCAGCGCCGGCAAGAGGAGCTCGAAAGTGGAATGCGTGGCGGTGGTTTCAGGCGTTGGATTCGAACGATATTCAAGGCTTCCTAGATCACACCTTCATCCAGCTTGTAATCAGCCCTCAATTCTTCTAAGATAGTCTAAAAGGGGAGTTTTATCGATGAGTCAAGAACTAGGAATCGTCAAAAGCATGGGGGCGTTCGAGAATCGACTGAATAAACTCAGCGGTACGGAATCAGATAGCATCGCGCTGCGTAATGCGTTATTCGCGAGCAAGCTGGGTGGTGGACTGTTGCGGTTTGCTGGAGCCCTCTATCCTGGCGTTGCAGCTGAGGATGTCTATGCCCAGGTGCATGACCGGGAGCCAGAAGGACGCGGTGCGCATTTCGACGTTTATGACTCCGTGCTAGCGCCGGACACCCCTTGGGTTGGCGTATACAATCTGGCTGGTCGAGTTTCGCTGCGAGCGGCCAAGCTGCCAGAGGATTTAGCCGACAGTTATCTTTCGCGCTTTCCTGACCCGACCACCGAAGCTGCCTACACGGCCAGGCGAGAATTTTCCGCCATTGCCTTCTTGCAGCCCGACACTGATGTACTTGAGGGTGTGATTGAGCCGGGAATGGGCATGGTGCTACTACAACGAGCTGGCAGCCCATACATTATTCACGAACTTACGCCCCAAGACGAAAACCATCCCGGTAAATTCGTCAAGCTCGTACATCCCGCAGCAAATGTCCAAGCCAAGAGAAGGCTCAAAGGCAAATCGTACACTCCTTTGGACGAGCTAGTGACTACTAACCTCACAGAAAATGGCCGTCCAAACTTAAGTCTCGTACCCTCGCCGGGTAAGTCTCTTCCAGAAATTGCCGTACTCCCAAGCTTTGACTTTGAAGACGACAAAGATGCTGCACGGCCGCCAGGCAGAAGACACTGCATCGGCTTTGATTGAGCCTCAGCCTGAGACCTTTTTGCTCTAGGTTCAAGATTCTGTTGACGCACCGTTTTTCAGGGCGTAGCTAGTCGTTTGCGCAGAAGACTCGTGCCTTGGTACACAATTGCTCCACAAGCCGTTCCCAGACTAACAAGCGATACCAGGTAGAACAACCCGTACGTTGTAGGGATGCCAAGGATGTAGCCGACTTTTTGACGAAGGGCCAGCTGTTCTTCACCCCAGATGGCGGCCACCAGCACAATGCTGAGCAGACCGCCGCTCACGAACAATAGGTCTGGTTCGTGTAGCCCAATCGCCATGTATACGAAATAGCTCAGCAGCAAGGGCACAGACAGCGCCACCAGACCAGTGCAAAGTGCGGCTAGCAGGCGAAGCCACGCTACGAGCCCGCCATAGCCCCCCGCTCGTGCCGCAGATCGCACAGCCTGCCGCAGCGTCGCTACCTTACTGAGCTGCCGACCGTAGTAATGCCGCATGAGACCGTAAAAAGAGCGGAACGGCGCAGCATACACGATGACATCGCTGGCATAGTGTGAACGGCCGCGTGCTTCGCTAGGCTGCTGTTTGTCTCGTTCATTAGCAGCGCTTCTGCCTGGTTTGCGTGGTGCTAGTAGCATGCTGCGACGATATATCGCATCCTCTCCAAGACCACTGTAGCCTCCGCCGAATACGCTGGCTGCTTTCTTCGACCGCGAGCGTAATAGTTCGGGGTATTTTTGAAATAGACCGACCGTGCTGTAGGCCGAGATAATCCGTCGATTATAGGTCAAGCTGTCGACGTTTGGCTCCATATTGAAATGCTTCACCGCAGTACTAATAGCCTGTTTATTGAGAATGTTGGCGGCGTCGAGTTGGAGGATTAGGTCGCCTTGGGTATATTTCTTGAGGTTTGCGGTAATAATACCGAGCTCGGTCTTGGCAGAGCGTCTGGCAACCAGCCTGATAGATTTCTTGGGGTGCGCTAGTTGGAATTCTTTTATCCGCTGCTTAGTGTCATCTTGGGATGCGCTATCGATGATGAGTATTTCGAGCTTGCGGTACGAACTGCTGGTGAGACTGCGCAGGCAACGTTCGATAGTACCAGCATCATTGTGCGTCGTTACAATTATCGAAACTAGTGGTCGCTGACGGTGTTGCTGAGCATGGGGATGTAGTTTGAAACGCCGCTGCTTTTTGACCTCGCGCAGATCGTAGACACTGGCACCGATGACATTCAACAGAACGGTTACTGCGCTGATGGCCGCCGTTGCTATGAATAGCTGTTCGACTATCATTGGATTACCTTATCGAAGTTATACATGTACAAAGTCCGCACTTCGTTAAAGCTGCCGGTACAGGTTTGAATCGTTAAGATTGGTGGGCCGTGATAGTCAAGAACAGCGGTAGCATCCGGCGCCACATTGGTAGCGCTCACAAAACCATAAGAGAAAATGTGCCCATTATCAGTGTAAATCAAGGCTGTGGCTCCCGGATCAGGCGTCACATGCCGCAAAGCCCCGAACACATAGTCATTATTGTGTCCGTAAATGTATGTATCGCCCGCCAAGTTGTTCGCCAAGCTGCTAATCGTCATAAACTGGGCGTGGTAGCCGCTGAGCGTCCAGGAGTCAGTGGCCTGGTCGTAGTAGCCCTTATCGACAGGCAGATCCACCACGCGACCTTCGTATGATGAGCCAGGGATCACGATTCTGACAGGCAACCCTGCTATCTCCTTGATGGCTGGTTGAGCCGGCAGACGGTGCTTAGGTGCAGTGGTGAGCGAAACATACCGAACAGAGTTAGAGCGGGGCAGAGGATGGACAGCATACCAGACGAACATCGCCGTCAACAGATAAATCGTCCCCGTGCTAATGCAAAAACGAACCTTCTGCCAGAGAGAAAGTTCGTTTTGCATAGCCGTTGTACCGAGCGCTCTACTTGAGTGCGAGACGGCGGTAAGCCATAACACCTAGCTGTGAAACAGCTACGGTGCCACCGAGTACGACCACACCGGTAAGTGTGTCGTTGAGCACGCTGTTACTGCCTGTCTCGGGCAGTGATGCGACTTTGGCAGAAACAGGCGCCGCAGTCGTTACTGCAGGAGTAGTGGTGTCAGCACCCTTGCCGCCGGCTGGAGGCGTTACAGGTGTCGTCGTAGCGACTTCTGATCCACAGCTAGCGCCAACTTGGACGGTTGCACCGTTGTCGTTGGTTGCGTTGCCGCTGACTACAGTACCGCCGCTGGTGTTGCCGTCACCTGAGCTGTTACCGCTGCTGGCTTGCTGACCGTTTTCACCAACCACGTAGATGTTGTTTACGCAGGTTACGCGTGTATCCGTAGTGGTCTCACACGTGATACTATTGTCGGAGTCTGGGCCGGTGTTTTCGATTGTTCCAGTTGGACAGTTGCTGACAGCATCAGCTGCCGCGACGCCCACCATCATGCTCATTCCCACCACTGTTGCTGATAAAATTTGTATGAATTTCTTCACGTTAGTACCCCTCATATTACTTGCTATGTATTAGTTATATATCATATACATAAATATGACAATAGGTAAATTATAGTATATACATAAGCACTTTAACTCTAGGGCGTTACAGAGCGTCATGCGCCGCCTTATTAACAGGGACGTGTAATCATAACGTTGGTGGATTCTGGAACGCTTTGTACTGGCGGACGATATTAGTTTCTACCAGGGCAGCCCTGCAACTACCTTAAAGGTTTAGAGGCTCTAGGGTGACCGGCTTTTAAGACGTTGAGCTGTTTACGACTTGGCGCTTGCTGTTTTGGTGTGAGATTGCCGACGCGTGTGAATAGCGTCACCGATAGCGTAGAGTGCGAATAAGACGATGCCGGTAAGCGGTAGCAGGTAGCTGCTGTGGGCAGTTTGCAGTTGTGGGCTGGGTGCACCGTTCTTACTTAACTTCACGTTGTGAGAAGCCAAGACCGAACTAGCAACTGTGCCAGTGCCAGCAGTGGAGAAGCCACCGCCACTCGTGCCGCCTGAGGCAGCCGTTGAGGAGGTACGCGGTACAAAGCGGAAAGCCTGGATGGTAGCCGGTATTGTGGCAGTGTCAGAGGATGAACCAGCACCCGCAGCACCGCCTGCTGGAGCGTCGCCCGCCGCAGTGTTAACGCCGAAGCTGCCGTTCCAGTTGCCGAAGACATTGATGAACAGGATGCCGAACCAGCCCGATAGCGACAGGTTGCTATTCTCGACATTCAAGAGGTTGACGGCGTTCTTGGCGTTACCGCTGGTGGCATTGCCGCCATTGGTGTTGTTGCTGACATCAGCGTTACCACTGGTAGCACTGGTGGTGATGTTGTTGTTGATCTGGTCATTTGTGGTGTTGTTGACGGTGGTGTTATTGTTGCTGCCGTTTGGCGCATTGGTAGTAATACCGCCGCCCAGTTCTGCGGCCGTAGCACCTGCAGGAGCATTGACGATCATGCCAACCCACGTTCCTAGTACGTTAACAAAGACGAGCATGTCGTTGGCGCCGATCACGTTGCTACCGGTGAGATTGAAGGCGGTGATGTTGGTTGCAGCGCTGCCGCTGGTGGCGTTTCCAACGGTGGTATTACCGGAAACCGTAGCCTGGCCGCTGGTGGCTGTGCCGTTTACATTGTTGGTAATGCCTTGGTTATTAGTGTTGGTGACCGTGGTGGTGTTGGAGTTGTTATTCGTTTGTATGGCGTTGTTGGAGTTGGGACCGGTGTTGCTGATGGTGAGTGTCGGGACATTGCTGGCAATCAACTGGTCAATAAGGTTAGGCGGCACTAGAATATCACCGTTGAGGTTACCGTTAATATTTATGACACCGAGGAAGGAGTGCCCGCTGCTGACTGCGGAGTTTATGAGGTTGACGACATTGGCTATAGCCTGGGCACTGCCGCTGGTGGCGTTGCCGCCGGTGGTGTTGTTGGCCACTGTTGCGTCACCACTGTTAGCCGCCAGGTTGATGTTGTTATTGATGGTAGCGTTGGTCTGGTTATTAATTGTCAGATTATTATTACCGAGAGCAGGGGCAGCCGAAGGCTGAACAGTACCCAGCGTGGCCGGGTCGAGGAGCAAATCGCCATTGACGTCGCCATCAATATTCGCTACGAATGTTACCGCGCCGCCGCTCAGCGCGTTACTGGAGGATTGCAGCATGTTAACGGCTGTGGCAATATCTTGAGCGTTGCCGCTGGTGGCGTTTCCGCCGGTGGTGTTGCCAAGCACCATGGCATTACCGGTGCTGGCCTGGCCGAGCAGCAGATTGTTGATTAGGGCATTGGTGGTATCGGTGCCGTTAAAAGTATTCGTGTTGCTACCGTTGATAGTGTTGTTAGAATCAGGCCCTGTATTGTCAATGGAGCCGCCGAGGCCACCATTACCCGTGATGGTGTTATTGGAGCCTGGGCCGGTATTGCTGATAGAGCTAGAGCCCGGGCTGGAAGTGCTCGGGGCTGGTGCGCCTACGACCGTGGCGCCAGCGGGTGGCTGCACTGCTGAGCTAGTAACAGGGACGTAGGTATCGCTCGGTGCGTCGTATACCCAAGTTGTGTAATCGTACCCACCCGTTGTTGCGTTATAAGTGTAAATTACTGGATCCTTGGCCGTCACCAGGCCGGTTGCCGGGTCATAGCTGTAGTGAGCGTTCTCCCAGAGGCCGGTAGTGCAGTTATAAGTATAGGTATTAGCGTCGGCACCAACTGGCTTGTGAACACCAGCTTGCGTGCTGGACGGAGGCGTACAAGTCTGGCTGGTATCAGCAAAGACTGCCGCTGGCGTGAGCAGGGTAGAAGTCGTTAGCAATACCGCTAGAGCGCCTGCTAATCCGCGTTTTAAATCTGGAATAATTCTCAGCATAGTATCTCCTCTTCTGCCGCTGTCACTGTGCGCATCAATAAATGGTTCCCGCTACCGGGGAGGAAAATCTGTTGAAGATTTTCCTCCCCCGCATAGACGGTAGGTAGGTACTCCTTGGTTTGCTAACTAAATTACTAGTTAGAAACGCTGAAGTCAACCGAGCTGCTAGCGCTGTTGGAAGCGTTACCGCTAGTGGCTGAACCACCGGTGGTGTTGTCGCTTACCTTGGCGTTACCAGTACTAGCAGTCTGACAGTTGCTGTTGCTAACGGTCAGGTTGTTAGTGTTTTTGACGCTCACCTTGTTTGATGTGGTTGAGCTGATCGTGTTGTTTGAGTTAGGGCCGGTGTTGCTGATGCTACCGAGGTCAGTAGGATCGCTTGAGTTAGAACTCCAGTTACCGGAACCAGTACCCGAGTTGTCGACTGTAGCTGAAGCGCTGAAGTCGTTGCTGTTGCTAGCGTCACCAGAAGTGGCGTCACCGGCAGTGGTGTTGTGCTTAGCAGACGCAGAGCCGCTCTCGGCGTCCTGGCTGTTGCGGTTAGTAACACCTAAGTTGTTGGTGTTAGTTACGTGCACACTGTTGCTGGTGTGTGACTTCACACTGTTGTGTGAGCTGGGACCAGTCCCACTAATGTCAGCAGCTGCGAAACCGGTAGTAAGGCTGAGGCCTAACACGGTAGTAGCAGCGGCACGGATTAGTTGTTTTTTCATATCGTACCTCCCTTAGGTTGATAATGATTTATTAATAGTTCCCGGGCTTGATCACCCGACTTCAGAAAGCTGCTGTTACGGCGTTCTGAAGTCGATCGACCAAAAGGAAAGCGGCTAGTGCGTAGTGCTATCCTCCTGATCGACGGTTCTGCTTGAAATATGTACGTTGGTATGGGTAGACTCACGGCTGGAAGCGTTGCCGGTATTGGTCTGGTTGTTCGAAATCTGCACAGTGGTCTGCTGACCCGAGCTTGTGACGGTACTCTGAGTGGAGCCATTGGCAGGCACAGGCATGGATTGGCCATTAACGGTCACTTGGGTTGTGGTACCGGTATCGTTTGTGGTCGTCTGATTGGCAGCTACGTCGGTATTGGCGCCGACAGTATCTTGAGCATCAGTTGTTGGCGGTGTTGAAGTATCGGTCTGACTAACCTGTAGATTCACAGGTTTGGTGGGGGAGTTGCCGGTGTTGCCTCCGCTAGCTTCACTCATGCGGACACCTGAAGTAGCAGCCGCAAGCACAGTTACCAATAAAAAAGCGCCGGCTAGTTCCAGTTTGGAGCGACGGCGCAAGAGCGAGGAGCTGGTAGCATCCTTTGCGACATGAGCATTTGCTGAGCCCGAATGCCAGGTTGCAATTTTGAATTTATTCGTCATCCCCATGCTCCCTCCCTCACCGCACATTTACGTCGTGCTTTGGTGTATTTATGCTACTGCCCATGGTAGGGGGTGTGTCAAGCGGGCACTGTAAGTTTTTTCGCATTGTCGTCAATATTATGACTGAAAAACGGCCAAAAAATCTTATTTAATACAGTGGTCAACCCACCAAAATACTGTCGCTATACTAGATGTAAATAATATGTAGTAAAATATACTTGATTTCAGTTAAGTAGCTTCACCCCTTAGCACAAAATTCTTACGCTTTAAGCCTCGACACCCCCTGACGCAGACCGTGTCATTAGTTAAGTAATGTAACTATTTGTCACATCGGTAAATGTGGCGCTAGCCGCACAAATTAAGGCCTGGCTAAAATAATTATATCGTTTGGTAACCTATGGCCCGCACAAGCAACGAGGCGTCTGTAATCCTTGCAAAAATTACCCACTCAGCCATCCTGCTCTCTTTAAAAAAGCAGCGAGAATATGCCCGTCTTCAACCCATCTTAGGCGTGCCGACGCCGCTTCGGCTTACGAGTAAAGAGCGTGTGGTACTCTTGCCGCTCCCCGAGCCAAAAACAGAAAACCATAAGCAGCACTACGCCGTAGGTCGGCCAAGCAAATGCCAGCCATTGTCGCCATGAGGACGGCGAATTACCGTTACTGCCAGTTCCGCTTACAATGGGAGCCCCGTTCACCAACGCCCCAGATATATGCACCGGCTCGGCTATCTCCAGAAAGGTGGTCGCACCATTGCCGTCCACCACTTTAACCTTAACTAAATATATCCGCTGGTTCCGGCCGGACAAAATATAGGTGTGTTTGGCTGAAAAACTTGAGCTATTGTCGCGGGCGATAATAGATTGCGTACCGTCGCCCCACTCGATCGTTACCGCGTACGGACGCTTGCCGCCGGCAAGACCCAAGCTAAGCGTAAAGGGCTTGCCGGACACATACGAGTGGTAGTGAAAATCAGCTGCAATCAGAAATGGCGCTATGACTCGCGGCACCTGCAAAGGCTTACGAGCAGCCAAAACATACACATGGAAGCCCGGCAGCGTCAGCACCACACCCTGCGGCGTCGTAGCGGTCACATTGACCGTATGCGAACCCTCGGGCAGCGCCTGGTCGAGCGTACAGCTCCAATTGCCATTGCCGTCGGCATCGGTGATGCAGGTGACTGGTGCTGAGTGGAAGGTGACGACAATGTGCGAGTAAGGAGGTGCTGTTCCTCGCTCGGTGACGTAGGGACTGACGTAGGCAACGACATTCTGATGGAAGGGCGCATTATCCTGGAAGGTAACCTGTAGTCCAGTTGGCGGCGCACTCGGGACGGGCGCCGGCGGCTGCGCCGGCTGGTCGTACCACACTGTTATCGGGGTAGAAGGAGGCCCGGCTTGATCTGTTAGATTATAAATTTGCGGCAATAACGTATTGCTCCCGGGTGATAGGTCAGTTGTTATCTGAAATGAGGTTTGGCCGGAGCCGCAGACAGCCGAGCCGCTGAAGACCCCGTTACGATCCAGTTTGACGTAGCTGTTCTGCTGACAGCTACCTGTCACCGTAATCGGTGTTGTGGTGAAATGAGTCTGATCAACAGGATCGGTAATAACGGCTGGCGAGGTCGGCAAGGCGGCCGCAACTATGGCATTTACATCGTAGGAGTCAGCTGCACTCCGGTACGTAAGACCTGCCAATAAAACACCGGCGCAGAGCAGCAACATGATACTGAGCGGGTGGAGAAAGATGCGCTTGTGCAGCGGCCGGGCCTTGGTACTACGGCGGGTTTTGGTAGCTCTTTTGGTCGCTGGGCGGGCGCGAGTTTTTGCGGGCTTTTTGATAGCGGTAACTCTTTGTGTTTAGGTGTCGGAACTCTTGGCTATTATAGCATAAGTTTCTTGTTAAAGGGCCCCTGAAGCATCGTGACGCAGCAAACTAGGCAAGGGCTTCAATCAAACCGTGCCAGTTGCGAGACACCTGGCTATGATTGCTGGTGCCTACGTTTCGCCTTACGGTAGAGACGGTGCAGCTGGCGCACGACGTACACCACCACAAACAAGCCGCCAAGACTAACAGCTACAGAAGGCAGCCCCGCGTAGAAGAATGTGCCGTCATAAGATTGGTAGGTAGGCGCACCATCATAACGATAGTCAATGTGTACGCGATACACCCCCGGCAGCCAGGTGTGGCCCGTAGCGAATAAAGCCACCCGGTTCAGACGAGCACTGTCCGGCAGCACCAAGCTGGAATTAGTGTTGATTACTGCCCGCGAGACTTCGTGAGACAGCGGTGAAGTAATAGTCACCAGTCCGCGTGGAATCTCCTGGATATTGCCGGTATTCTTGAAAAACAGATCGATATTTGTCGGCGCGTGCAGCCAGCTGGTGGGCAGTGATGGCTGCTCCAAGCTGATGCCGTAGCGTTCGCCGTCAATTTTCCTGACGAATACCAGCGTTGAGACTACCTGATTGAGGTTGACGCGGGTGTTTGCGCCTTTGCCGCCATTAGCCACCATGAACAGAACTGCAGCATAATGACCCCCGGGCGACAGGTCAGTTCGGTTCTCAACAGTAATCGTGACGGGTTTGAGTTGATGCGCCTTCAGCTCGACGGTTTTGGTGCCGGTATTTAGCCAGGAGGTCAGGCCATACTTGTAGGCTGCTCCCGTGGGTTTACTGGTGATGAACGCCAGGCCGCCGCTATTATTAAGTGACTTGAAATCCACCGACGAGACATGTAAAACCAGGTCGTTTTGGGTGTTATTGGTGACCATGACGTTGAAGTTTGCCACGGTCTGGCCTTTTTGCAAGTCGACGTTTGCGATGGCCGGGCTGAGCGTGATGCCTTTTATCGATATTGCGGGGGCGGCTCCGACCGTTTTGGAGCCAGCCAGCCCGATAAGTAGGCTGAGGCTCAGCGTGAGCAGTACTAGCCTGGAATGCTTAGCAAGTTTTTGCCAAGACATAGAGCTACCGCTTTCTGCGTGATTTACGCATGGTGTGCAGTATGACGCGTCCGGAGGAGAAAAGACCAACCACGAGCAGTATGAGCAGTCCTAGGATGAGCGGCAGAATTTTCCATGGCAGCACCCAGAAACCTACTTCGGCATTGATCGGCACATCACGGGTGCCGTTATCGTAGACCAGTAATAAGTGAGCATAGTAGTGACCGAAACGGAATTTTCCAACACGATTCGAGTTCCATTGCAGCTGCTCAATCGGCTTGCCCTGATTGTCAGAAATGATCTGGCCATGATCGCGTTTGGTAGCAAAGACAGGGAAGCCATCGCTCCACGTCGCCTGAAAGATGCGATTGGATTTGGGTAAAATATTACCGCCCCCACTGTTGACGTTCAAAACAGCGATATCGTGGACATGATCGCGGCTGATAAAGATATTACCCGTTGGCGCGGTGTAAATGTTGCCGCCGTTATGCACAGTGACACTGAATGTCGCCGGCAGGTACTCATACAACCCTCGGCTGGACTTGAAGGAGGTGACCGTGAGCTGCCGTTTCTCGCCGGGAGCTTGGACGTTCAGCAGGATCAAAGTAGCAGTTGCGCCGTTGAGCTGGCTGGTATTTGGCGCTGTGGGTGTCTGGCCACCGGTGTCCTGGCTAAACACGACTGCATAGTAATAGCCGAACGCCGCCTGTTTGGGCGGGTTAATGGTCATGGCGATGTCATTCCAGACGCCTGGCTGAGCGACGAAGTCGTCTTTCGAGAACGTCACCCAATCGAAGAATGTGTCCCCCGGTTGGCGCTTCAGTAGTAGCGGCCGTCCATCGTCGCTGGCGGCTTTGAACTTCAGCAAGCTGACCTTGATCTTAACAGGGGCTGTGCCGCTGTTTTCTACCCGGAGGCTGGTGTTCACCACACCTCCCGGCGTAGTGCTCAGCTGCACCGGTAGTGGCGAGGTGGTAATATTGAAGCCGCCCGTGCCGGTATTGGTAGTCGCGCTAGAGGGTCTAGCCGCAAAGGCCGGGACGCTGAGGCCGCCAAGCAACAGGCAAACAATGCTAGCAAGAACCAGCCTCCACCCGCTAGGGAAACGTTTCATGCGCCCTATTATAGCCTAGAAGTAACCGGCGCCAATAACCGTAATAGTATCGGTGTAATCAGTACCTGGTTGAGTAACGGGGCTAATGGCAGCTAGTTCCTTGAGGGTAAAGGTAGCCGTGTTGGCAGTACCATTGGACGAAACAATTTGCCGTAGGGTGGCGTCTAAGCCGCTACCGGTACTCGTACCGTTAGAGCTGTAGGCTGCAACTGCGGATTCGGTACCGCCACCGGTGCCTTGGCTCAGGCTGGTCACGCCGAGCACATAGCCTTCAG
>Ga0208355_1000465_pt1 | contig 18194 bp, 20 predicted proteins | sample NGESurdeep072012_6_FD_184458 | JGI IMG/M metagenome (GOLD analysis project Ga0208355, IMG submission 184458) | Arctic peat soil microbial communities from Barrow, Alaska - NGEE Surface sample 210-3 deep-072012 (SPAdes) | ecosystem: Environmental > Terrestrial > Soil > Wetlands > Peat ... | reverse complement strand
GAGGTTGTCCCGTAGCGCGTAGAACTTCGTAGGTGGCGGTCCTCCCGCCTCGTCCGGCCCCGCTGGGACCGTGGCGAGTGCAAATCAGTCCATAGAGACGAGAGGAACCGCCATGAGAACCGTAGAGCAGGAGCAGGACGCACGCCCGGAGCGCGTATTGCCGCAAGGAGTGCAGGACGCGCTGGGGGAGCTGGCCGGCGCGGCGAAGGAAGGGCTGCTGGCGCTCAGCGTCGGTGTCGGGCTGGGCGTGCTCAGCAAGATGATGGAGGCCGAGCTGGATGAGGTCGTCGGCGCCAAGCACGCCAATAACGCGCAGCGCACCGCGGTGCGCCACGGCCATGAGGATGGCGAGGTCACCCTGGGTGGCCGGCGTCTCGCCGTGAAGCGTCCACGCGCCAGGACCGCTGATGACGAGCACGAGGTGCCGTTGGCGACCTACGCGTACTTCGCTGACCGTGACCCGTTGACGCGCGTGGTGTTGGAGCAGATGCTCGCGGGTGTCAGCACGCGCCGCTTCTCGCGGACACGTGAGCCTGTCGGTGAGCAGGTGACCGCCGGGGAGCGCTCGGCGTCGAAGTCCGCGGTCAGCCGCGAGTTCGTCGGGCGCACCCGTGAGCACCTGGACGCGTTGATGAGCCGTGGCCTGCAGGACGTGCGCCTGGCGGCGTTGATGGTCGACGGGATCGAGCTGAAGGGCCGCTGCTGCGTCGTCGCGCTGGGCGTCACGACCGAAGGGGTCAAGCTCCCGCTGGGATTGTGGGACGGCTCCACGGAGAACAAGACCGTCACCGCGCACCTCCTCGCCGATCTCGTCGACCGGGGCCTTGACGTCGAACAGGGCGTCCTCGTCGTCCTGGACGGCTCAAAGGCCCTCAGGGCGGCTGTCGATGAGGTCTTCGGGCCCGTCCCGGTGCAGCGCTGTATCCGTCACAAGGAGCGCAACGTCCTGGAGCATCTACCCGAGCGCGACCGCCCTGCCGTGAAGGCGCGCTTGCGGCGCGCGTGGGCGAGTGATAACCACGCGCTCGCGCTGGACGGCCTGCGGACCCTCGCCTCAGAGCTGGAGCACTCCCACCCCGGCGCGGTCAGCTCACTCCGTGAGGGCCTAGAGGAGACCCTCACCCTCACCCGCCTGGGGATCCGCGGGCGCCTGAAGAAGACACTCGCCTCGACGAACCCGATCGAGTCGATGATCGAGATCATCCGCCGCACCTCACGTAATGTGAAGCGCTGGCAATCCGGGGACATGTGCCTGCGCTGGACTGCCGCCGGGATGCTCCAGGCCGAGACCCAGTTCCGCAAGATCGCCGGCTACTCAGACCTCGCGAAGCTCGCCCTCGCCGTCGAGCACGACCTCCTCGCCCAGCGCACCACCATTCACACCACGACCAAGGAGGACGCGCTCATCGCCGTCACCGTGTAACCATCACACCCCGACCGCCACCACGAACTTCTACGGCGAACGGGACAACCTCCCGTCTTCGGCCCCGACCCGCACCTTGAGGTAGAAGTCAACGTTCCCTTCGATGTAGCGTTCGGGGAGGCGATGGTTACCACGCGGGGACTTCCAGACCTCATCGGAGCCGTTCGCAGCTTCATGGCGCTGGCGGCCAAGCTCGGGTAGTGCATGCAGCGCATCTTCCCCATCAAAGAACGGGTCGCGGAGTTCCCGACCAAGCCGCCTTGCCATGGTGGCTAGCAGTCTAGCGGGGTTTATACACGGACGGTACATATGTGAGCGATCTCACACAGAACAACAGTCCGTCCCGACATCATGCTTGGTGATCGAGAGTGCAGCATCATCTCTCCTTGATCCCTCCCGAAGCGGCCCGCTTTCCCCGGCGGGTCGTTTCATTTAAGCCTCGACCGCGCGCATTTCCGACGCCAGCGCCCGCGACGCGCTCGGCGGCAGGGGCGCCCGTGTGCGACGCAGCGCCCTGCCGGGCTCAGGCGCCGACGATCGCCGACTGCCGGTCGGAGATGGCAGCGACCACGCGCTCGGCTATCCGCTCGCCGGTGAAGCCGACCTCCTCGTGCAGCAGGGCGGGCTTGCCGTGTGTGACGTACCGGTCGGGGAGCCCCACCCTCAAGATGCGCGGCGTGGCGCCTGTCTCGTTGAGCGTCTCCCAGACGGCCGAGCCGAACCCACCCGCGAGCACGCCCTCCTCGATTGTGACCAGCAGGTCGTGCTCCGCTGCCAGCTGGGCCATGAGACCGGCGTCTATGGGCTTGGCGAAGCGGGCGTCGGCGACCGTCACGGCGATCTCGTGGCGTCTGAGCTCCTCCGCGGCGGTCAGTGCCTTGCCCACGCCGCTTCCGTAGCCGATCAGCGCCACGCGCCTCCCGGCGGGGGCGGGCACGTCGCTGTCCTGCGCCTCGCACAGGATCTCGCCCGTTCCAATGGCTATCGGCTTGGACACGGCTGGGATCGCAGCGCCGGTGCCCTCGCCGCGCGGATAGCGCAGCGCGATCGGCCCGTCGTCGTACTCCAGGGCCGTACGCAGCATGTGCACGAGCATCGCCTCGTCGCGCGGGGCCATCAGCACGATGTTCGGCAGGCAGCGCAGGTAGGCGATGTCGAACGCGCCGTGGTGGGTGGGCCCGTCGTCGCCGACGAGGCCCGCGCGATCCATGGCGAACACCACGTTGAGCTTCTGCAGGCAGACGTCGTGGACGATCTGGTCGTAGGCGCGCTGCAGGAACGTGGAGTAGATCGCCGCCACCGGCTTGACCCCCTCCAGCGCCAGGCCGGAGGCGAACAGGATCGCCTGCTGCTCGGCGATCCCCACGTCGAAGTAGCGCTGCGGCATGGCCTTCTGCAGGAGGCTCAGCCCGGTGCCCGAGTTCATCGCCGCGGTGATGCCCACCACGCGCTCGTCGCGTTCGCATTCGCGCACCAGCGCCTCACCGAAGACCTGCGTGTATTGGGGCGGGGCGGGCTTTGCAGGCTCGGCGCCGGGAGCCCGGGGAGCGGGCACGGAGCGGGTGGGCGAGCCGTTGAGGATCGACTTCGGCTTGGCGGCGTGCCACTTCTCCATCCCCTCCAGCCCTCCCTCCTCCGCGGGGGCGAAGCCCTTGCCCTTTACCGTCGCGATGTGCACCACCACCGGGCGCCCCGCGGCCAGCGCCTCGCGCAGCGCCTCGCGCAGCGCGCGCACGTCATGGCCGTCCACCACGCCCATGTACGCCCAGTCGAGCTCCTCCCACCACAGGCCCGGAGCCCAGAATGCCTTGATGGACTCCTTCAGGTGGGGTCCCAGCCGCTCGAACGCCGCGCCGATCCCGCCCGGCAGGCGCGTCAGACCGCCCTCGACGCCGGCTCGCGCATGCCACAGCTTGGGGTTCAACCGCACCCGGTTGAAGTAGCGCGACAGGGCGCCCACGTTCGGTGCGATCGACATGCCGTTGTCGTTGAGCACCACCACGATCGGCGTGCCCAGGCCGCCCGCCTGGCCGATCGCCTCGAAGGCCACGCCGCCGGTCATGGCGCCATCGCCGATCACAGCCACGACCTTGCCGTCGGCCTCTGGACCCAGCTGGCGCATGCCCTCCTTGATGCCCACCGCATAGCCGATCGACGTGGACGCGTGACCGGCGCCCATGATGTCGTGCGGGGACTCCTCTCTCGAGCAGAAGGGTGCCAGCCCGCCGTACTGGCGGATCGTGGGCAGCTGGTCGCGGCGGCCGGTGAGGATCTTGTGCGGATACGCCTGGTGGCCGACGTCCCACAGGATCTTGTCGCGCGGGGACTCCAGCACGGAGTGCAGCGCCACCGCCAGCTCGCAGGTGCCGAGGTTGGCGCCGAAGTGTCCCCCGATCTCGCCGACCGTGTCGATGATGTGCTCGCGCACCTCCTGCGCCAGCTGCGCCAGCTCCTGCTCGGAGAGGCCGTGCAGGTCCTCGGGACCGTCGATCTTCTCCAGCAGACTCATGAGGTGCGGGTGTAGATGAAGTCGGCGATGCCCTCCAGCTCGGCCGTGGCGTTGGCGTGGCCGGACGCCACGGCGAAGGCCGATCGGCTGGATGCCTCGGCGAGCGCCGCCCGCGCCATGCGGTGCGAGTCCGCCGCCAGCTCCCTGGCGCGATCGATCCCGAACTCACTCACGTACGTGTGCTTCCCGTGGCGCTCATCGCTTCCTCGTGGCTTTCCCAGTGCATCGTCAGTGCCCGTCACATCGAGTATGTCGTCAACGATCTGGAACAGCACACCCAGCTCGGCGGCGAACCGGCGAAAGGGGGCTGTCTCGGATGCGTCTCCGATCCCCGTCAACAGTAGTACGCACAGCACCGAGGCCCCGATCAGACGACCCGTCTTGAGCTCGTGCAGGCGCCGCAGCGCCGTGCCTCCAGCGGGCGTCTGCGGGCGCACGTCCGCATACTGCCCGCCGACCATGCCGTTGACGCCCGTGGCCGCGGCCAGCTCCGCGGCCGCCCCCAGCACCCGCTCGGGCGCCGAGCGCTGGTGGGTGAGAAGGTGCAGAAAGGCCTCAGCGTAGAGACCGTCGCCGGCGAGGATGGCCACGTCCTCGCCGAACTTCACGTGGCATGTCGGCTGCCCGCGGCGCAGCTTGTCGTCGTCCATCGCCGGCAGATCGTCGTGGATCAGCGAATAGGTGTGGATCAGCTCGATCGCCCCCGCCAGCGGCAGCACCTCGCGCTGCTCCAGCCCGACCGCGCGCGCCGTGGCCAGCGCGAGCACTGGGCGGATGCGCTTGCCGCCGGCCAGCAGCGAGTAGCGCATCGCCTCCTCCAGCCCCGCCGTCAGCGGCTCCTCCGAGAAGCGCATCCGCCCCAGGTAGCGCTCGACCTCCTCGCGCAGATGATCCGGATAGCTGGCGTTCACGGGCCGGCGGGGCGGGCAGGACGGGCTGGCACTTACAGAAGACTGTCCTGGCCGGGCGCCGGGGCGACGACCTCGGCGCGTGTGAGCTGCTCGAGCTCGGCCGCCGCCTGGGTCGCCAGCGAGGCGCAGTCCTCGACCATCGTCGCCGCCGCGTCGGGCGAGAGCTCGCCCGAGCGCAACTGCTCGGCCGCACGCTCCAGGCGTGCGATCAGATCATCAAGCTGCTCGACGCTGCTCATCGGGTTTGCGCATTCTCGCGCACCTCGCGCAGGACTGCGCCCAGCACCCCGTTGACGAATCCAGGCGCGTCCGAGCCGCAGAACGTCTTGGCACTCTCCACCGCCTCCTCGATCGCCCCCTCCGCCGGAATCGGCTCCTCAGCCGGCGCGGCGTCCGGGTGGAGCATCTCGATCAGAGCCACGCGCATGATGCTCCGCTCCAGCGGCTGGATTCGCTCCACTGCCCACCCGTGGGAATGACGGTCGATGATCGCGTCGAGCTCCTCCGCCCGATCCGCCGCCGCGTGCGCGAGCGCACGCGCGAACAGCGACGCGTTCGGCCCGAGGGTCTCCGCCAACGGCCGACTTGTCAGATCGTGCTGATAGAGCGCGATCACCGCGGCCCGGCGCTGATCGGAGCGGCGCATTCAGGCGCGCGCCATGTAGTCGCCCGAGCGCGTGTCCACGCGGATGCGCTGCCCCGGCTCCACGAACAGGGGCACCTGGATGACCGCGCCCGTCTCAAGCGTGGCCGGCTTGGTGCCGCCGCCCGACACCGAGTCGCCACGCAGCCCAGGGTCCGTCTCGGCGACCTCCAGATCGACCGCGCTCGGCACCTGCAGGTCCGACGGCTCGCCGTCGATGAACAGCACGTCCACCTCGCCGCTCGGCGTGATCCAGCGAAGCGCCTCCTGCACCGTCGCCTCGGCCACCGCGATCTGCTCGAAGGACTCCGTGTCCATGAAGTGCGCGTCCGCGCCGTCCGCGTAGAGGAACTGCATCTTCCTGGACTCCGTGCGCACCGAGCGGAACTTCTCGCCCGCCCTGAACGTCCTGTCGATCACGTTGCCGTCAGCGGTCCTGCGCAGCTTGGTGCGCACGAACGCCCCGCCCTTGCCGGGCTTGACGTGCTGGAACTCGAGGATCTTGAAGACCGTGCCGTCCACCTCGATGTGGTTGCCGTTCTTGAATTGGTTTGTGCTGATCACATGCCGGAGGGTAGCGGTCGTCCCGTCCTTCGGCCGTGGACGCGCGATCCCCCGCGGCTGGTCCCTCGAACGCCGCTCGCGCCGCTCACCGCGCCATCAGCTCGCGGAGGTGCGCGGCGAGCACCGCGGGCTGGTCCTCGGGGATGAGGGTGCGTGAGTCCTCGATCTCCACCAGGCGACCCCGGGGCAGCAGCTCGGCCAGCCGTGGGCCATGCTCGTGCGGCATGTGATTGTCCTCGCGCGCCCACGATCCCGCCCGCCGACAGCTCCACCTCGGGCATCACCCACCTCCCAGCCGCGCTCGTAGGACTTGATAGATCGCTCTAGAGGCTTGATGTGGGTTCAGCGTCCGTCGTAGGCGGCGAGTGCTCGGGGTGGCCGGTTGAGGATGGTGTTGATGAGCATGCCGAGGGTGAGGGCAAGGCCGACCGGTGGCGCCCCGGGGGGGTGTCCCTGGGCCCCGATGTGCTCTAGAATCGCGGCCGATGCCGAGGACCCGGACCATCCCAAAGCAGCTGCGGCGGCTGCCGGGCGCCCTCGCCGCGATGCTTCTGCTGCTGGCCCTGAACGCCGCGGCGGCCGACGCGGCGAGCCCGAAGCCGGCGACCTACACGGCCACGACATCCGAGTGTGGGAGCGCCGCCCACGCGCACCCCTGCTACACGTTCACGATCAAGATCGCCAAGAGCCGCTGTCTGGCGCTCGGCGGGCGCAGCAAGAAGGCCGGCTACTGCGTCACCTTCAGCTACAGGGACAACTCGGCCCTGGTCTTCGCCGATGTGACCTGCCCCGACTCGACCACGTTTCAGTCGCAGTTGGAGGGGCCGCAGATACCGCTGCTGCTTTCGCCCGCGGGCACCCTGCGCTTCGCCGCGAACTCCGCCGTCAATGAAGCCGGCAAGGAACTCGTCGTCGGGGTCCAGAAGCTCATGCTCAGCGTCAAGGGCAGCCACGTGAGCGGGACGCTCTCGGTGCTCGCGCAGGAGAACATCGGGGACGAACCGCCCACCTGCACGACCGGCACGGTCACCTTCACGGCCAAGCGCTCCTAGATGATTGATGTGGGTTTGGTGTTGGGCAGGAAGTGGGCTTTGAGATAAGAAGAGGGCCTCCAGCCCTGTCAACTCGTGATTGGAGCACGAGATGGACGCTTCGCTGGAGACCCTCGTTATCGCAGGCTACGTATTCGCGTGTTCGTTGTCGATTCCTCGCCCTGGTCCGGCCGGGAAGGTCACCGACCAAGAGCTGATCGCGCTTGCGGTCGCCCAGGCCGTCACGGGCCTGGTTTCCGACCGGCAGTTCTTGGGGACGATCGGACGGCTGCTGCCGGGATTCTTTCCCGATCTCCCCGAGCAGTCGCAATACAACCGGCGCCTCAGGCGCCTGACACCGTGGATCACAACGGTGCAGCTCGCCGTCGCTGAGATGATCGCCGATGGGCATGTCCGACTCGTCGACGGCACCCTCCTGGGGTGCGCCAACTACGCCGGGTGCGCTTCCAAGAGCGAGTTCGCCGGGCACGCCAGCTATGGCTACTGCACCTCCAAGAGCCAGTGGTACTGGGGCATGCGGCTGCTGCTGATCACCGACCGTCACGGTGCGCCTTTGGGCTATGACCTGCGTCCCGCAAACGAGAATGAGCGCGAGGGCGTCTTCGCGCTCTCAACCGCGCATCCCGAGAGCGTCCTGTTCGCCGACGCCGGCCACCGTGGCCGCGAGTACCACGACAGCCTGCAGCTCATCGGCGTGCAGCTCATCGTCCCCGACAAACACATCCTCGGACAGCGTCCAGCCGGTGAGATCGCCAAGGCCCGCATCCGTCTGGTGATCGAGTCCGTCTTCTCGACGCTCAAGCGCCAAATGCGCATGGAAACCCATCTCGCCAAGACCCTCCCCGGCCTCGCCCAACGCATCGTCCAGCGCCTACTTGCCCTCACCCTCGGCATGCTCATCAACACCATCCTCAACCGGCCACCCCGAGCACTCGCCGCCTACGACGGACGCTGAACCCACATCAAGCCACTAGCGGTTCGGAGCCCATCCCGCGCGCGCTGGCCTTCTCGATGCCCTCGCTGCTGGAGAGAGCGTTCGTGTTCAGCCGCGCCAGCGCGACTGCCAGCCCTGGCGCTCCCACAGCTCATACAGCTGCTGCGGCCGCCAGGCGCGCGATCAGGAGATGACCGTGAGCGCCTTGGAGAGGCTCGTCAGGACCTCCTGAGAGTCCTCGCCGACCACCACCAGGTCCTCGATCCGCACACCGAGCCTGCCGGGCAGGTAGACGCCGGGCTCGACCGTGACGACGTTGCCCGCGCGCAGCGGCTCCTCGGAGGCCGTCCGCGACAGGCGCGGGCCCTCGTGGATCTCCATGCCCACGCCGTGGCCGAGGCCGTGCCCGAAGTGCTCGCCCTCGCCGGCCCGCTCGATCACCTCGCGCGCGACCGCGTCGATCTCGCGGCCGCTGCGCCCGGCCCGCACGGCCGCCAGGCCCTGCTGCTGGGCATCGAGCACGAGCGCATAGGTCGCGCGCGCCAGCTGCGAGATCCCCTCGCCGGTGGCGTAGGTGCGCGTGCAGTCCGAGCAGTAGCCCTCGTGCAGGGCGCCCCAGTCGATCGTCACCAGCACGTCGCGGGGAATCGCCCGATCACGCGGCTCGGCATGCGGCAGCGCGCCGTGCGCGCCGGCGGCCACGATCGAGGGGAAGCTCGGCGCCTCCGCGCCCAACCGGCGCATCGCCAGCTCCAGCTCGATCGCCACCTCGCGCTCCGTTCGACCCGCCAAGCCGCCCTCCAGCACCCCCGCAAGCGCCTCGTCGGCGAGCTGTGAGGCGGCGCGGATACGGGCGATCTCGCCTGGCTCCTTGACCGCCCGCAGCCGCTCCACGGCGCCGTTGCAGGCGAGCAGCTCCCAGCCCGCCGGCAGCAGCTCCGCCAGCCTGCGGTGTGCCTTGACGGTGAGGTGAGCCTCATCGAACCCGAGCCGCCCGCTCGTCCCCTCGAGCACCGCCGCGGCAGCCTCCAGCAGATCGCCGCTGACGATCTCACGCTCGAAGCTGTCGGGCACCTGCTCGGCCGACTGCGTGGCGTAGCGGAAGTCCGTCAGGAAGCGGTGCCTGGCGAGCTTGGCGCGGGCGCTCTCGCCCAGCAGCAGCGCCAAGCCGTGGCTGCCGGTGAAGCCGGTCAGGTAGCGCACGTCCACCAGCGACTCGACCAGCAGCGCGTCCACCTCCAGGCCGCCCAGCTCCTGCGCCAGGCGCTCCGCGCGCGAGCGGCCCTCGCTGGCGGCGGCGTCGATCCTCACGCGTCGGCTCGATCCAGCTGCTCGCGCAGCTGCGCGAGCGCATCGCGGTAGCCGTCGGGCCCGCGACCGGAGATCCTCGCAAAGCACAGCTCCCTGATCACCGAGAAGCGGCGCCACGGCTCGCGGCTCTCGATGTCCGAGAGATGCATCTCCAGGGCGGGCAGTCCCGCGATCTCCAGCGCGTCGCGGATCGCCCACGCGTAGTGCGTCCACGAGCCGGGGTTGAGCAGGATCGCGTCCGTCTCGCCGCGCAGCGAGTGCAGATGCTCGACAAACGCACCCTCGTGGTTGGTCTGGAAGAAGCGCACCTCCAGATCCAGCGGGCGGGCCCACTCCTCGACCTGGCGCTCCAGCTCCGCCAGTGTGAGCGTGCCGTAGAACAGCGGATCGCGGCGGCCCAGCTGGTCGAGGTTGACCCCGTGCATGACCTCGATGCGGTAGCGCGCGCCGCTCATGGCACAAGCTCCGCCACGGCCCCGCGCACCTCATCCTCGGTGACCTCGCAGCCGTGGCTCACCTCGCCCGGCTCCCTCACCAGCACGAACGGGACACGGGCTCCGACGCGCTTCTTGTCGTGGGCGATCACCGCGAGCACGAGATCCGGTGAGACGTCGCCGATGCCCACCGGCAGCCCCCGGGCGATCAGCAGCTCGCGCACGCGCCTGCGCAGATCATCCTGGCCGGAGAGCCGCAGCGCCGCCAGTAGTCCCAGCCCCACCGCTTCGCCGTGGCGATAGCGCGCGTAGCCGCTGACCGTCTCGATCGCATGCCCGACCGTGTGCCCGAGGTTCAGCACCTGGCGGCGTCCGCCGTCGCGCTCGTCCGCCGCGACGACCGCCAGCTTGGTGCGCACGCACGCGAGGATCGTGCGCTCGTCCACCTCCGCGCCGCCGGCCACCGTCTCCCAGAGGGCGCCTCCGGCGATCAGGGCCGTCTTGAGCACCTCCACCCAACCGGCGGCCAACTCGGCGCCCGGCAGCGTGGCGAGGGCGTCCGGATCCACGATCACCCCCGCCGGCTGGTGATAGGCGCCGACGTAGTTCTTGGCCTCGGGCAGGTCCACGCCGGTCTTGCCGCCGTAGGCCGAGTCAACCTGGGCGACCAACGTGGTGGGAACCTGCACGACGGGCACGCCGCGCTGATAGGTGGCCGCGCAGAAGCCCGCCAGATCCCCCACCACGCCGCCGCCGAGCGCCACCACGTGATCCGCGCGGGTCATGCCCGCCTGGAGCAGAGCCTGCCACACGCGTTCGGCGCTGAGGAGCGTCTTGCTCTGCTCGCCCGGCGCGATCGCGACCATGCCCGCGAGCTCCCCCAGCCGCTCGCCGTAGAGGCCGGCAACGGACTCATCGCTCACGCAGAACGGACGCGAGCGCGAGCGATCCAGCGGCCAGGGACCGTCGGGCGAGGCCAGGCGCTCCGCGCCGAGCAGCCCGCGGCCCACCAGCACCGGGTACTCGCCGGAGGCCGCGCTCGCCCACAGCAGGCGCGTGCCCGTGGGCGAGCCCGACAGCGAGCGCAGGGCGCCCAGCGCGCGCGTGGCGCCACCCGCCGGCAGCTCGGGCAGGACGGCGTCCGCCAGCTCCTCATACAGCGCCCTACGGCTCTCGTGCAGGGCCGCGAACGCGGCCGGGTCGCGGACGAGCGGTCGCGCCACGCCGTTCCCCGGCCGATGCACGCGCTCCCACGCCCTCGCCGGGTCCACGTCCAGCAGCACCGTCACGTGGCCGGTGAGGGCCGCGCGGACGCGCGGGGAGAGGACGCTGCCGCCGCCGAGCGCGATCACGCCGTCGCTGCCCGTGTCCGCCAGCAGCCGGCAGACGAGCTGCTCCTCCTGCGCCCGGAAGGCCTCCTCGCCGTGCAGCTCGAACTCGTGGGCCAGCGGGTGCCCGAAGCGCTGTTCGAGCAGGCTGTCGCTGTCGAGCGCAGGGACGCCCAGCGCCGCTGCCATCTCCGTGGCGACGGTCGACTTTCCGGCGCCCATGAAGCCGATCAGGACGAAAGCCATCCGATCCGCTGTTCATAGGCGCGGACTGCCTCGAGCACGTCGTCGATGTGATCTCCGCCGAACTTGCCCCGGTAGGCATCGGCGAGCACCAGCGCGACCATCGCCTCCCCGACCACGCCGGCGGCGGGCACGGTGCAGGAGTCGGTGCGCTCGCGCAGCGCCTGAGCCGGCTCGTGGGTCTCCGTGTCCACCGATCGCAGCGGCTTGGTGAGCGTCGGCAGCGGCTTCATGGCGCCGCGCACGATCAGCGGCGAGCCGTTGGTCATGCCGCCCTCCAGGCCGCCGGCACGGTTGGTCTCGCGGTAGTAGCCGCGCTCGGGGGAGTAGAAGATCTCATCGTGCGCCTGCGAGCCGGGCAGGCCGGCGACGGCGAAGCCGTCGCCGAGCGAGACGCCCTTCAGCGCCTGGATCGAGCAGATCGCCATCGCCAGACGGCCGTCGAGGCGCTCCTCCCAGGAGACGTGGGAGCCGAGCCCGGGAACAAGTCCGAACGCCTGCACCTCGAAGACGCCCCCGAGCGACTCGTTGGCCTTGCGCAGCCTGTCGATCTCGCGCACCATCGTCCTGGACGCCTCCGCGTCCATGCAGCGCACGGGCGAGCTGTCCACCTCGTCGAAGTCAGCGGCCGTGAGCGGGCGGTCGGGATCGGGGTCGGGGGCGTGAACCGAGGCGATCTGGATGACGTGCGAGTGGACGCTGACCCCGAGCGCACGCAGGAACGCCTTGCACAGCGCGCCACCGGCGACGCGCGCCGCGGTCTCGCGTGCTGAGGCCCGCTCGAGGATGTTGCGGACGTCGCTGTGCTTGAACTTCTGCGTCCCCACCAGGTCCGCGTGCCCCGGGCGCGGGAGGTGGACCTCGGCCGCCACCTCGGCGACCGGCCACGGGCTCATCCGCTCCTCCCAGTTGGCGTAGTCGCGGTTGGCCACCTGCAGGGCGATCGGGCCGCCCAGAGTGCGTCCGTGGCGCACGCCGGCTGTGACCTCGGCGCTGTCGCGCTCGATCTTCATCCGTCCGCCGCGACCGTGGCCGAGCTGGCGCCGCGCCATGTCCGCGTTGACGTCCTCAGGTGAGAGCGCCAGGCCCGCGGGAAGACCCTCGACGATGCATGTCAGGCCGGGGCCGTGCGACTCGCCGGCGGTTATGAGACGGAGCGCCACGCCCCTAGCTTATTTGCTGGGGACTCAGGCCCTGTGGCCGTGGTGCGCCGCGGCGTGGGCGCGCGCGACGGAGGCGCCACGGCCGGCGAACACGAGCACGCCGGCCTGGGATGAGTAGCGCAGGAACGGGATCGCCGTCAGTCCAGCGTGGCGGAGCAGTTCGCGCCCCACCTTGGATTCGCCGCGCAGCAGGCTCTTGACGGAGGCCGAGGAGGCCTTCACGGCGGTGATGCTCGCCACCCGCAGTTCGTAGAGGACCGTTTCCCCGCTCGGCGTCAGGTATTCCAACTGCTCTGAGTTGCCGGCCTGCAGGTCGATCGCCTGGCACTGCGAGGCGCTCGGGAGACACGCCGCGGTGCCGTGCAGGATCGCTTCGCCGACGAGCGTGAAGGTGGCGCTCTTGCCCTTGGCCGTCACACCCCGGTAGACGATCAGCGGCTGTTTGCCGTCGGGCAGCGGGGTGAGCAGCTTGATGTTGACGAACGGGGGTAGCAGGGCGGTGTTCGCCGCGGCGCCCGCGGGGATCGTGCCGAACAGCACCGACACGTGGTAGACGGTCTGCGGTTTGGCGGGCGTGGGCGGCTTGGAGGGCGTGGTGGTGGTTCCCGACCCGCCGCTGCTCGTCGAGGGGCCCGAACGGGATTTCGTGCCCGCGTTCGATGAGCCCGATCCGGCGCTCGTCGTGGTCGAACCGCCGGTCGCGGTCGCAGTCGAGGTCGAGGCGACCTGTTTGGCCGCTTCGGGCAGCGGCTTGAAGGGGTTGCGGGCCACGCCCTTACGCTGTTCGGCGGCGCCGTTGGTCGTCTCTGCCACCGCCTTTTCCGTTGTGCTCTGGCTGATGCTCAGGCCCGAGGAGCCCGTGCTGGCGCCGGGCGTCGCGACGGTCGTCGGGGTGCTCGCCGTCGAGCCGCCGCCGCCGAGTACCGCATAGGCGATCGCGCCGATGAGGGCAATCGCCACCAGCGCCACCAGCGGCATCAGCCGCCGGTCGAGCAGGTCTGCCTTCAGGGCGGTCAGGAACTCGGTCATGGGGTCACCCTGGCGATTGCGGGCGCGGTCGGGGAGCTGGAGGCTCCGGTCCTCGAGGCGGCGGGCGCGGCGGCGCCGGTGGGAGACGCCGATGTGGCTCCGCCGGCGAGCCCCTGGCTGGCCGGCAGCTGGTACGCGGTCGCTGTGATCGTGCCCGACAGCGAGCTGGCGGCGCCGCTGCCCTGTTCGGCGGCGTTGCTCGCCACCGGCGCGAGCTTGACGCTCTGGATCGTCAGCAGGCGCCCGCTGACCTGCAGCGAGCCGGAGGTCGTTCGCGTGGCGAAGCCGCTGAGGCGGTGGAAGAGGTGTTCGAGGTCGAAGAAGCTGCCGTTGAAGACGAACGTGAAGGGCATCTGCTGGAAGCCCGCCGGGGCGGCGGTGGCCGTGGCCGTGGTGGAGGCGCTCGCGGCTGCTCCCGTGCCGCTGCTGCCGCCGCCGGCGACGATCGAGGAGAAGTCCACGTTGCGCTGGTTGGACGCCTGGGAGAGCTGGACGATCAGCGACGGCACTTCCTGCGCGGGCGGGACGGCTTTGCCGAGGCTCACGATCGACGCGTATGCGGCCGCGTACTGAGACTGCGCGGAGCGCGCGCTCGCCAGCTTGCCTTCGGCGCTCGAGAGCTGAGTCTGTGCGGCCGCGACCTGCGCCGCGAGCGTGCTCGCCTGCTGGCGCTCGGGCGATACGACGAGCACCCACGCGGCGCCCAGGAGCGCGACCACGACCACGCCGATGAGGACGATGCGATCGCGCCCGGTCATCTCGCCGTTGCTCCCGAGCTCGAGCTCCGCGCCGCCGACGCCGCGACGCCGCTGGACGCGGCTACGGTCTTCGTGGCCGCGACTGTCGCGGCGGCGGTCGGCAGCGCGTCGAAGGTCACCTCCGCTGTGAAGGCCGGGTCGCGCGACGGGCACCCGCCGGAGGAGCCGCCGGAGGAGGCGCCGGAGGAGGCCCTGGTGGAGCTCTGGAGTGTCACCGCGTTGACGCCGTCCATCAGTCGCAGGCGCTCGAGCATCAGCGCCACCGCCGGCTGGCTCGTGGCGCAGCCGGTGAGCGTGAAGGTCGGAACGCTTCCGGGCGGCGTGGCCGAGGTGACCGACGTGCTGGGGGCCGACGCGCTGGCGGCCGATGCGCTGGAGGCAGCGGCGCTCGGCGCGGCTGCCGCCTGGGGAGCGGCCACGGCGGTGGTACCCGCGATCGTGCCGGACAGCGAGGAGATCGAGATCTCGACCGGCAGCACGCGGCCGAACTCGTGGAAGACGTGCGCCCAGTCAAAGCGCGAGTTGACGAGCTCGTTGACCGCCTGGGTGCGCTGTTCGCGCAGCGCGATGAAGCTCGTGTAGGGCGCCAGCCGTTCGACCGCGGACTGGGCCTGCGTCGCCTGTGCGGTGATCGACGCCGCCTGCGAGCGGCGGCTGGAGACCTGGTGGCGGGCCATGCCATACAGCAGCGCCATCAGCGCCAGGCCGCCACACAGGGCGAGCACGGCGTAGGCGCCGCCCTCCGAGCGTCCGGCGCCGACCGCGGCGCCGCCACGCTGTTCGGCGGGAATCAGGTTTACGGCTCTCATTGCACCGTCTCCATCGTGGCCAGGCCTGTGGCCACGGCCAGTCGGTGAGGCTCGACGCCGGCGCCGAGGCCGCCGTCGAGCAGGCCGACCTGTCCGCTGCGCACCTCCACGCTCAGCGTCGCCTGCAATGCCTCGGCGAACCCGGGGATGTCCTGCGCGGAGCCGCTCAGCACGACGTGGGAGACCTCGCCCCCGCCCTCCTGGGAGCGGTGGAAGTCAAGCGAGTTGCGGACCTCCCCGGAGAGCTCGCGGATGCCGTTCTCGAGCAGGGCTCGGACATCGGCGTCGGCGGGCGCTTGCGGCGCGAGCGTCGGGACCGCGGACATCTCCTCGAAGCTCATCGCGCGCTCGCTGTCATCCTGGCGCTCGCGTTCCTCGATCTGATCCTCGCCTCCCGCGTTCTCATCCTGCGTCTCGGTGTCGGTCACGCCCGCTGCCGGCCCGACTGGAGCAGGAGCCGCGAGATCGACGGCGGCAAGCAGATCGCGGGCGTGCGCCAACGCGATGCCGCGACGCTCGGCCAGCTCGCCGGCGATCCCCTCCAGTCCGCTGCCCACGACGCGGGTGAAGCGGCAGACGGTGCCCTCGGCGATCGCCAGGTTGGTGAGCCCGTCGACGTTCAGGTAGAGGACACGGCCGTCCGGCTCCGATTCGGGGCGGTAGAGCGAGCGGATCAGCGCGAACGCCGACAGGTCCACGCCCTCGGGGCTCAGGCCGGCCTGGCGTACGGCGGTGAGCAGGCGTTCGATCATGTCGCGCTGGGCGGCCACCAGCACCACCCGTTGGCGGGGGCCGGCGGGCGTGTCCACGATCCCCAGCGGGTGAAAGTCCATAACGGCGTTGCTGAGCGGCATCGGCACCTGCTCCTGGGCCTGGAAGCGGACGGCGGCGGCCAGCTCCTTGCGGTCGGTCAGCGGGGGCAGCTCGAGCGTGCGCAGCACCGTGCGCTGGTTGGCGACGCCGACGCGCACGCGTCGATCGAGCGCGCTCTTGCTGAACAGCTCGCGTAGGGCGTCGCTGAGGGCTTCCTGGTCCATCACTTCGCCGTCGCGCACCGTGTCGGCCGGCAGCGGCAGGCTGGCGGCCTCCTCGGCGAGGATCGAGCCGTTCACGCGCGCCCGCACCGCGGCGACGAAGCCGGGCTGGATGTCCAGGCCCACGATGTCGGCTCCCGACCGGCGGCCGAAGTTGACACCGAGCTTCAAGCTCAGTGAGGGGATTCGTGAAGGGAGTCGCATCTCAGGGTGGGCGCTTCAGCCGTTGGGCGGATCGCCCGCAGGTGGGGTATCGGCGTCAGGACGGCGACGCTTTAGTGAAGGAAGTGATTGACGTAGACATCGACCGTCTGCTGCCCGAGGAAAACCGCGAACAGTGCGCCGAGGGCGAGGAACGGGCCGAACGGGACGGCCGTCTTGCGCCCCTCCTGCGCGCCCTTGCGCGCGATCACGACAGCTCCCAGGCACACGCCCGCGACCAGCGCGATCATGATCGCGGGGGCAACTGCCGCGCCGAGGAACAGGCCCATCATGCCCGCGAGCTTGACGTCGCCCATGCCCATCCCGCCCGGGTAGGCCAGGGCGGCCAGCAGCAGAAAGCCGCCGGCGCCGGCGCCGGCGATCAGACGCCCCGGCTCGCCGCTCGGATCGAGCGCAAGGCCGATCAGCAACGCGAACACCGCGCCGAGCGCGGTTATCCGGTTGGGGATGATCCGGTGCTCGAGGTCGATCAGCGCGGCCGGCACGACGAGCAGGATCAGCACGACGCTCAGCGCGATGGGCGCGGCCGAGTGGTGCACGAGCACCGCTCCCACGCACAGCGCCGCCGTTAGCGCCTCCACCAGCGGATAGCGCGGCGATATCGGCTGCCCGCAGCTGCGGCAGCGGCCGCGCAGAGCCAGCCAGGAGAGGATCGGGATGTTGTCGTAGGGCTTGACCGGAGTCGCGCAGCTCGGGCAATGCGACGCGGGCGTGATGAGCGACTCGTGGCGCGGCAGGCGGTAGGCGACCACGTTCAGGAACGAGCCGACGATTGCGCCCAGGACTCCCGCGAACGTTGCTACCTCCATGTGGATTGATCGGCCGTAGCTCGGCGGCACTTGAGCGCTCCCGAAGGCGGCGGCCCAACTCGGGCATGAGGGCTCGACGTCGTGACACGACCCCAGCCGCTTCGCCCCTCCCACACCACCGGAGGTGAGGGTCCGCATCCGGCGGCTGGCTCAACTCATGCCGGGCGTACACGCGAGGAGGGCGGCCGTCAGGCCGCCCTCCTCTGATGCTGCTTCACGTCCAGGACGCGGAGGTCCCAGGGTGTGCTCCTACCATTCGCCTTTCACGCCGCTCGTGAGTTTGCAGCCGCCCGCGCTGCTTGCAGAGACCACTTCGCATTTCCGTGTCACGACGCCTGCTGCGCTTTCGATCGTGAACGTGGCCCCGCTCGTAGATTTCGCGGTCACTTCGAAGCCGGTGCAAGAGCCTGCCGCGCACGATGCGGGTAGTGCCTTCGCTTCACTCAGCCAGGCTTCTTTCGTCGTTGTGGCGAACGGAATCGATTTCTCGACTCCGTTGAGCACGGTCGGAGTGACGCCGAAGTAATCGCCGTTTTGATCGGTCGAGTACGTGGCCGCCGTCGTCTGGGCGGTCCTCGCAAGCTCCTTCGCCTGCGAGTCGGTGGCCTTGCTCTTCTGGTTGAGGAACGCGGGGATCGCGATCGCGGCGAGGATGCCGATGATCAGGATTACCACCAGAAGCTCGATCAGGGTGAAACCACCCTCATCCTTTGAGCGCTGGCGCAGTCGATACAGCATGTGAATCCTCCTAGGATCCGAATTGGGCGCCAGCCCTTGGTAATCGCCTCAAGCGGCGATGCGTCCCCCTCACGAGAGCCGCCGGCTTTGCTACGCACCTTCACAGATGCTCTGCCTTGGCACCTCGGCACTGGCTTTGTCAGGCGGTGCATCGACCCGTGAGGTGAACACCTTTATAGGTGCACGAATGCTTGGACACATGACCCGCGCCTCCTGCAAGCACACGGTTGGCCCGCGGCGCGTGGCGTCAGCTGGACGGCTCGGCCGGCGGATCGCCGGC
>Ga0208355_1000464_pt1 | contig 18226 bp, 16 predicted proteins | sample NGESurdeep072012_6_FD_184458 | JGI IMG/M metagenome (GOLD analysis project Ga0208355, IMG submission 184458) | Arctic peat soil microbial communities from Barrow, Alaska - NGEE Surface sample 210-3 deep-072012 (SPAdes) | ecosystem: Environmental > Terrestrial > Soil > Wetlands > Peat ... | reverse complement strand
TCCGCCCCTGGCACCATTCCCTTAACTTTAGACGCGGGCGGCAGCGGCAAGCGCGAAAAACCTTCAATTGATGGGCCCAAACGATCACAAAACCGAGTGTGATGTGGTTCATACAGGCGTCGGTCGAACACCTTTATCGTCCAGGCATCAGACAACAGGAGGGCCTGGACATGGCCGAATTCATTCACGTGTTCGATAGCGGTCTGGCGAAGGACATTTTTATAGTCGGATTCATCATTTGCGCGGTCTTGTTCTGGCTATGGGATTTTGTTGCGGCACTCGATCGAAGTCAGCGCGCGTCGGATCGTGCTCTCCGGTCGGACGGCAATGACGGCGCTGGTTCTCGCAGCCATTGGTAGAATGGGTCTGCTAAGCACACGGTCCACGCGGCCGCCAACACCACAGCGGCGATCGCCAAGAGACCGTGGCAGCCTTGGCGGTGAAGCGCATGACTAGACGCTGGCGCGTTTGGCTGTCCCGATGCTATCCGAGGCGTCTTTGAGCCCTTCGATCAGGGCGCGCGCAGCGACAAGATCCGCTGTATTGAAGCCTTCCGTGAAAAGGGAATAGACGCCGGCCACGCAATCCGCGGCTTGCGCTCGTTCGCCGCGCGCGGCAAGCAAGCGGCCCAGCGCCATGGCGGCGCGTAACTCCAGTGACAGCGCTTTTTGCCGCTGCGCGACCTCGATCGCCTGCCGGAACGCGGCTTCCGCCTGGCCGGCCTCGGCGTCGGGCGACGCCAGCAGCGTCTCGCCTTTGACCCGGTGCAACTCCGCCTCCCAATGGCGCTCGCCTTCGACCTGCGTCACCGCCAAGCCCATGGTGACCGCGCCGAGCGCTTCCTTGAACGCCCCATTGCGCAAGTAGCCGTCCGCGGTCAAAGCCATCACCCATGGCACGCCCAATCCGCCGCGCATGGTACGAAATTCGGCGAGCGCTTTCTGCATCCGCTGGATCCCGGACTTTGCATCGCCGGCCGCGACCATGATCGCACCGTCGAGCACGATGCCGCAGACAGCGAAGTAGACAATACCGTAGCGCGCGGTGATCGTGAGCAACTCGCGCGCATGTGCACGCGCAGCATCGAGTTCGCCGCGATACATTTTGACAACGCCGTTCCAAAACAAGGCCATCGAAAGCGACAAAGCGTGTCCGCTGCCGCGGGCGTCACGCAGCGCTTCGCCGCCACGCTCGACGGCTTTATCAGGGAAGCCAAGAATCCAAAGCGTCCAGCACAGATACATGGTGTTATTAACGGTCGGTGCGGCTTGCGATGAAAATACCTTCGCTTCGATGAGCGCGGGATCGTAATTCGCCAGCGAGGCTTCCATCTGCTGCCGAGCCGGCACGAATTCTCCCATCCAGAACAATGCCGAGCCGAGTGCCCATTGGCCCAACATTAGGTCGCCGATATCGTTACGCTTGTGCGCGAGTGCGATTTCCTGTTCGGCCAGTTCCCGGGCGCGGCGCAGCTCCCCGCGCACAAAGCTGCAGACGTACATGCCGCGCAGCGCATAATTGAGCATCGCGTCGTCGCCGATTTCGATGGCCAGTTTCTGCGCGCGCACGAAAGTCTGCTCGGCTTCGCCCGCCGAAAAGCCCTTCAAGCTGCAAAAGGCCCACCCCGAGGTGACGCGTAATTCCAATTCCTGCCGTTTGCGATCGAACGTGTCCGGCAGAGCATCTAAAAGCTCCAGTCCGCGCGAAGCATGCGCGAGGGCTTCGGCGTTGGCCGACATCTGCAGCGAACGGCGTGCGGCGATGCCCCAGTATTTCACGGCGTCGTTGGTCGCCCCTGCTTCGGTGTAATGATGCGCCAGAATTTCGGGCTCGATCGCTTGCGCACCGCTGTTCTTGGCTGCGAGTGCGGAAGCCACGGCTGCATGCAGATCGCGGCGGTCGCGTTTGAGCAGGCTTTCATAGGCTGCATCGCGTATCAGCGCATGCTTGAACGCGAAGCGCTCCTGCGTCTTGGCGCTGGCGGTATGGATCAGGCCGGCCTCTACCAATTGCCCGAGCGAATTGTTCAGCGCCTCGCGCGAAAGGCCGGCGATATCGCTGAGGATATCGTAGGGAAATTCGCGGCCCATGACGGCGGCGGTCTGCGCCACGCGTTTGGCCGACGCCAGTTGATCGAGGCGGGCGGTCAGCGAATCGAGCAGCGTCGCCGGTAATTGCGTGCGCGAGCCCGCTTGTGATCGCGGTCCGTCGCCGGCATCCGAGCCGAGCACCATCTTGGTGAGCTCTTCGACGAACAGCGGGATGCCGTCCGCCTTCTCGATGATCTGACCAATAAGGTCCGGCGACAGCTCCCGCTCGCCCAGCACGTCCGCGACAATGGTATTGGCATGGGCGCGATCGAGACGATCGAGCGCGATCGACAATCCTGGCCGCTGGCCGGCCCAAGGCAACGCATCGGACGACCGGGAACTGACGATCATCAGTGCCGGCATGGTGCCGAGCTGGTTGACGATCATTTGCCCGAGCTGTTGCGAGGTCGGGTCGATCCAGTGCGCATCCTCGACGATGATCAGCAACGGCCGCCTTTTGGCGGTCGCGGTCAGCCACCACAAGAGGGTTTCCAGGGTTCTCTGGCGCGCGTCCTGGGCCGCTATCGAAGATGCGGCGTCGACCGGCAAGGACAGCACAGAGGCAATCCAGGGCAGATGAGCCTCATGGCCGGCGATTGGCTTCAGCCATCTTTTCAGCACCGCCAGGCGATCTTCCGGAGACTGTTCCGGCCGAAAATGCATCATTCGCGTGAGTTGCTCGATCGCTGGATGCAGCGCGGTACTGGTGTGGTAGGGCGAGCAAGAATATTTGGCGACCTGCGACGGATCGCATAGCAGGTACTGCGTCTGGTTGATCAGCCGCGATTTGCCGATACCTGCCTCGCCGGAAATTTCGACGATCTGGCCGTTTCCCTGTTTTGCTTTCTCCCACAGCGCCGCAAGCTGTTGCAATTCGCCCTGTCTGCCGACGAATTCGGTCAGTTCCGGTCGCAGCGCTTCGAATCGGCTGGCGACCGGCTTGATGCCCTGCACGCGCCAGGCCGGCACTGGATTGGGAAAGCCCTTGAGGTCGTGTTCGCCCAAATCAACAAGGTCGAAAAAGCCCCCGGCGAGCCGCTTCGCCAGCGACGAGATCACCACGGTGTTTGGTTCGGCGAGGCTTTGCAGCCTGGCGGCGAGATTGAGCGCGTCACCGGCAAAGACCGGATTCTTTGAAGAACGAGCGTCGATGGCCGCCAAACCGGTGGCAATTCCGACACGCACCTGCAGCCGCTGATTATTCGGGAGAACAAGGCGGGCAACGGCGTCGATCATATCGAGCGCCGCACGTATCGCGCGCTCGGCCTCATCGCCGCGCGACGTGGGATATCCAAAAACAACCAGTACGCTGTCGCCACGAAACTCGCTCACATGGCCTTCATAGCTGGCGGCAATGTCATCGCAGCAGTGCGTAAATGCTCTAATGGCGTCGTGAAACTCTTCCGGATCGAGTTTTCCGGCCAATTTCGTGGAATCGATGATGTCGCAAAACAAAGAGGTGATTTGCCGGCGTTCGCCATGCAGCGTGGGCGCAAGCGTATCGCCGGCCGGAGGCTGTTGCGAGATCTGGGAACCGCACTGGCTGCAAAAGAGTGCGTCGACAGAATTGGCTGCACCGCACCGATGACAAACCATGCTTGTCAATCCGCGGGGCGACTCGACGCATGCGCGACAAACCGCTCGTGGCGATAGTGCGCATAATCCGGCGCCGGCCCCACCCAGCGGCAGATTCGATGGCATGCTAGCAGTCACCGCGCAGGGCCGATAGCCGCGGCGCGGCAGCAGTGTCCGTTTCTGCGCCGCGAAATGTGGGGGAACCGAGGTGCCGCCGAGTTCCCATCGTCCCCGCAAGCTGTCAATGGTGCTTGCAGGTGAACAAAATGTATCGCTTTTGAACAAAATGTATCGCTATCGACTTGCAGCGTTTGGCGATATTGGCCTAACGCCAAGGCCGCGTCATACGATAGTCTGCCGCTATCGTCACCGGCACGAAGATATTGCCGATGATATCGACCAGCATGGGAAGAACCGCCGTGAGCGTTAGCCCCAAATCGGCCGAAAGCGTCGACAAGCTTACCCTCATTCGGAACCACCCCCTGTTCCGTCACCTCACCAGCGCGATCCTCGAGCAGCTTGCGGCTCGCATGACCAAGAAGGCGGTGCGACGCGGCGCCTTTATATTTGCGAAAGGCGATGCGGGGGTTGGCCTCATCGGTGTCATGCGCGGCTCGGTCAAGATCAGCGTGCTGTCGGCCGACGGCCGCGAAGCGGTGCTCAATGTTATCAACGCGGGGGAAATCTTTGGCGAAATGGCCCTCTTGGACGGCCGTCCGCGCAGTGCCGATGCAACCGCCATGTCCGATTGCGATCTGGTTTCGATGGATCGCGGCACCTTCACTTCGACCTTGCGCGGACAACCGGACGTCTTGTTTAAGGTCATCGAGTTCCTGTGCGCGCGGCTGCGGCGAACGAGCGAGCAGGTGCAGGACGTGATGTTTCTCAATGCGCCGGCGCGTCTTGCCAAGGCCCTGCTGCAACTCGCGGACAAGCAGGAGCGCAAGGCCAAGATTACGCAGCGAGACATCAGTCAGATGATCGGCCTGTCACGCGAAATGACCAATAGGCAACTGCGAATCTGGGAGCGGGCGAACTGGGTCAAACTCGAGCGCGGTGGCGTGGTTCTGGTGCAGCCAAGGCATTTGGAAAAGGTCGCCGTCGAGGCCGGCGAGGGGGACTAGGCGGTCATTAGCACAAGGCTAGCTCGACCGGCCGCACCCGGGGGCCGCAGGGGCCCGCCAGGGCGCGCCGCAGCCTTTGTTAGAAGGCTTTTGGTGCAAAAGGGGCGGATAACAAACAATAAAAGCGAATGTGAACTGGTTCATACAGGATCCAGTCGGGGCCCTCCATGATCGCGGCATCGATCAACCGGAGGGCTTGAATCATGAACTACCTCAGTCAAATCTTCGAACATCCCTTGTCGACGCATGTATTCATCATCGGCAACGCTCTATTCGCGGGGCTGGCGATCGGCGCCGTGGCCTTCATTCGCGCGGACACGCATTCGAATCGCTCGCGTTTTGCCAAGCCGCGGCTGATGGCGGCAACGATCGGTGCGTTGGTCATGGTCGCCGCTTTGGTCGGCGGTCTCAAGCTTGCTGGCGGCGCCAGCGGCGGCGACATGCCGCGTCAGTCCTCGATCTCGGTCAACGCGTTGATGCAGCAAATCGACGTGCGGTCGCTGCCGGTCCAGGAGGTGGGTAGTTTCTTCTAGCACTTCGCAGACTTGCCACCATACAAAACTGCTGCCCCATCCGAGGTCGCGCGCGACGGAGAACTCGGTCCATGAAACTGCGCCATCTCCACTACTTTCTCGTGCTGAGCAAAGAGCTCAATTTCACGCGCGCGGCCCGGCACTGCAAGGTCTCGCAGCCGTCTTTGAGCAATGCGATCAAATCCCTCGAGCGGAAGCTGGGCGGACGGCTGGTCAACCGCAAAAAACCGATTTCGTTGACGGCCTTCGGCAAGAATGTGCGGCCGCACTTGCAGCGCGCGCTCACGAATATCGAAAAGGCAAAAGAAACGGCGGGCAATCAGCTCTACAATGCGCGCAGCATCCGCTTCGATAACGCCGCGCTCGGGCGGGACTTGCCGTTCGAATAGGTTAGGCGCGCTACACCTGCTCGGCGTTGAGATAAGCGAGCCGCGCGCCGCAGAAGGCGCAGATCAGGCCTAAGCCCAGCGCGGTCAAGCCGGCGATCACGTCCACCGTGCCGCCGAGATTGCCGGTCTTGCTCATGATGCCGCCGGCGGTGGCGGCGGCGAACACCAGCGCGACCAGAAAGCCCCGCGCCAGCCGATAGACGAAATCGCGCTCGCGCGCCGCCGCGATCAGATAGGCGCCGGTCGCCCAGCCGCCGACGAAGCCGGCGCCGCCGATCGCCCACCAGGCCAGCGCCGAGATCAGCTGCGGCTTGTTGCCGGCGGCGGCGTCGCGCAGCACCGCGTCGAGCCCGACGCCGAACACGGTGAGCACGATGTGCATCACCAGCGCCGCGAAGACGCCGCAGGCGATGGCGGCGGCGTAGTGCAATCGGCGGAGGGTGTCGGTGTCCATGCCCAATATCCAGGAAAGTGCGCAGCGGCGAACGCCGCCCCGTCAGGATAGCCGAAGCGGCGTCCGGCGCGAAACCTATCGATTATCGCTCAATTGTCGACCAGTTCCCGCATGATCTTGTTCAGCCGCGCCTGGCCCTCGAAGCCGATGCCGGGGCGGTCGGACAGCGAGATAAAGCCGTCCTCGATGCGGGCGTCGTCGGCGAAGCCGCCGAAATCGCCGAACACGCCGGGATAGGATTCCGCCCCGCCGAGGCCGAAGCCGGCGGCAATCGCCAGCGACATCTGGTTGCCGCCGTGTGGGAACATGCACCGGCGCGGCCAGCCGTGGCGCTTAAGCATCTCGAGCGTGCGGGCATATTGCCCGATGCCATAGGCCTGCGGCGGATCGATCTGGATGACGTCGTTGCGTTCGGGCTTAAGGCCGCCGAAGCGGACGAGGTTTTCCACGTCCTGCGTTGAGAACAAATTCTCGCCGGTCGAGAGCGGCGGACCGTAGACGCCGGCGATCTCGGCGAGCAACGCGAAGTCGAGCGGATCGCACGGCTCCTCAAACCAGCGCAGGGCGAACGGCTCCAGCCCGCGCGCATAAGAGAGCGCGGCGGCGCGATCGAATTTCGAGTTGGCGTCGACCGCGAGCAGTGCGCCCGCCGGCAGAATCGATTTGACCGTCTCGACGCGGGCGAGGTCGTCGGCGAGCGGCATCCCGCCGACCTTCATCTTCACCATGGTATAGCCGGCGTTGAGATGGCGGCGCATCTCGTCTTGTAGATCCTTGGTGGTTTTGCCCGGCGCATACCAGCCGCCGCCGACGTAGCAAAACACTTTGGCGGCGATTTTGCCGCCGTTGAAGCGTTCGGCCAGCAGGCGGTGCAGCGGCTTGTCGGCGATCTTGGCGACGGCGTCCCACACCGCCACCTCGATCGTGCCGATGCCGACGGAGCGTTCGGAATGCCCGCCGGACTTCTCGTTCTGCAGCATGACGGCGAGGATTTTCTCCGGCGCGAAATTGTTGCCGGCGTCGTCGAGCAGAGAATCGGGCGGCGCCTTGAGGATGCGCGGGATAAACCGCGCCCGCATCTGCGCGCCGCAGGCATAGCGTCCGGTGGAATTGAAGGCGAAACCGCAAACTGGCTTGCCGGAGCGCTTAACGTCGGTGATGACGGCGACCACCGACGTCGTCATCTCGCTGAAATCGATGCTCGAATTGGCGAGCGTCGAATTGAGCGGGACCGCGGTCTCGCGGATATCAACAATGCGCATTTTTTCGGTCCTGTCTTGGCCGGGCAAAAGGCGCGAAGCGCCGTCTTCGCACCGGAAGTCCCGGCCATCTCGATAAGGTTGGTAATGCCATGGCATCCTAACCGGGATGCGCGGGTCAAGCCCGCGCATGATAAAGGATAGTCAGAGCCATAAGGGCTTGCATCGCAGGCTGCCAAAGGCTGTATTTCGCTGGCCCGCCCGCCGTTCAATTTCATCAGAGGAAACTCAATGGCAACCAAGAAAATCACCCGTCAGGACCTTCGCGCCGCCGCGGAGAAATACAAGAACTGGGGCAAATGGGGCCCGGCCGACGAAATCGGCACGCTCAATTACACCTCGCCGGAGGACATCATCGCCGCCACCAAGCTGGTCAAGAAGGGCAAGGTGATCTCGCTTGCGCTCAACTTCGACCATACCGGGCCGCAGGGCGCCAAGAGCAAATATCCGGCGATGGGGCGCACCAATCCGATCCACACCATGATCCGCACCGGCACCGACGCCTATTCCGGCGTGCTCGACAAGCGCGGCATCCGCGCCGCCGACGACATGGTGACCATGCCGCTGCAATGCGGAACGCAATGGGACGGGCTCGGCCACGTCTTCTACGAAAACAATATGTGGAACGGTTACGACTGCCGCGAGGTGACCAGCGCCGGCGCGCAGAAGTGCGGCATCGAGAAGACCAAGAACAAGATGGTCGGCCGCGGCGTGCTGCTCGACGTGGCGCGCTTCAAGGGCATGGAATCGCTCGATGACGGCTACGGCATGACCTGCGTCGACCTCGACGAGACGGCAAAAAAGCAGGGCGTCGCGCTCAAGCGCGGCGATTACGTGATCGTGCGCACCGGGCAGATGGAACGCTGCATCAAGGCTGGAAGCTGGGACGGCTATCCGGGCGGCGACGCGCCCGGCTTCGCGTTCGAAACGCTGGAATGGGTCAAGCGCACGGAATTGGCGGCGCTTGCCAGCGACACCTGGGGCTGCGAAGTGCGGCCCAACGAGAGCGAGGAGGGCATCAACCAGCCCTGGCACTGGATCACCATCCCGATCATGGGCATGACCATGGGCGAGATCTTCAATCTCAAGGAGCTCGCCGACGATTGCGCCGCCGACAAGGTCTATGAGTTCATGTTCGTGGCGCCGGCCATTCCGATCACCGGCGCGGTCGGCTCGCCGGTCAACCCGCTGGCGATCAAATAGCGTCCGAACGGAGCGCTCATGTCATGGATCACAAGACCTATCCCGTGACGCACACCGAGGCGGAGTGGCGCAAGCTGCTCGCGCCCGAGCAATACGAAATCATGCGCGGGCATGGTACCGAGGCGCCCGGCAGTTGCGCGCTGAACGACGAGAAGCGCCACGGCGCTTTTTCCTGCGCCGGATGCGGCCAGCCGCTGTTCACCTCGAAGAAAAAATTCGAGAGCGGCACCGGTTGGCCTAGCTTCAACGATCCGGTCGTCAGCTCGGTCGAGACGACGACCGACAGCAGCCACGGCATGACCCGCACCGAGGTGCATTGCAGCCGGTGCGGTAGCCACCTCGGTCATGTTTTCGACGACGGGCCGCCGCCGACGCATCAGCGCTACTGCATCAACGGCGTGGCGATGAACTTCAAGCCGGACTGAGCCCCGCCATGGTCAATTATGGCTGCAGCTGATCCCGTGGATCTCGAAATTCGAGCCGCCGCGCACGTTGTTCCCGACATAGCCGTTGAGATGGCCGCCGATGAACTTGACACTCGAGCCTTCGAAGGCGACTCGGCCCGAATTTTTCCTGTCGAGATCGGTGTAGCTGCCGTCCGCATTCAACAGAAAGCCGAGGCCGATGAGGATGCCGCTCGACCCGGCGCAGGCATATTCGCCCGCTCGCAGGTCGGCGGCGGAGGCCGGTCCGGTCGCGAATGCGAGCAGAGCAACGGTCAGCCAAGCCGCCGGCCGCCCCGCAGGTATTCCATTAGCCATGTCTTTCCCCTTTTGAGAGAACCAAGCTTGTCGCGGTGCAATCGATCCGTCAATCATGCACACCCTTGCCACATCGGCACACCGATGGTTAGTGGTCCCCCGCCCTCTCGTAAATGGCGCAGCCTGAGAAATCGGACAGGATCATGCTTGGTCACAATCGCAGAATGACTGGCGCCGAATGTCTCGCCGACATGCTGGCGGGCTATGGCGTAACACACGTATTCATGGTGCCGGCGGTGCTGCGGCGCACCTTCGCCGAAATGGAGCGGCGCACCAAGATCGCGCGCGTGCATTGTCACGGCGAAAAATCCGCCGCCTACATGGCCGACGGCTACGCGCGCGCCTCCGGCAAGCCCGGCGTCTGCATGGCGCAGGTGATCGGCGCGCTCAATCTCGCCGCCGGCTTGCGCGACGCTTGTTTGGCGCATTCGCCGGTGATCGCCATGACCGGCGGGCGCGATCCGAAAACCAAGTTCCGCAAGGTCTATCAGGAAATCGACGACGTGCCGGCGTTCGAGCCGGTGACCAAGTTCAACGCCACCATCGACGAGGTCGCGCGCATTCCCGACATGGTGCGGCAGGCGTTTCGCGTCGCCACCTCCGGCGCGCCGGGCCCCGTGCATCTGCAATTCCGCGGCAACGAGGGGCAACTCGATGTCGAGGAAGCCGAGATGGAGGCGCTGGTCGAGGCGCAGTTCGCGCGCGTGCCGCCGTTCCGGCCTGAGCCGGAAGCCGCCCACGTGAAGGCCGCGCTCGATCTGCTGCAAAAGGCGGAGCGACCGATTCTCGTTGTGGGCGGCGGCGCGCGCGCCTCGGGCGCCGGGCCTGAGCTGGTTGCGCTCGCGCAAGCGCTGCAAATCCCGGTCGCCACCTCGCTCAACGGTAAGGACTGCATCCCCGGCGCGCATCCGCTGTCGGTCGGCGTAGTCGGCAGCTATTCGCGCGAAAGCGCCAACCGCGCGGTCACCCTTGCCGATCTGGTCTGCTTCATCGGCAGCGAGAGCGGCGGCATGACCACGCATTTCTGGGCGGTGCCGAAAATCGGTACGCCGGCGATCCAGATCGACATCGAGCCGGAGTCGCTCGGCCGCAATTATCCGTTGCAGGCAAGCGTGCTAGGCGATGCCAAGGCGGTGCTTGGCGCGATGCTTAAGCAGGCCGACAGAGCGAGCGCGAAAAAGCGCGAGGCCTGGATCAAGGAAATTTCCACGCTACGCGGCGAATGGTACGCCAAATACAAGCCGGTGCTGCAATCGGATGCGGTGCCGATCCATCCGGCGCGCATCTGCCATGAGCTGACACAGCACGTGCCGGATGACGGCATCGTCGTGGTCGACACCGGCCATGCCGGCATGTGGATGGGCGGCATGTACGATTTGCGCAAACCAACCCAGAGCTATCTGCGCAGCGCCGGCCATCTCGGCTGGGCGTTTCCGGCCGGCATTGGCGCCAAGGCGGCGTGCCCCGATCGGCCGGTGGTGGTTTTCACCGGCGATGCCGGCTTCTGGTATCACATCGCCGAAGTGGAAACGGCGGTGCGCTGGAAAATCAACAGCGTGACCATCGTCAACAACAATGGCGGCGGCAACCAGTCCAAGCGCGGTTTCGACCGCGCCTATGGCGGCACTCAGACCGAACAGGCGCGCGAATTGTGGACCTATAATCCGATGAATTTCGCGCGGCTGGCCGAGGACATGGGCGCGCTCGGTATCCGCGTGGAGCGTGCAAGCGACATCGCGCCGGCGCTTGCGCGCGCGCTCGCCGCCAACCGTCCGGCGGTGATCGACATCGTCAGCGACATCGATGCGCTGGCGCCGCTCGCGGTTTCATAGTCCGCCCGAAAGATAACAATGCGCATGGAACCGAAAGGTTCCATTGTTACAACATCGCCGCGGGTTCGGCTGAATTCCGTCCCAATTCGGCCGCGCGCTCGATTCAAAAACCCTCGTCCGAGTCGGCGATTTGTGAAAATATGTTGGCCTTCATGCGGGGGTATTCAACCGCCAAATGTTGACCGCGCGCAACGCAGCCATCCGGCTGCTCAAGCTGATGATGGTGGCATCCCTGGTGCTGCCGGCGGTGCTGTTCGCGTTTGCCTCCTGGGTGAGCTACCGCAATTTTGAGCGTGTGAGCGACGAGCGCATCGACCGCTCGCTCGACATCCTGCACGAGCACGCGCTCAAGGTGCTGCAGACCATCGAGCGCACCTTCGCCGAGATCGACGAAATCGTCCGCGGCATGTCGGACGACGACATCCGGCACAATGAAGAGCCGCTGCACGCCCGGCTCAAACGAATCGACGACGCGCTGCCGCAGGTGCAAGGCATCGCAATCATGGACCGCAACGGTCATCCACTGGTCGCGTCGAATACCATGCCGGTGCCGAAGGAGCGCGATTTCTCCGACCGCGATTATTTCAAGGCACAGGCGGCCGCTAATGCCGGCACCTATGTGAGCAGCATGCATGCGCCACGCATGAGCGGCTTCGACACCTATTTCTTCTCGCTGGCGCAGCGGCGGCGGACCGACGACGAAAGATTCAACGGAATTATTTCGATCGCGGTGTTGCCAAACTATTTTGAGTCGTTTTATGCGAAAATGGGCGGCACCGAAGGCAGTTATTTCGGCTTGGCGCGCGCCGACGGCGGGTTCCTTGCGCGCTTTCCGGTGCCCAAAGACCGGCTCTTAAAGCTCGATGCGCGCAGCCAGTTCCGGATCGGCATCGCGCGCGGGCTGGACCGCTCTATCTTCTCGGTCGAAGCGCAGCTCGACGGCATCGGCCGCCGCATCGGCTACCGTAAGCTCACCGGATTCCCGCTCTATGTACTCGCCGGCGTGGAAAAATCGGCGATCACGGGTGAATGGCTGAGTTACATGAGCAGCCACCTGGTCTTCGGCTTGCCGGCGACCGCGTTCCTCTTTGCCGGCCTCGGGCTGGCGCTACTGCGCACCAGGCGTCTTTACGATGAGGCCGACCGCCGCGAGGCGGTGGAAGGCGCGCTGCGCCAGTCGCAGCGGCTGGAAGCGATCGGCCAATTGACCGGCGGCGTCGCGCACGATTTCAACATTCTGCTGATGATCATCAGCGGCAGCGTGCAACGGTTGCGTGGCGAGTTGACCGACAAGAAACATATGCGGCTGCTCGACATGATGGCGAAAGCGACCCAGCGCGGTGAATCGCTCACCCGCCAGTTGCTCAGCTATTCGCGCCAGCAGACGCTGACGCCGCAGGTCATCGATCTCTCGCAACGGCTGCCGCTGTTGCGCGAACTGCTGTTGCGCTCCCTGAGCGGCGATATCGAGATCAAGGTCGACGTGCCGGACGGCGTGTGCGCGATCCGCGTCGATCCCGGCGAGTTCGAACTCGCCATCCTCAATCTCGCGGTCAACGCCAAGGACGCCATGCCGACCAGCGGCACGCTGTCAATCCGGGCCAAGGCCGTGACGCTCAAGGGCGAGGCGACGGAGGAAGGCCTGAGCGGCGAATTCGTCGCCATCCGCGTGGCCGATACCGGACACGGCATTCCCCCCGAGGTTCTGACGCGGGTGTTCGAGCCGTTCTTCACCACCAAGGAGGTCGGCAAGGGCACTGGGCTGGGCTTGAGCCAGGTCTACGGCTTCGCCAGGCAATCCGGCGGCACCGCCACGATCAGCAGCACGGAGGGGCGCGGCACCGCGATCACGATCTATTTGCCGCGCAGCCATGAGGCGCCGCAACCGCCGTCGCCGCAGTCGCAGACCCAGTCGCCGGCCGAACCGGCGGGAACGGTGCTGCTGGTCGAGGACAATGCCGACGTGGCCGAGGTTGGCGCCGCATTTTTCCGCCAGCTCGGCTACCGGGTGCACAGCGTCGTCAATGCGCAAGCGGCGCACGCGGCCCTGCGGCTGGATGGCGACGTCGACCTGGTATTTTCCGACATCCTGATGCCGGGCGGCATGAACGGCCTCGAACTCGCCCGCGAAATCAGCGCGCGCTTTCCCGCCATTCCGGTGCTGCTGACCACCGGCTACAGCGCCAGCGCGCAAGACGCCGTGCGCCAGGGCGTCGTCGTGCTGCAAAAGCCGTACGATTTCGAGAGCCTGAAGCGGAATATCCGCGAGGCGATCGATGGCGCCAAGGCGCGCCGGCTACAAGCGGCGCCGGCAAACTAGCTAGACAATACGCAAGGCTTCATCTTCGTGGACAACGCGCGCACTCTGACGTGGTGGCGCATGATCCCGAAAAGTGGGCACCGGTTTTCGGAAAAGATCATGCGCAAAGATGTCAGCCTTCGCCGATCTCGCGCAAGATTTCCGCCGTATGCTCGCCGAGCCGCGGCGCGGGACGCTCGGAAGCGGCCTTCCAGCCGTCCATCACGATCGGCGTGCGCACGCCCGGTATGCTGCCGCTCTTGGCGGCGGCGCTCGGTAGATTGAGCTTCATGCCGCGGTAGATGACCTGCGGATCGTTAAACACCTGCTCGAGATTGTTGATCGGGCCGGCCGGCACCGTCTGTTGCTCGAGCTTGTCGAGCAATTCCTTGCGCGGCATGCGCGCGGTCAGCGCCGACAGCTTCGCCACCAGTTCGGTGCGATGCGTGAGACGTCCGATATTGTTCTTGTAGGCCGGCGTCTCGGCGAGCTCGGGCGCGCCCAGCACATGGCACAGCTTGACGAACTGGTTGTCGGTGCCGGTAGCGATGATGATATGGCCATCGGCGACCGGGAATTCCTGGTAGGGCACGATGTTGGGATGCGAATTGCCGATGCGCTTGGGGATTTCTTTCGAGACGAGATAATTGAGCCCCTGATTGGCCAGCACGCCGACGGTCGAATCCACCAGCGCGGTATCGACGTAACAGCCCTTACCGGTCTTCTCGCGTTGCGCCAGCGCGGCCAGGATGCCGATCACCGAATAGCAGCCGGTGAAGATGTCCGAGATCGCCACGCCGACGCGGGTCGGCGGGCCGTCCGCGAAGCCGGTGAGGTCCATCAGGCCGCCCATGCCTTGCGCCATGAGATCGTAGCCGGCGCGCTTGGCGTCGGGGCCGTCTTGTCCGAATCCGGTCACTGAGCAATAGATCAGGCGCGGATTCTCCGACGCCAGGCTCTTGTAGTCGAGGCCGAACTTGGCGAGCCCGCCGACCTTGAAATTCTCGATCAGCACGTCCGAGCGCTTGGCCAGCTTGTGCACGATGCGGCGGCCTTCCTCGTCCTCGAAGTCGGCTTCGATCGAGCGCTTGCCGCGGTTGGCGGAATGGAAATAGGCCGCGCCGATATGCTCGCCGTTGGCGCCTTCCACGAATGGCGGCCCCCAGCCGCGGGTGTCGTCGCCGGCCCCTTTGCGTTCGACCTTGATAACGTCGGCCCCCAGATCGGCCAGCGTCTGCCCCGCCCAGGGCCCGGCCAGGATGCGGGCAAGTTCGAGGACGCGGAGACCCGCCAACGGCTTCGGCATGCTGTGAAACTCCTAAGGGACGCGGAATGGACGACGACGGCGGGGGTTATAGTTGCATCGTTCCGTGCTGACCAGACCGGGAATTGTTCATTGCGGGCACGGGGTTGTGCCTGAATTTTATGACGCAGCTATGGCGCTGTGTCGCACCGGCGGCTAATGTGAAATAGGGCGCGACAGGCCGATTTTGGTTATTCTACCGCTATAGAACATGCGCAACGGTCTACCGTTGCCAGAAAAAGCCAAGGGAGGAATGAAATGAGAGCGTTAACGAAAATTCTTGCAGGCGCCGCCGCAGCTATCCTGCTATCGGCTTCCGCGCAGGCGCAGGTCACGATGAAGGCCTCGCACCAGTTCCCGGGCGGCAAGGGCGACGTCCGTGACGACATGGTGCAGATGATCGCCAAGGAGGCCAAGGCCGCCAATGTCGGCCTCGAGATCCAGGTCTATCCCGGCGCCTCGCTGTTCAAGCCGAATGACCAGTGGAACGCCATGGTCAATGGCCAGCTCGACATCACGCTATTCCCGCTCGACTACGCCAGCGGCAAGGTGCCGCTCTTCAGCGCGACGCTGATGCCCGGCCTGATCCGCAGCCAGGAGCGCGCCAAGCGGATCAACAACTCGCCGTTCATGAAAGACATCCGCGCCGAGATCGAGAAGCGCGGCGTGATCGTGCTGTCCGACGCCTGGTTTGCCGGCGGCATGGCGGGCAACAAAGGTTGCATCGTCCTTCCGAAAGATCTGAAGGGCCTGAAATTCCGCGCCGCCGGACCGACCTTTGCGGCGATGTGGGAAGCTGCCGGCGCCAGCATCGTCAGCCCGCCGTCGAACGAAATCTACAATGCGTTCCAGAGCGGCGTCGTCAACGCGACCGACACCAGCCTTGGAACTTTTGCTTCTACCCGTCTTTATGAAGTCACCGACTGCCTGACCGCTCCCGGCGACAATGCGCTGTGGTTCATGTACGAGCCGGTGCTGATGTCGAAGAAGAGCTTCGACAAGCTCAACAAGGCGCAGCAGGACGTCGTGATCGCCGCCGGCAAAAAGGCGCAGGCCTATTACGAGGGCAAAGCCGAGGCGGTGAACAAAGAGGCGATCAAGGCCTTCGAGGATCACAAGGTGAAGGTGGTGACCCTCAGTGATGCCGATTATCAGGCCTGGCTCGATCTGGCGAAGACGAGCTCCTACGCTCGCTTCGCCAAGGACGTGCCGAACGGTCAGAAGCTGATCGATGAGGCGCTCGCGGTTAAATAGGCTGCGGCTGGCCGGCCGGCGGGGTTGCTCGTCGGCCGGCGCCGTTCCAAGGCGCGATCACTTCCACTTCGCGAAAAATTTGTCGCATCTAAACTAGATGAGAAAATCAACCCCCATGGACGCTTACATTCGGGCGGTGGCCTTTTTGTCGCGAGTTGCGGGTGTAGCCGCGGCTCTTTTGATCGGCCTCGCCGTGGTCATGATTTGCGACATGGTGATCGAGCGCTACTTCTTCAGTGCAGCGACGATCTGGCAAATCGACGTGGTTACTTACAGCATCGTAGCCGCGACCTTCGTCGGTAGTGCCTATGTGTTGATGACAAAAGGCCACGTGAATGTGGAAATCCTTCCGCTTTATCTCGGGCCCAACGCCCGTTATTGGCTCGCGTTGTTCACGATTGTGTTGTCGCTGAGCTTCTGCCTGGTGCTGTGGATCCTCTGCACGCAGTATTGGCTCGAAGCATGGTCGGAAGGCTGGCACTCGAACACGGTCTGGCGCGCGCGTCTGTGGATTCCGTATCTCGCGATGCCTGTCGGTCTCGGGCTGCTGGTTATGCAATACATCGCCGATCTGATGTGCCTAGTGACTGGCAGGGCGCCGCCGTTCGGCCTCAAGCCGAAGGAAGATGCCGAGGAGTTCGCGCGGGCACAGGCCAAGCAGGCGTTAGGAGACGTCCCATGAGCGCGACCACCCAAGGGACTCTCGTTCTCGTTGCTACTTTGCTGATGCTGATGTCTGGTATCCCAGTGGGTTTCGGCCTCGGCGCGATTTCGATCATCTTTCTTCTGCTCTTCCACGGCTTCGACAGCATGCACGTCGTCGCCGAGACATTCTGGTCCGGCCTCGACGATTTTACGCTCGTGGCGATCCCGATGTTCGTGATGATGGGCGCCGCGATTGGCTCGTCGCCGGCCGGTAAGGATCTTTACGAGGCGCTCGACCGCTGGCTTTACCGTGTGCCGGGCGGACTCGTCATTTCAAATCTCGGCGCTTGCGCTATTTTCGCCGCGCTCACCGGCTCGTCACCGGCTTGCTGTGCCGCCATCGGCAAGATGGGAATTCCAGAGATGCGCCGGCGCGGCTATCCGGACGACGTGGCCACCGGTTCGATCTGCGCCGGCGGCACGCTCGGCATTCTGATTCCGCCGTCGATCACCTTCATCCTCTACGGCATTGCCACCGAAACCTCGATCGGCCGTCTGTTCCTCGCCGGTGTAATTCCGGGCCTGATGTTGACCGGCCTGTTCATGGTGTGGACCATCTTCATCATCTGGAAGCGCGGTTTCCGCTCCCATGCGATCGATTTTCGTTATTCTTGGAAAGAAAAATTCCAATCGATCCCGAAGATCGCACCGTTCCTGCTGATTATTTTCGGCGTCATGTATTCGCTCTATGGCGGTGTGGCGACGCCGTCGGAGGCGGCCGGCGTGGGCGCCGCGCTCTGTCTCATTTTAGCGATTCTGATTTACGGACTTTGGAACGTAGACCAGATTTGGCACATCTTGCGCGACACCATGCGGGAATCGGTGATGATCCTGACCATCATCGCTGCCGCCGTGCTGTTCGGCTACATGCTCACCTCGCTCTACCTCACCCAGATGCTGGCGCAGGCGATCGCCGACGCGCATTTCAATCGCTGGGTGCTGATGGGGATGATCAATCTCTTCCTGTTGGTTTCCGGATTTTTCATTCCGCCTGCCGCCATCATCTTGATGACCAGCCCGATCCTGCTGCCGATCATCACCGCCGCGGGCTTCGATCCGGTGTGGTTCGGCGTGATCCTGACCATCAATATGGAAATCGGCCTGATCCATCCGCCGGTCGGCCTCAACATCTATATCGTCAACGCGATCGCGCCCGATGTGCCGGTCACAACTGTCATGTGGGGGACGATGCCCTACGTCCTATGTATGATGTTAGCGATCGTGATCTTGTGCTTTTTTCCTGAAATCGCCACATGGTTGCCGAACCATCTGATGGGCGCCAGCAAGTGACGGATGGCTGCCGGGCCATCTGAACGGGTGCGGAACGCACGATGAATGTCTCGTTTTTCGGCGAACTATTGCAGACGATCTCCGAGCGCGGCCGCGCGCTGCTGGCGCGCAACCGGCGCGTCGAGGCGTCCGCCCGCTCCGAGAGCCTGGTCGAG
>Ga0208355_1000461_pt1 | contig 18334 bp, 17 predicted proteins | sample NGESurdeep072012_6_FD_184458 | JGI IMG/M metagenome (GOLD analysis project Ga0208355, IMG submission 184458) | Arctic peat soil microbial communities from Barrow, Alaska - NGEE Surface sample 210-3 deep-072012 (SPAdes) | ecosystem: Environmental > Terrestrial > Soil > Wetlands > Peat ... | reverse complement strand
CACGGCGCGCTGGAACGTGGACTGCCCGGGGAGTATAGCGCCCGATCCACGAATGGGAACCCCGAACGTCGCCAGCGCCGGTGCCCGGGAATACCGAAGGCCCAGGACGCGACCCGCCGAACGGGCTATCCGCGCGCCGCGCCGGTCGGCGCCGCGCTTACGGGAAGATGCTCCGCAGGGCCCCCCGGATCCGCCCGACCAGGCCGCCGGCGGGCGCCGACTCGTAGGTCGTGAGATCGGCGGCGCCGAGATGGCGCGCGCCCCACAGGAGGAGCCCGATGGCCGTGCTGTAGGACGGCTCAAGGATGCCGTCCACCAGCCCGCCGACCTCGGTGGCGGCGGCGACCCGAACGGGCATCTCCAGGATCTCCCGGCCCAGCACCGCGGCCCCGCCAAGCTGGGCGCCGCCGCCGGTGAGGACGAGGCCCGCCGGCAGCATCCCCGGGGCCGCCGCGAGAATCTCCGTCCGGAGCATCTCGTAGGTCTCGCGCATCCTGGCCTCGATGATGCGGCAGACCTCCATCCGCTCCACGGTCCGGCCAGCCTCGTCGCCGAGGACGGTGACGCTGATGACCTCGTCGGGGTCCAGGCCGGCCACGTCACAGGTCCCGTGGTCGATCTTGAGCGACTCGGCCACCTGCAGGCTGGTCTTGAGGCCGATCGCGATGTCGTTCGTGACGTTCGCGCCGCCCACCGGGAGGACCGCCGTGTGGAACGGCGAGCCGTCCGCGAACAGGGTCAGCTCGGTCGTCCCGGCACCGATGTCGGCAACCGCGACCCCGAGGTCCCGCTCCGTGGGCGAGAGAACGGCCTCGGCGGAGGCGAGGCCGCCCGCGACCAGCTCGTCGATCTTCACGCCGGCCGCGGTGACGCACTTGGTGAGGTTCTGGACGGCCGTGGCGGAGGCGGTGACGATGTGGGTCTCGACCTCCAGGCGAACCGCGCTCATCCCGAGCGGGTTCATCACGCCCTCCTGGCCGTCAACCGTGTAGCCGCGCGGCACGACGTGCAGGACTTCGCGGGTGGACGGGATCGAGACGGCGCGGGCGACCTCGATCGAGCGGTTGACGTCCTCCTGGGTCACCTCGCGGCGCGGGCCGGCGACCGCGACCTGGCCCGGCGAGTTGAGGCCGTCGACGTGCTGGCCGCCGACGCTCACGAACGCCCGGTCGATCTTCCAGCCGGAATGGCGCTCTGCCTTCTCGACCGCGGCCGTGATCGAATGGACTGTCTGGTCGATGTTCACGACGACGCCCTTGCGAAGCCCTGAAGCCGGCACCGTGCCCTTCCCGATGATCGTGACGCCGCCGTCGCGGGCGACCTCACCGATGAGGGCCACGACTTTGGTCGTCCCGACGTCGATCCCGACGAGGACCGCCTCGCGTTCCACTCGTTCCGTCCCTCTCCTTGCCGTTGGGCCGACCTATAGGAAGTGCCGGCGGATGAGCGCGACGTTCTGGAAGATCCGCAGCCCGAAGGTGATGAGTGCGACCAGGTAGAGGTCGAGCCCGAGGCGATCCCCCACGAACGTGAGGAGGACCGCCACGACCGCGTTCACCACGAACCCGCTCACGAAGATCCGGTTGTTGTACGTCCCTTCCAGCTCGGCTCGCACGGCCCCCAGGACGGAGTCGAGCGCCGCGAGGATCGCGACGGCCGAATACCGGGCCAGCTCGAACCCGACGTTGACGTTCAGGACGAGCCCGAGAAGGACACCGACGAGCAGACCCGCCAGCGGCAGGAGCACGGGTCGGTCCTCCCTCCACGTACGTCGTTTGTGCAAGGCTACCCGACCCGGCGGCCCGCTGCCAAACCATCCCGTCACCCGGTCGGTCACTTCGTCGTGTACGTCCCGTGCGTGCCGTCCGCCAGCACGATACGCAGGAGCTGGGCCTCCCGGCCGGCGAGCAGGCTGCTGAGGAGGCGCACCTGCTGGGGAACCAGGTCCGCGGGCCTGAGCGTCGTGGAGTAGAAGCCGAAGACCGCGGTCCAGGGTCGGTCGACGGCCGGCCGAACCGTCCACCCGTCCTCGTCATCGAGTCCCACCTGCAGCCCTGGCGCCGACGACCCGACGTCGGCCGGACGGAGCGAGAGCAGGCGCCTCGCCACGTCAAGCTCAATCGGGCCCAGCTGGCCGCCGACGACCGGGAGTGGCTGCACTTCGGTGACGACCCCCCCGACGGAGGCGCCCGCCACGCGCCGGTCGTCGACCGTCGGAAGCCCCGCCGCGAAGGCCCGCGCGGCGGCCGTGGCGTCCGCAGTGCCGGCATCGGCGATCACCTTTCCATCGCGGTCCACGAGGAGCAGCGCGGCGCCGGCGCGCCAGGCGAGGATCGGGGTGCGTTCCACGATGCGGACCCGGAGCGTCCCGGGCAGGGTCACGTGGACGTCGGCCCGGGCGATTGACGGGATCGCCTCCAGGCCGGACCGCAGCCCATCCGTCGCCAACGTGAACGCGTTCGGCGGCGGGCTGCCGAGGGCGAGCGCGGCCACCACTTCCGCGTCGGTCGTCACGGCGACACCCGACACGTCCGTGGCACGGACGTCGAAGGCGGTCGACGCGGCCACGCCCCAGGTGGCTCCCCCGGCGACGACCATGACGAGGGCGGCGAGCGCCCGGCGCGGCGAGAGGCGGGACGATGCACGCCGCTGCGACCGGCGGCGACGGGCGCCGCCCGTCGGGCGGACCGGGAGGCGGGTCACCGCGGCAGGTCCGAGGTGCTGAGCCGTCGGGTGGGCGCCGCGGCACGACGCTCGATCGCCAGCTCCACGATCCGGCCGCAGAGTGCCGCGAATGGGAGGCCGTCGGCCGCGGCGATCACCGGGAAGAGGCTGATCGGCGTGAACCCCGGGATCGTGTTGATCTCGTTCAGATACAGCGAACCGGTTCCACGCTCCAGCAGGAAGTCCACTCGCGCGAACCCGGCACCGCCAATCAGCGCGTAGGCCGCGGCGCCGATCCGGCGAACGTCCGCCGCCAGGGCCGTCGAGATGCCGGCCACGGCGAGCGTGCGCGACCCCGTTTCGAGGTACTTGGCCGCGTAGTCATAGAACTCGCGGCCCGGCAGCACCTCGCCCGGCCCGAAGACGCGGGCGGCCGCTGGGTCGTTGCCCAGCACGCCCAGCTCCAGCTCGCGCGGACGATCGAGGCATGGCTCGACGATCGCCCGGGCGTCGTACCGGAGCGCGAGCTCCACGATTTCGTCGCGCTCGCCCGGGCCGTGCGCGATTGCGATCCCGACCGATGAGCCAAGCGAGGCCGGCTTTCCGATGAGGCGCCCGTTCGGGGCGTCCGCCGCGAGGGCCGCCAACTCGGCCCGGACGCCCGGTCGATCGGCCGCCCAGCGCTCGGCGGTCACGTCGACCCACGGCAGGGCCGGCAGGCCGGCGCCGCGCACGATTCGTTTGAAGAACGGCTTGTCCATGCCGACAGCCGACGCGGCGATCCCGGCACCGGTGTAGGCAAGGCCGGCCGACTCGAGGATCGCCTGGATCGTGCCGTCCTCCCCGAAAGGCCCGTGGAGGGCCACGAAGACGACCGGCTGCGGGATCGCCGCAGCGATCCCCGCAGTCGCCTCGCCGGCCGCGAAGGGGCCGGCCGCGCCGAGCGAGCCGGGGGCGTCATACGCGGCGCCCGGGCGGCCGTCCCGCCGGTGATCGGTGGGCAGGAGCCACCAGCCGCCGGCGAGGTCCACCAGGACCTGGCTCACCGCGTGGCCAGCGCCGGCGAGCGCGTCGGCGATGGCGGTCCCGGAGACGATCGAGACGTCGTGCTCCGCCGACGGCCCGCCGTACACGACGGCGACGGGCACCGCCGCCGCGACCAGCGCGGTCATGCCGGATCCTCGTGCCAGGCCGACCAGTCACCCAGGAACTGGATCTCGAAGGCGAGCGCGACGCCTGTCTCGCGCGCGACGGTGGCCCGCACCAGCTCGCCGAGCTTCCGGACGTCCGCGGCCGAGCCGCGTTGGTCGTTGAGGATCCAGTTGGCGTGCTTCTCGGAGACCACCGCGCCGCCGATCCGATGGCCCTTGAGGCCGCAGCGGTCGATGAGCACGCCGGCAGATTGTCCCGCTGGCGGATTCCGGAAGACGCTGCCGGCGCTGGGGATCCCCAGCGGCTGGTGAGCCTGGCGCCAGCGCCGGATCTCGTCGAGCCGGGAGCGGATCGCCGCCGGGTCGTCAGGGACCAGCCGGAATGTGGCCCCGACGATGACCTCTGCTGGCCCGTCCGGCGATGCGTGCCTGAAACGACTCTCGCGGTAGGCCAGCCCGAGCGCCGCGGGTGCGAGACTCGCCTGGGTCCCGTCCGCCCCGAGGATGAGCGCGGACTCGAGGATCGCGGCGACGTCCGAGTCATGCGCCCCGGCGTTCGCCCAGACCGCACCACCCACGTTCCCCGGGATCGCGAGGCCGAACTCCAGGCCCGAAAGGCCCGCCTCCGCCGTCACCGTCGCGGCCTTCGCCATCGGCAGGCCCGCATCCGCCACCAGGCGGCCGTCCGCGATCTCGTATCCCTGCGCCCGGACGTGGATCAGCAGCCCGCGTACGCCGGCATCCGCGATCACCACGTTGCTGCCCCGGCCCAGGAGGGTGTACGGCACATCCCGTCCGTGGGCCAGCCGGACGATGCCTCGCAGCTCGAACGGGTTGACGGGGGCCGCATAAAGATCCGCCGGGCCGCCCACGCGCATCGTCGTGAACCGGGCGAGCGGCTCGTCCCGGGAGGTCCGGATCCCGAGGCGGCGCTGGATCTCGGTCCCGAGCCGGACCGCGTCGAAGGGCTCGCTCATCGGTCCGCTCCCCCGCCCGGCGCCCCGGTCCCCGGTGCTGCTCCCCCGCCGGCGCTGGTTGCGTCCCCACCGGTGCTGTGTGACCCGACTGGGCCGGCACCGCCTGCGGCGAGGCGGGCGATCTCCGCGGACGGCGGGTATGCAACGCGCATCGCGGCCGCCAGCACGAGCCGGGCAACCGCGTCCGCCGCGCCTGGTCTCGCCGCTCCGCGCGCGGCGGCGCTCATGGCGAGATGCCCGACCGGGTCGTCGAGCAGCCGGGCGGCCGCCACGAGCGCATCGGCATCGAAGTCCGCGTCGTCCACGACGTGGGCCGCGCCCGTCGCCGCGTACGCCTCGGCGTTGGCGCGCTGGTGGCCGGCCGCATGCGGGTACGGCACGCAGACCATCGGCAGCCCGAACGCCGCCGCCTCGGCGAGCGTCGACGAGCCGGCACGGCCCACCACCAGGTCCGCCGCCGCGAGCGCGGCCGTCATCTCCCCGGCGAGGAACGGGAACGGGCGGTACCGGTCGCGGCGCTCCGGCGGCAGCGCATCGCGGACGGCCAGCATCTCCGCCTGGCCGGCCTCGCCGGTCACGTGGAGCACCCAGCAGCGCTCGACGAGCTGCCCAAGCGCCCCGGCAACCGCGGCGTTGAAGCGCCGCACGGCCTGCGACCCGCCGAAGACGAGGAGCAGGCGCGGCGCCGCCGGGATTCCCAGCCGCTCGCGGGCTGCCTCGCGGTCGATCGCGCGCGGGTCCCGAATCGGGGTCCCGGTCACGTAGCAGCGCTCCACGCCGAGCGCGGCGCAGGTCGCCTCGAAGCTGACCGCGACCACGTCCGCCAGCCGGGCGGTCGCCCGGACGCTGCGGCCGGGCACCACGTTCCCCTCCCAGAGAACCGCGGGGATGCGCAGGAGGCGTGCTGCGGCAAGGATCGGGATCGCGACGTAGCCGCCGCTCGTGACGATGGCGTCCGGGCGGTGGCGGGCCAGCCACCAGATCGCCTGCGGGAACGACGCCGCGAGCCGGAGTGGATCGAGCACGAGGTGGACATCGCGTCCGGTGCTCCGGAGCGAGCGCAGGGCGAGCCGCGAGAACGGGATCCCGATCCCCGGGACGATCCCGGCCTCCAGGCCGCGATGGCCGCCGATCCAGGCCAGCTCAGGCGCGGCCGGCAGGGCGCGAAGCGAGCGGGCGACGGCCACGGCCGGGTAGATGTGCCCGCCCGTCCCGCCTGCCGCGATCACCACTCGCATCCACCCATCCTCCATGTGCCGCGGTCTCGCGGGAGATCGCCAGCAGGATGCCGGCGGCGACGAGGCTCACGATGAGCGACGAGCCACCAGCAGAGACGAACGGCAGAGTGATCCCCGTGATGGGGAGCAGCGTCAATACGACGCCGATGTTCACGAACGCCTGGACACACAGGTACGCCGTGAGCCCCGCCGCGAGCAAGGCACCGAAGGTGTCGGGAGCCGCCAGCGAGATGCGCATCCCGCGCCAGGCGAGCAGGACGAACGCGATCACCACGAGGGCCGCGCCCACGAAGCCGAACTCCTGGCCGACCACCGCGAAGATGTAGTCATTGTGGGCGTTCGGCAGGACGATCCCACCGGCGGCCGCGCGGTCGCCGAGGCCCGCGCCGAAGAGGCCACCGAGCCCGAGCGCCAGAAGGCCCTGGACGCTCTGGAAGCCGGTCGTGAGAGCGTTCTCGAACGGGTTCGGGAATGCCTGCAACCGTGCCAGCTGGTAGTCCTTCAGGAACATCGAGGCAGCCAGCACCGTGCCTCCTCCGAGGGCCAGGATCCCGAGCGGGTTCCCGCCCGCCACGAAGAGCATCACGACGGCCGTGATCCCCAGCACGGCGGTCGACCCGATGTCGGGGGTCTTGAAGATGAGGACAAGGAGCGGTGCGACGATCGCCACGAACGGGATCAGCCCGCCCCGGATCGAGCCGATCACCGTTCCGCGCCGGGCCATCCAGTGCGCGAGGTAGACGACGAGGGCGAGCTTGGCGAACTCGCCCGGCTGGATGACGGGCAGCCCCGGGAGTTTGAGCCACTGCGTGGAGCCGCCCACCTCGACGCGCCACGGCGAGAAGAGCACGAGCAGGAGCAGGATGCCTGCGCCAAGGAGCGCTGGCAGCGAGAGGAGGCGGAGCCAACGATAGTCGGAGCGCATCGCGATGAGCATGCAGCCCATCCCGACCGCGGCCCAGACGAACTGCGGGCCCACGGTCGCAAGCGTCCCGTACCCGTCCGCATAACCCTTCATGGCGGAGCTCGAGTAGACCATGAGGATGCCGAGGCCGGTCAGGGCGACAACGAGCGCCAGCACAACCGTGTCCGGCGCGTGCCGCTCGCGGGCATAGACGGGAGCGGCGAGGCCGCCAGTGGCCGGCGCGCGAGAGACGGCGGGCGCCCTCGTCACGGCGACCGTCCGCGCGGATGCCCGCAGGCGCGTCGCCGCGCCGCCGCTGCGGCCGGTCGCACCACGGGCGCTGGTGACGCTCATCGTGGGCGGCTCCGATCCCGGTCGGCCGCTGCAGCGGCGGCCGCCTGTGCGAGACCTGCGACAGCGGTCTTGAAGGCGCGACCGCGCGCGGCATAGTCGGGGAACTGGTCGAAGCTGGCGGCCGCCGGGCTGAGGAGAACCGTGGCCACGGCGCCCGGGACCGCGTCGGCGAGGAGCTCGCGCGCCAGGGCGGCCGCGCGCGGGACGGCTGCTTCGAGGGTCCCGGCCTCCTCGACGCGCCGGAGGCCGGCCGCCCGGAAGAGCGACGCGAGCGCCGGCCCGGACTCGCCGATCAGGACCGCCGCGGCCGCCCGCTCCGCGACGACCGGGGCAAGCGCCCGGAGGTCGATGCCCTTGTCGCGCCCACCGGCGATGAGGACGAGCGGCGCATCGAAGCTGCGCAGCGCGGCGGCGACCGCGTCCGGCTGGGTGCCCTGGGAATCGTTCACGAACCGGACGCCGTCCACCAGGCCGACCGGCTCGAGGCGATGCTCGACGCCGGCAAACGAGGCCGCCGCGGTGCGGATCGCATCCGGCGCCAAACCGAAGAGCAGTCCGACCGAGACCGCCGCCAGGAGGTTCGCAACGTTGTGGCGCCCGGGCAGCGAGAACTCCCCGACCGGCAGGACCCGGCCGGCCGGTCCGGTCCAGGCGGCGCCACCGCCGGCGATCGACAGCCGCTCCACGCCCGCCGCAACCACCCAGCCGTCCACGATCCCGACTCCGCCGGGGATCGGGCGGTCCAGCCGGTAGCAAACCGAGGGCGCGGTCCCGAGGCCCGCGTAGCCGCCCACGACCGGGTCGTCGAGGTTGAGGACGAGCGCCCCCGCCGGATCCACCAGCTCGGCCAGGCGTCGCTTCACTGCGCGGTACGCCACCAGCGACCCGTGGCGGTCGAGGTGGTCGGCCGTGACGTTCGTATAGACCGCCACGGTCGTCCCGCGAGTCAGGCTTGGCAGCTGCAGCTCGGAGAGCTCCACGACGACCCGGTGCGCACGCGTCAGCTCCGTCACCCGGTCGATGAGCGGCAGGCCGATGTTCCCGCCCAGCACCACCGGGTGAGCCGGGTCCGCGGCAAGGAGATGCGCGATGAGCGACGCGGTGGTGGTCTTCCCCTTCGTCCCGGTGACGCCGATCGTCGGCGCGGGGCACAGGCGAAGCGTCAGGTCCGGCTCGGACACGAGCGCCGGCGCGTCCGGGTCGCCGCCCGCCAGTCGAGCCGCGAGGCCGTCGAGCGCGGCGCGGAGGCGGGGCTCCGTGGTGGGGAAGCCGGGCGTGATCGATGGCGAGAACGCGACGAGGGCCGCATCCGTCCACGCGGACGCCGGGTCGACCTCCGGCCCGGCAAGAAGCCGGATCGACCGGCCGTCCAGCTCCGCCAGCCGATCCGCGAGCACGGTCACGGGCTTGCCGTCGTAGATCGTGACGACGGCGCCGGCGTCGGCGAAGAATTGGGCGAGCCCGACCCCCGTTCGAGCCAGCCCCAGGATCGTCACCGGGACCCCGGCCAGAACCCCGGCGCGGACGGCATCCACCGTCAGGGCGTCGAGGACGACGGGATTCGGCATCGTCAGACCAGCCGCTGCAGGGTGGCGAGGAAGAGCGTCACGCCCATCAGGCCGGCGAGCGCGGCGACGATCCAGAAGCGGAGCGTGATCTTCGTCTCCGGCCAGCCGCCCAGCTCGAAGTGGTGGTGCAGCGGTGCCATCCGGAAGATCCGCCGGCCGTGGCTGGCCTTGTAATAGCCGATCTGGATCACGTCGCTGAGGACCTCCACGACGAAGATGATCCCGATCAGGGGGAGGATCAGGATCTGCCCCGTGATCAGCGAGACGACCGCCAGCGTCGCCCCCATGCTCAGCGAGCCCGAGTCGCCCATGAAGATCTGGGCCGGGTGGACGTTGAACCAGAGAAAGCCCAGCAGCGCGCCGATGAGGAGCGCGCACAGGATCGCGAGGTGCGGCTGGGCGGGGCTGTTGAGCGAGGCAATGATCAGGAACGCGACGAAGGCGAAGATGAGGGTGCCCCCGGCAAGCCCGTCGAGGCCGTCCGTCAGGTTGACGCCGTTGCTCATCGCCACGATCGCGAAGGCCGCGAACGCGATGTAGAGCCACGGCGCGATGGGCACGGCACCCACGAACGGGACGCCCACCGCGACGATGTCGTAGGTGCGCTGGATCTGCCAGGCCGCAAACACCGCGACGGCCGTCTGCCACAGGAGTTTCTGACGGGCGCGGATCCCGTCGCCCGTGCTCGCGTTGAGCCAGTCGTCCGCGAAGCCAAGGGCGCCCACGAGCCCGAGCGTCGCGAGTGGGGCGAAGGTGGAGGCGTCAACCAGGTTGAAGACGAGCGCCAGCGCACCGACGACCCCGATCAGGAGCACCCCCCCGGCGGTTGGCGTGCCGCCCTTGACCTGGTGCGTCTCCGGCCCCTCGATCCGGATCCGCTTGGCGAAGCCGGCCCAGCGGACCAACCGGATGTACCCGGGCATGAGGATCACGACGATGGCGAAGGCCAACAGGATCGCCTGGATCGGCTGGACGGTCATGCGGGGATCCCCGCCCGGAGGGCATCCACGATCGCCTCGAGGGCGGCGCCGCGCGAAGCCTTGATGAGAACGACGTCGCCCGGGCGGAGCACCGACGCGAGAAGCTCGATCGCGGCCGCGCGGTCGCGGACGTGGTGCACGTGCGAGGCCGCCAGCCCGGCCGTCACGGCGCCCTCAGCGATGCCCGCCGCGCCACGCCCGACCACGACCAGCTCGGCGACCACCCGGCCGGCGGCTTCGCCGACGATGCGGTGGCTCGCCGCGTGCGCGTCGCCCAGCTCGAGCATCTCGCCGAGGACCGCCACCGGCCGGCCGGGCAGCGACGCGAGCACGTCGAGCGCCGCGAGGACCGCCGGTGGCGAGGCGTTGTACGTGTCGTCGAGGATCGTGAGGCCCGGCGCCTCCACGATGGCGCCCCGGTGCGCGGACGCGGCTGCCCAGTCGCTCGCCAGGCCGGCCGCGATCGCCTCGTCCGCGAGCCCGGCCAGGAGCCCGACGGCCGCGGCGGCCAGCGCGTTCTGGACACTGTGGCGACCCAGCGCGACGATCTCGGCCCCGAATCGCGTCCGCCGCGGGGCGCGCGCCACCACCTCGAATGTCATCCCGGCGACGCCGCGGCTGACGACGCGCTCCGCGGTCACGTCGGCATCGGCCGCGAAGCCGTAGCGGATCACGGAGGCACGCGTGCGCGACCCGAACGTGCGCACCCGGGCGTCGTCCGCGTTCAGGACCGCGGTGCCGTCGGGCGGCAGGGCCTCGACCAGCTCGGCCTTCGCATTCTCGATCGCCGCCAGGCTGCCGGCCCGTTCCTGGTGCACGGGCGCGACCGCGGTCACGACGCCGATCTCCGGTCGGCCGAGCCGGGCAAGCGTCGCAATCTCGCCCCCGACGTACATCCCCATCTCGAGGACCACGGCGCGGTGCTCCGGCCCCAGGCGCAGGAGCGTGAGCGGGAGCCCGATCTCGTTGTTCGCGTTTCCCTCGCTCTTGAGCGTCGGGAGCGCGACGGCGAGGACGGCGGCTGTCGCGTCCTTGGTGGACGTCTTCGCGAGGCTCCCGGTGATCCCGACCACCAGCGGGTCGAATCGGGCGCGCCAGGCGGCCCCGATCGCCTGGAGGCCGAGGAGCGCGTCGGGCACCTGGACGACGGTCACGCTGCCGAGGGCCTCGAGTGCCGCTGCGTCCAGCGGGCGGCTCACCAGCAGGGCCGCCGCCCCGGCGGCCACCGCAGCTTCGAGGAAACGGTGCCCGTCGGTGCGCTCGCCGGACAGGGCCACGAACAGGTTGCCCGGCTCCACCGCGCGCGAGTCGACGGCACCGCCGCGAATGGGAAGGCCGGCGTCGCGGAGCAGCGTTCCACGGGTCGCCGCGAGGAGGTCGGCGGCACACAGCGCAGGGGCGGCAGCCAGCCGGGTCGGATCGCCGCCCTGGCCGGGCGCCGGCACGGTCGTCACGCCGGGGAGTGTCGCACAGGCTGCGCTCACGGGTGCGCCGACGCGGCCGGCGCCGACGCCGAGGGAGCCAGGCGGACGGGCGGCAGGTCGAGGGTCGCCATGGCGTCGGTCGCGATCCGCCGGAAGAGCTCGAACGACTCGACCGCCATCTCCAGGTCGCCGGGCCTGTTCACGAGCGGCTTGCCCTCGTTGACCTGGACGGCAACGACCAACTCCGGTGCGGTCCGGCCGACGAACCCGACGAACGAAAAGTTGTAGACGTCGGTCCGGAAGCGGCCGGCCTTGGCATCCCAGATCTGGGCCGTGCCGGTCTTGCCCCCCACCAGGTACCCGGGGATGAGCGTGCGATCCCGGTAGAACGGCACGATGTTCACCACCCGCTCCATGATCGCGGTGAGATTGGCCGAGAGGGCGGGCGTCATGACGCGGCCACGGTCGGCCGTCGTCGTGGGCGAGTCGCCGGTAGCCTTCACGACGTGGGGCGTCGGGAGCGTCCCGCCGTTCACCATCGCGCAGTACGCGGTCGCCAGCTGGAGGAGCGTCACGGCGATCCCCTGGCCGAACGCGCCGTTCGCCAGGTCGATCTGCTTCCACGGCTGCACCGCCGGATCGCGGACGAGGCCGGGCACTTCTCCCGCCACGTCGATGCCCGTCCGGGCGCCGAAGCCCAGGCGGGTCCACGCCCCGTGGAGGACGGTAGCGGCCTGGCTGGTGGTCCGGCCGAGCATGAGGGCGACCTTCGACATGACGACGTTGCGGGACCACGCCACGGCGTCCTGGAAGGTGAGCGTCCCCTTGCTTCCTCGATCGGCGTTCCGGACGCTCGCCCGCCCACCGTCGAGCGTGAGGACCGCCTGGTCGCGGAGCTTCGTCGTGCGCGTGACGACCCCAGCCTCCAGGGCGGCGGTCGCCGTCAGCAGCTTGAAGACCGAGCCCGGCTCGTACACGCTCGAGACGATCGGGTCGATGAAGCGCGAGGGATCGTTCGCGGCGATGGCGCGGTAGTCGTTGCCGTCATAGCTGGGGTAGGTCGCGGACGCGAGGATCTCGCCGGTCTTCGGGTCCATCACCAGGCCCGAGACGCTTTTCGCATGGTTCGCGACCCACGCCCCGTAGACCTCCTGCTCCAGCTTGAGCTGGAGGCTTGCATCGAGGGTCAGCGTGAGCGAGGTGCCTGGCGAGCCGGGCTCAACGGTCTGCGCGTTCTCCAGCATCGGGCGCCCCGACGCGTCGCGCTCGGCCAGGAACACCTGCGGGCTGCCGCCGAGCAGGTCCTGCCAGCGGCCCTCGACCCCGTACTGGCCGGTCCCGTCGCGGTTGACGAACCCGAGCATCTGCGCGGCGAGGGTCGTCCCGGTGGCACCCCCCGCCAGCGGGTAGACCCGGACCGGCTCGGGCTCCAGGCGGAGCTGGACGAGCGACTTGTCGGCAAGGCCCGCCTTGATCGCGCTCGACTGGACCGGGGTCAGGCCGTGGGCAAGGACCACGTACGCGTTCGCGGCGTTGATCTTCGCTCGAAGGGCGTCGGCCTCGGTCGGGACCAGGCCCAGGATCTCGACGAGCTTCGCGGACACACGCTCGCGCAGGGCGGCCGTGACGGCCTCGGTGGGCCCGGTCATCTGGGCCGGGAACGCGCTGAGGCGGTCGCGCTCCACGGACGTGGCGAGCACGACGGTCCCGCTCCGGTCGTAGATCGTCCCCCGCACCGGCGGGACCTCGATGCGCGCGGTCACCTGTGCGCGGGCCCGCGCCACCAGCTCGTCGTGGCGCACGAACTGCCAGTAACCCAGCCGCCCGATGCACGCGATGCCGAAGCAGGCGAGCAGCGCGAGCACGAGCAGGCTCCGCGGGCGGCTGTCGGTCCGGCCGAGCATCAGACGGGCTTCCTCCTGGTCGGGCGATCGGGCGGTTCCGGACGCGGGCTAGCGCGCGGGGACCACGAGTGGGTCGATGAGCTGGCCCAGGCCGGCGTCCAGGGCCAGCTTCCGGATCGCCGGCTCGCGGCCAAGGCGCGACAGGTCGGCAACCAGGTTGCGCTCGTTCGCGAGGAGCTCCGAGCGAGCCGCGATCAGGCGGTCGACGTCGAAGCCGGTCGCGGAGACCCTGACTGTCTGGGAGAGCGAGAAGAGCCCGAGCAGGAAGATGACCACGATGCCGACGATCGCGAAGCCGACCCGGCCCTGCCGGCGACGAGAACGGACCGCCGAAGCCCCGCGGACACTGCGGCGCGGGAGGTCGGCAGCCCGGTCCGATCGGGGGGTGCCGCGCCGTTCGACGGCCGTCTCTGCCCGGCGGCGCGGCGCCAGGATGCCGGACCGCGGCCGCGCCCCGGCATAGCCCGCCATCAGTCCGCCCCGAGATAGGCGCTGCCGTAGGCCGGCAGGCCCAACTCTCGAACGGCAACGTCCATCCCGGCGAACGACTCCTCGCCCAGCTCGCGCACCTCGTCGAGCCCGGACCAGGCCCGGTCGCGCCGCTCTCGAATCTCGTGCTCCCGGCGACCGTACGACCTTCGCCGCTGGGTCTGGTGGCGCTTGCTCATCGGTGCGAACCCTCCGTCGCGTCGACGCCCGGACGGCTCATGCGGCGAGCCGTTCCGCGGTCCGGAGCCGGGCGCTCCGGGCGCGGGGATTCGCGGCGACCTCCGCCTCCGTGGGCATTGCCGGCTGGGGGCCGACGGGGCGGAGACGGGGGGCCCGGCCGCAGACACAGACGGGAAAGCTGGGTGGGCAGGTGCAGCCGCGGCGCTCGGCCGCGACGAAGCGCTTGACGAGTCGATCCTCGAGCGAGTGGTAGGCCAGCACGACCAGTCGGCCGCCCGGGCGAAGCAGCGCGACCGCCGCGTCGAGGGCGACGTCGAGCGCATCGAGCTCGCCGTTGACCGCGATCCGGAGCGCCTGGAAGACGCGGGTGGCGGGATGGATCCGCCCGGCCCGGCCGGGACGGCGCGGGACGACCCGCTCGACGAGTGAGGCGAATGTCTCGGCCGTGGTGACCGGGGCCGCTCGGCGCGCCTCGACGACGGCGCGCGCGATGCGCCGCGCATGCGGCTCCTCGCCATAGCGCCGGAAGAGGTCTGCGAGCTCCCCTTCGTCGAGCTCCGCGAGCAGATCCGCGGCCGGCCGGCCCGTGCCCGGGTCGAAGCGCATGTCGAGCCGGCCGTCGGCGCGGAAGCTGAACCCGCGCGCCGGGTCGGCGAGCTGGAACGAGCTCAGGCCGAGGTCCAGCAGGATGCCGTCAACGGCCGGGAACCCGGCCTCCGGTGCGACGGTCGCGAGATCCCGGAAGTTCGCCTGCCGGAGGACCAGCCGATCTCCGAACCGGGCGAGCCGCTCCCCCACCCGCGCGATCGCGGCGGGGTCGGCGTCGAGCCCGAGGACGCGGCCGTCCGGGCTGGCGGCTTCCAGGATCCGCTCGGTGTGCCCACCGCCGCCAACGGTTCCGTCGACATGAAGGCTGCCGGGGCGCGGGGCGAGCATCTGAACGACCTCCTCCGCGAGCACCGGCAGGTGCCCAAGCTCCATGTCTACCTCACCGACGACGAGCGGATCCCGAGCGGATCCTGGAAGCGCATGTAGTGGCCTAGATGCCCAGCCCAGCCAGGTGCTGGGCGAGCGCATCCGGCGCCTCGAGCGCCTTCCGGTAGTCGTCCCACCGGACGGGCGTCCAGATCTCTGCGTGGTCGAGCGAGCCAACGACTGCTGCCTCGCCCTGCAGCCCGGCTGCCTCGCGGAGGTAGGCCGGAAGGACGAAACGACCCTGGGCATCGAACTCGATCTCCACGGCGCTCGCGAAGACGAACCGGCTGAAGGCCCGGGCTCCGGGGTTCTCGACGATCGGCAGCGCCGCGACCTTGCTCGCGAGGCGCTCCCATCCATCCCGGGGCCAGATCGCCAGGCAGAGGTCCAGCCAGCGCGAAACGACCGCGCCGCCGGCAAGCTGCGCCCGGAACTTCGAAGGCACGGCAAGTCGTCCCTTCGCGTCCACCGTGTGCCGGTACTCGCCGGTGAACACCAGCCCGGGCTCCCTCTGTTCGTGTCCGCCGTCCGCGGGCCTCGTGCCCGTGGATCCGACGATGCGTGGCCCGGTGCCCCCGGCGGCAGTCGAGTGCCCTTCGTCCGCCGCCGAGATTCACCACTTGTCCCCACTCCGTGGGACTAGATGGGCATGATACACCGCACCGAGCTCGCGTCAACGCCGATTTCGCCACCCGGTGGGTCATTCGGGCCGACGATCCGGCTGCCCTCCGCCGCCCGTCGCGGTGCCCATCCGGCGGACGGCGCCAAGCGTGGTAGTACGAGTGGAGACTTGCGGGCGTCCTGCAGCCGGGTGTACGCTCCGCCGCCGAACAAGGTCGTCCAGACTCCCGAGGACAACGCCCGCAGATGACCGCCCTGCCGCGAACCGCCGATCTCGGCCTCGCGCCGCCTCCCGCGGGAGATCCCGGGACGCGGGCGAACCCGCTGGCTGCTGTGCGGATCCGCCGCTGCACCTTCCGTCGACTGATCGCCGTTGACCGGGCCAGCGGTCGCGTCTACGACGTGGACTGCCTCTACCCGGACCGGGCAATCCCGCTCCCGCTCGGAGACCTCGAGGCGGCGACGCCCATCTGCAATGCCTGCACGGGATCGCACATCTTCCGGGCCGACGAGGACTGACGGACCGAACCGGCGAGCGGGCGCTGTGAGGGCGCCAGCGAGGCGGCCTGTACGCCGGGTTCTGTACCGCGCCCGAGGGCACGGCGACGGTCATCCATCTGGGGCCGCCGGTTGCCCGACGGCTCATGCGGCCGACCCGAGGGACCGCGGCGGCGCGCCGCTGCCCCGGCGAACCGGGACATGCCCTCCTACTTGGCCTTGCTCCGGGTAGAGCTTGCCGCGTTTCACCCCGCCGCCGGTTGCCCGGCGGCGGACTCGTCTCTGTGGCGCTGGTCCTCGCCTCGCGGCGGACGGGCGTTACCCGCTACCCTGCGCCTGGGAGCCCGGACGTTCCTCACGCCGGCGGTTGCCCGCCGACGCGCGACCGTCCAGCCGCCTCGCTGGCGGACGAAGTCTACCCCGCGTGGTCGGAGCGGGCCGTCGCGGAGTCGGCCCCGCGCGAGCGCGGCTCACCGGCCCTGACGATCGTCGGCGGGTCCGTGCTCACGGCACCTCGATCTCGAGCCCGTCCCAGGCCACCTCGACCCCCGCGGGAAGGCGCGCCGTGAGCGCGGCATGGCCCAGCTCGTGGTCGAGATGGGTGAGGTAGGCGCGTCTCGGTCGCAGGTCCTCGATGACGGCCAGGGCTTCCGAGACCGTCTGGTGGGTCGGGTGCGGCAGGTCGCGCAGGGCGGAGATCACCAGGACGTCCAGGTCGCGGAGGAGCGCCCGGCCGTCCGCGTCGATCCGCTGCACGTCCGAGCAGTACGCGAAGCCGCCGGTGCGATAGCCGGTGATTACCCGGTCGACGTGGATCACCGGGACCGGGATGAAGCGTCGCCCGCCGACCAGGAACGGCCCGTCCAGCGCAACCGGTCGAAGCTGCGGGACCCCGACGAACGCCCGCTGGCCGGGTCGGAAGGCGTACGCGAACCGACCCACGACGACGTCCAGATCCTCCGGCCGTGCGTGGACCGGCAGGTATTCGCCGTGCAGCTCGTTGAAGCGACGGAGCTCGTCCAGTCCCGCGATCGCGTCCTGGTGCTCGTGGGTCAGGAGCACCGCGTCCAGCCGCCGCAGGCCAGCCGCGAGGGCCTGCCACTTGAAGTCCGGGCCGCAGTCGACCAGGACCCGCCGGTCCCCGAAGGCGAGCAGCGCCGACGCGCGGTAGCGCCGGTCGCGCGGGTCAGCGGACGTGCAGACCGGGCAATCGCAGGCGATCCGCGGGATCCCCTGGCTCGTGCCGCTGCCCAGGATGCGGACGGTGAGGTGGCCCGGGTCTGGCCCCGCGTCGCCCGGGTCGAAGCCCGGCTCGAGCGCGATCGCTCCTCCGAGCAAGCCGCCGGTACCGAACTTCATCTCCAGCTGCGTCACCGAGAAACCCGCCCCGCCCGACCCCGCCGGCGGCCGCCGCACCACGAGGGCCGGCCCCCCGGTCGCCACCCGGTCGAGCGCCTCGTTCGCCAGCGCGTCCGCCGTCGCGTTCTCGCTGCGCGGAACGTGCCGGGTGCTCCAGCGCCGGAATCGCCGCAGCCCGGCGATCGCCTCGTCATGAAACGGGGCGAGCTTCGCGTCCTTCACCCGCCAGCGCCCGCGAAGCTGCTCGACGACGAGCATCGAGTCGAGCAGGAGGAGCACCTCTTCCGCGCCGAGCTCGGCGGCCAGGTCGAGCGCGCGGACCACGGCCGTCCACTCGGCAACGTTGTTGGTCTGCCGGCCCAGCGCCTCGGAGATCGTGGCGAGGGGCGGCGCGTCGGGCCGCTCGGCGCCGGGCCGGTCCGCGTCGATCAGGGCCGCCCCCGCGGACGCGGGGCCCGGGTTCCCCCGCGCCGCGCCGTCGGTCCGGATGATCAGCCGGCGGACGCCGCCGGCTGCCGCTCCGCTCAGACCGAGCGCTCCACCACCGCCCGCGAAACCTCCAGGATCGCGCGGGTGATGTTGATGCCCCGCGGGCACGCGTCGACACAGTTGAAGATGGTCCGGCAGCGCCAGACGCCGTCCTTGTCGGCCAGGATCTCCAGCCGCTCATCGCCCGCGTCGTCGCGCGAGTCGAAGATGAAGCGGTGGGCGTTCACGATCGCGGCCGGGCCGACGTACGAGGGCTGCGCCCAGAAGGACGGGCACGCCGTGGTGCAGGCCGCGCAGAGGATGCACTTCGTGGTGTCGTCGTAGCGCGCGCGGTCGGCCTGGCTCTGGCGCCGCTCGCGCTCGGGGGCGGGCGAGTCCGCGATCAGGAAGGGCATGACGCTGCGGTACTTCGAGAAGAAGGTGTCCATGTCGACGACGAGGTCCTTCACGACCGGGAGGCCGGTCAGCGGCGCGACGGTGATCTTCTTCCCCAGCTGGTCCACGCGGATCTTGCAGGCCAGTCGATTGCGGCCATTGATGAGCATGGCGTCAGAGCCGC
>Ga0208355_1000460_pt1 | contig 18370 bp, 19 predicted proteins | sample NGESurdeep072012_6_FD_184458 | JGI IMG/M metagenome (GOLD analysis project Ga0208355, IMG submission 184458) | Arctic peat soil microbial communities from Barrow, Alaska - NGEE Surface sample 210-3 deep-072012 (SPAdes) | ecosystem: Environmental > Terrestrial > Soil > Wetlands > Peat ... | reverse complement strand
GAAGCCGGCGCCGATGTCGGCGCCGAAGCCAATATGGCCAAACTGCTCGCCGCCGACGCCTCGTGGTTTGCCGCCGACATGTGCGTGCAAACCCATGGTGGCTTCGGCTTTGCCGAGGAATACGACGTCGAGCGCAAGTTCCGCGAAACGCGGCTCTACCAGGTGGCGCCGATCTCCACCAACATGATCCTGTCGTATCTGGCCGAGCACGTGCTCGGGCTGCCGCGCTCGTATTGAATTTGCACCGCGCGTGCCGCAGTCTTACCTCTCCCCGCTTGCGGGGAGAGGTCGGCCCGCCGGAGCGTAGCGAAGGCGGGTCGGGTGAGGGGGTGTTTCCGCGTGCGTAGTGCCGATCAATTCCGAACAGGCCTGGCGCGCCGCTTGCGTCGCGACTCAACCAGTGCGGAACTGCGCCTTTGGAACAAGCTGCGCGCACGTTCCATCGACGGCAATAAATTCGTCCGCCAACAACCGGCAGGTCGTTACGTCGTTGGCGTCATTTGTCGCGAGAAGCGATTAGTGATCGAAGTTGATGGCTGCCAACATGCGGATAGTGTTCGCGATCGTGTGCGTGATCAATGGTTTCACGAACACAACTATCGAGTCCTTCGCTTCTGGAATAACGAGATCATGAGCAATATGGACGGTGTGCTGGAAACAATCGCGGAAGCTCTGCGTGCCGATGCGCCCCCTCACCCGGTTCCCGCCTCCGGCGGGAACCGACCTCTCCCCGCACGCGGGGAGAGGTAAGCATGCTACCTCTGTCCGGCCTCCTCGTCGTCTCCGTCGAACAAGCGGTGGCGGCGCCGCAGTGCACCTGCCGGCTGGCCGATGCCGGCGCGCGCGTGATCAAGATCGAGCGCCCGGAGGGCGACTTCGCCCGCCGCTACGACGCTCTGGTCCACGGCGAGAGCGCCTATTTCGTCTGGCTCAACCGCGGCAAGCAGTCGGTGGTGCTCGATCTCGCCAAGCCCGAAGACAAGGCGCTGCTCGACGCCATGCTCGCCAAGGCCGACGTGTTCGTGCAGAACCTCAAGCCCGGCGCGCTGGCCAAGCTCGACTTCGCCTTCACGCGTCTGCGCAAAGCCTATCCGCGGCTGATCTGCTGCTCGATCTCCGGCTATGGCGAAAGCGGGCCTTACGCCCAGCGCAAGGCCTACGACATGTTGATCCAGGCGGAATCAGGCCTCGCCTCGATCACCGGCGGTCCGGAAGCGCCGGCGCGCGCCGGCGTCTCGGTCGTCGACATCGCCGCCGGCATGAACGCCTACGAGGCCATTCTGGAAGCGCTGCTGGCCCGCGCGCGCAGCGGAGAGGGCGCCGCGATTGCCATCTCGATGTTCGATGCCATGGCGGACTGGATGACCGTGCCGCTGCTGCAGCACGAGGGCGGCGATACGCCGAAACGCATCGGTCTCGCGCACACCTCGATCTCGCCCTACGGCGCCTTCAAGACCCGCGATGGCGGCGACGTGCTGATCTCGATCCAGAACGATCGCGAATGGCGCATCCTTGCGGAACACGTGCTGGGCGACAAGGCGCTCGCCGCCGATCCGAACTTCGCCACCAATGTCGAGCGGGTGAAGCGGCGCGCCGAAACCGACGGCCGCGTCGCCTTAGCCTTCGCGACCATGGATGTCGCGCCGCTGGTGGAGAAGCTCGCGCGCTACGATATCGCCTTCGGCCGCATCAACAATCCGGATTTGCTGGGCCGGCATCCGCATTTACGGCGCATCACTGTCGACAGCCCGACCGGTCCGGTGAGCATGCCGGCGCCGGCGGCGATCCATAACGGCGTGCCGCGCAAGCTTGGCGCGGTGCCGGCGCTCGGCCAGCACACCGACATGGTTCGCAAGGAATTCGGCGGCAAGCCGGTTTGAAGCTACAATCGTCTCCTGGGAGAACGCACATGGACATCGGCTTTATCGGATTGGGCAATATGGGGCAGCCGATGGCGCGCCGGCTGATCGAGGCCGGGCACACGCTCGTCGTCTACGACACGCGCAACGACGCGGTGGCTCCGCTGCTGGCGCTGGGCGCCAAGCTCGCCTCGTCGCCGGCCGATGTCGCCGACCGGGTCGAGACCGTGATGGCAAGCCTGCCGTCGCTGCAGATATCCATGAAGGTTGCCACCTGCGAGGGCGGCGTCATCCACGGCAAGCGCATCAAGCGCTTCGTCGATCTGTCCACCACCGGCTCGCGCGTGGCGGCGGAAATCTGCGCGGCGCTGGCCAAGAAGAACATCGTGCAGGTCGACTCGCCGGTGAGCGGCGGCGTCGGCGGCGCCAACAAGGGCACGCTCGCCGTCATGGTGTCCGGCCCGCAAGCCGACATCGATGTGGTGAAGGACGCACTTGCCGTATTCGGCAAGGTGTTCGTGATCGGCAACAAGCCCGGCATGGCGCAGACCATGAAGCTCGCCAATAATTTCCTCTCCGCCACCGCGATGGCGGCGACCTCGGAAGCGGTGGCGATGGGCGTGAAGGCCGGCCTCGATCCGGCGGTGATGATCGACGTTATCAATGCCGGTTCCGGCCGCAGTACCGCATCGGACGGCAAGTTTCCGCAGGCGGTGCTGCCGCGCACGTTCAACTACGGATTCACCACGGCGCTGATGCTCAAGGATGTGCGGCTATGCGCCGAGGAAGCCAGGGCGCTGGATGTTCCCAATCATGTGATGAGCGCCGTGCTCGATCAATGGGAGCTGACCAATACGGAGTTTGGCGGCGACAGTGACTTCACCGCCATCGTCAAAATGATCGAGCGCCGCGCCGGCATCATCGTGGGGAAGAAGCCATGAGCGACGACATCCACGAGGTCTATGCGGTCTGTTATGCGGGCCACGCGCGGCGCACGTCGGAGAACTACATCTTCGGCGACCCGCACGACCATCTGAGCTCGATCTCCTATTACGTCTGGGTGATCAAAGGCCCGCACGGCGTTTTCGTCGTCGATACCGGCTTCGACGAAGTCGCCGAAAAGGAACGCAATCGCCAGCTGCTCAATCCGGTCGGCAAAGGCCTCAAGGCGCTCGGCGTCGAGCCCGACAAGGTCGAGCACGTGATCGTCACCCACATGCATTGGGATCATGCCGGCAATTACGAGCTGTTCCCGAAGGCGCGCTATCACCTGCAGGACACCGAGATGGCTTACGCCACCGGCCGCTGCATGTGCCATCCGACGCTGCGCATCCCGTTCAGCGAACGCGACGTGCACGCCATGGTGAGCAAGGTGTTTGCCTATCGCTGCGAGTTCCACGACGGCAGCGACCAGCTGGCGCCCGGCATCAGCGTGCACAAGATCGGCGGTCACTCCAAGGGCCTGCAATGCGTGCGGGTGAAAACCAAACGCGGCTTTGTCGTTTTATCGTCCGACTGCATCCATCTTTACTCGCACATCGACGAAGGCCGGGTGTTCCCGATCACCTATTCGGTCGGCGATACGCTCGTGGGCTATAAGACGATCCAGAAGCTGGCGAGCTCGCGCCAGCACATCGTGCCGGGCCACGATCCGACCGTGCTGGACCTTTATCCGGCGGCGCAGCCGGGGCTGGAAAACTGGATTTGCCGGCTGGATGTGGCGCCGAAGGTCTAGGCCAATCCCAATTCCGCGAACGCGTTGCTGTGATGCTCCGCGCTGGCGGGCGAGAAGCAGCAGAAAATAACGCGGGCAATGCCGCGCGGGTTCGCCGAAATCTCCGCTGCCACGGTGCCGACCGCGATGCGCGCGGCGAGATCGGCGGGAAACCGATAGACGCCGGTGGAAATCGCCGGATAGGCGATCGAGGTCAGCGCATGGGCGGCCGCGAGATCGAGCGCGCTCCGGTAGCAGTTTGCGAGCAGCGCTTCCTCGTCGGCGGTGCCGCCCTGCCACACCGGCCCGACCGCATGGATGACGTGGCACGCCTTGAGCCGGTAGCCGCGCGTGATTTTTGCATCGCCGGTCGCGCAGCCGCCGAGGCTGCGGCATTTGGCCAGCAACTCAGGGCCGGCCGCGCGGTGGATGGCGCCATCGACGCCGCCGCCGCCCAGCAGCGAGCGGTTCGCCGCATTCACGATGGCGTCCACGTCCAGGGTGGTGATGTTGGCGACGCGGATGTCCAGCCGCGTGTTGCCGATTTCGGCAGAGAGCAGGGTCATGAGTTTGAGTATATCACCCGCGCTCGGAATAGACCTCGGCCTTGAGATCGATGCTGCTCTTCACGCCGACGTCGTCAAAATTGGCATCGAGGAAGCGGCGCGCCGCGCGCTGGCCGAGCTTGCGCAAGAGCGCGAACGACTCGAAGTCGTTGCGCAGCTTGCTGGCCGTGGAGAAGCGCTCGCCCAGGCCTTCGAGCACGATACGGTGCACCTTGATCTGGCGGTATTCGTTCACGCCGGTGCCATGCGGCAGGCGGCCCTGGTCGATCAGCCGGTTGACGAATTCGATCGCGCGCAGTTCCGCCATCAGCGCGGAATTGAAGGTGATTTCGTTCACGCGACTCATGATCTCGCGAGTCGAAGTCGGGATTTTCTTGCGCACCAGCGGATTGATCTGAACGATCAGCACGTCCTCGGTATCGGTCGAGCGGAAGAACGGATAGAGCACCGGATTGCCGAGATAGCCGCCGTCCCAATAGGGCACGCCGTCGACTTCCACCGCGCGGAACACCGCCGGCAGGCAGGCCGAGGCCATCACCGCCTCGGCGGAAATCTTCTCGTGCGGGAAAATATGCAGCCGTCCGGTCTGCGCATTGGTGGCGGCGATGAAAATCTGCCGGTCGTCGGCGCGCAGGCCCTCGAAGTCGACGAAGCGCTCGATCAGCTCTTTCAGCGGATTGAGGTTGAGCGGATTGAGATCGTAGGGCGACAGCTGCCGCGACCAGGCGGTCAGCCAGTCGAGCGTCGGCGAGCCCTCAGCTGGTAACAGCGAGAACAGCCGGTCGGTCACCGCGCGTTGCACGGCCGGCAGCTCGCCGCCAAGGCTCGCCGCGCGCCAGAAATCGGCCAGCCGTTTGCGCGCTTCCTCTGGCCCGCCGCGCTTGAGGCCGTCGGCCAGCATCACCGCGTTGACGGCGCCGGCTGAAGTGCCGGAAATCCCTTCGACAGTCAGCCGGCCGTCTTCGAGCAGATGATCGAGCACGCCCCAGGTGAAGGCGCCATGCGCGCCGCCACCTTGCAGCGCCAGATTGATGCGCTTGCTGCCTGTCGGCTGGTCCGGCTTGTCGCCGCCAAAAGCGCGAGAAAGAAATTCGATCATTGCTGGATCATTACTGCGCGACCCAGCCGCCGTCGATCGAATAGGCCGAGCCGGTGATGGTCGCGGCCGCATCGCTGGACAGGAATACCGCCAGCGCGCCGATGCTCTCCGGTTTGGTGAATTGGTGCATCGGCTGCTTCTCCGACAGCAGGGCAATTTCCTCGTCCCGCACGGTTTTGCCGGAGGCCTTGGCGCGGTCGTCGATCTGCTTTTGCACCAGCGGCGTGAGCACCCAGCCCGGGCAGATGGCGTTGCAGGTGACGCCGTTGTTGGCGGTCTCCATCGCGACCACCTTGGTCAATCCGACCAGGCCATGCTTGGCTGCCACATAGGCGACTTTCTGTGCGCTGGCGACCAGCCCATGCGCCGACGCGATGTTGATGATCCGGCCCCACTTGCGCTGCTTCATGCCGGGCACCGCGGCGCGGATGGTGTGGAACGCCGACGACAGATTGACGGCGATGACCGCGTCCCATTTCTCGATTGGGAAATCCTCGATATTCGCCACGTGCTGGATGCCGGCATTGTTCACCAGCACATCGAGCGACCCGAAATGTTTCTCGGTGGTGCGGATCATCTCCGCGATCTCGGCCGGCTTGCTCATGTCGGCCGGCGAATAGAGCGCCTTGATGCCGAATTCCTTTTCCAGCCCGGCGCGCTCGTTCTCGATCACGGCCTTGTCGCCGAAACCGTTGAGCATGAGGTTGGCGCCGGCCTGCGCGAGCGCGCGGGCGGTGGCGAGGCCGATTCCCGAGGTCGAGCCGGTGACCAGCGCAGTCTTGCCTTTGAGCATGACAGTCCTCGTTGACTCGCGGCCGCCAAAGGGCCGGTGATCGGGGGTCGAAATGAGGGCAGGAACCTGCCCCTATTTATGTTGCAGTGCAATATATATCTAGGGTGGCGGTTCATCTTTTCGCGATTTGGCCGCACTCGCGTTAGACTTGGACTCATGAAGGCGAAGCATATCTTGGCCCGCAAGCCACATTCGCACGCGGCGTTTCCCACGCCCGGTCACGACCACGATCGCTGCGCCAGCGACGCCATCGCGCATGCCGAGGCGATCTGCGCCGCGCGCAAGGAACGGCTGACGCCGGTCCGCCGGCGCGTGCTGGAGGCGCTGCTGGCGAGCCATCAGCCGCTCGGCGCCTACGACTTGATCGACCGGCTGGCGGCGCGGGCTGCGCGGCCGGCGCCGATCACGATTTATCGCGCGCTCGATTTCCTGCGCGAGCAGGGCCTGGTCCACCGCATCGAAAGCCGCAACGCCTTCATCGCCTGCGTGCACAATCACGCCAGCAGCGATCCGGTGGTGTTCCTGATCTGCGAGCAATGCGGTGCGGTGGGCGAGGCGGCCTTGGCCGCCGTCGCCGACACCATCAAGACCGCCTCGCGCGCCGCCGGCTTCATGCCGAAGACGCCGGTGATCGAGATCAGCGGCATCTGCGCGCATTGCCGCGCGGCGTGAAGCATGACCGCCATGTTGGACACTGCGTAGCTTCGAGCAGCTTGGCGCGATAAGACACGGAACGCCGCCGCCGGAAATCCCCATCGCATGTCGAGCGCGCCTTCGTCCCATCACGTCACCCGCCCGCTCGACGCGGTCGCAGCGGCGATCGTGATCGTGCTCTGTCTGTCCTGGGGTTTCAACCAGGTCGCGGCCAAGCTCGCGATCCATGACATCCCACCAATGATCCAGGCGGCGATCCGTTCGTTCGGCGCGGCGTTGATCGTGGCCGCCTGGGCCAAGGCCCGCGGCATCCCGCTGCTGTCGCACGACGGCACGCTGCTCGCCGGCCTCGCCATTGGCGCCATGTTCAGCGTGGAATTCATTTTGATCTATCGCGGTCTGCTGTACACGACCGCCAGCCGCGCGGTGTTGTTTGTCTACACCGCGCCGTTCTTCGTCGTGCTCGGCGCGCGCTGGTTCTTGCCGGCCGACCGCTTCCACTGGTCGCAATGGACCGGACTGGCGCTGTCGTTTGCCGGCCTCGCGCTGGCGTTCGGGCTGCCGACGCCGGCCGCCGATCCGCGCCAGATGCTCGGCGATTTCATGATGCTTGGCGGCGCCATCGCCTGGGCCGCGACCACGTTGCTCATCAAGGCGAGCTCGCTCAACCGCATCTCGGCCGAAAAAGTGATGCTCTATCAGCTGGTGGTTTCAGGCCCGGTGCTGGCGCTGGCCGCCTTGGTGTTCGGCGAACATATGACGGCGATGCCGTCCGCGCTCGCGCTCGGCGCGCTCGCCTATCAGACGGTCTGGGTGGTGAGCGTCACCTTCGTGGTCTGGTTCGCGCTGGTGATGCGCTACTCGGCCAACCGGCTTTCGGCCTTCACGTTTCTCACGCCACTCTTCGGCGTCGCCGCCGGCCATCTGGTGCTGGGCGAGCCGCTGACGCCGGCCTTCGCCGCCGCGGTGGTGCTGGTCGCCGGCGGCTTGGTGCTGGTGAACCGGGCGCGTTGACCGCATAATATAAGTCTGGCACTCCGGGCGCCTTGGCAACGACTCAAGAGAACGCAAAATGAGCACAGCGACCCAGAAACGTCATCATTCGGTTGCGGTCGATGTCGGCGGCGTCATCGTCGGCGGGGTGGCGCCGATCGTCGTGCAGTCGATGACCAACACCGACACCGCCGACGTGGAGGCGACCTCCCGCCAGGTGGCGGCGCTGGCGCGTGCCGGTTCCGAGCTGGTGCGCATCACGGTCGATCGCGACGAGGCGGCGGCCGCCGTGCCGCGCATCAAGGAGCGGCTCGCCCAGATGGGTGTGTCGGTGCCGCTGGTCGGCGATTTCCATTACATCGGGCACCAGCTGCTGGCCGATCATCCGGGCTGCGCCGAGGCGCTCGACAAATATCGCATCAATCCCGGCAATGTCGGTTTCAAGCACAAGAAGGACCGGCAGTTCTCCGCCATCATCGAGATGGCGCTCAAACATAATAAGCCGGTGCGCATCGGCGCCAATTGGGGCTCGCTCGATCAGGAATTGCTCACGCGCCTGATGGACGCGAACGCCAATTCACCGACGCCGCTCGATGCGCGCGAGGTCACGCACGAAGCCATGGTGCAATCGGCGCTGCTGTCGGCCGCGCGCGCCGAGGAGATTGGCCTGGCGCGCAATCGCATTATTTTGTCGGCGAAAGTGTCGGCGGTGCAGGATCTGATCGCGGTCTACACCGAGCTGGCGCGCCGCTCCGACTATGCGCTGCATCTCGGTCTGACCGAAGCCGGCATGGGCTCGAAGGGCATTGTCGCCTCATCCGCCGCCATGGGCGTGCTGCTCCAGCAGGGGATCGGCGACACCGTGCGCGTCTCGCTCACGCCGGAGCCGAACGGCGACCGCACGCTGGAGGTGCAAGTCGCGCAGGAACTGCTGCAGACCATGGGCTTGCGCACGTTCGTGCCGCTGGTCGCGGCTTGCCCGGGTTGCGGGCGCACCACTTCGACCACGTTCCAGGAATTGGCCTCCGATATTCAGAGCTTCATTCGCGACTCGATGCCGGGCTGGAAGACGCGCTTTCCGGGCGTGGAGACGCTGACCGTCGCGGTGATGGGCTGCATCGTCAACGGGCCGGGTGAATCGAAACACGCCGACATCGGCATCTCGCTGCCCGGCACCGGCGAACAGCCGACCGCGCCGGTGTTCATCGCCGGCAAGAAGGCGGCCACCCTGCGCGGCCCGACGCTGACGGCGGATTTCAAGCAGATGGTGATCGATTACATCGAGCGCCGCTTCGGGCACGGGCAGCGAGCGGCGGAGTGAGGGCAAAACCGCTCATCATCGGCTTTCTGGTCGTCGTCGCCGGGATCGCTGCTGTTTCGGTCTACTTCAGTGCGACGGTCGATAAGGCCGACAAATCCGTCGCCGTCGTTGCGTCGCCCGATGGGAAATATAAGGCCATCAAGGTCACCATGGCGGGCGGCGGATCGTCGGCCTTTTGCTTCGATAGTATTTCGATCATTCTCGCTGCCTATCCCGACAATTTCGCCGAGCGCGACAAGGCCTATGAAATTTATTCAGGCCCGTGCGGCAACTTCGCCAATCGCGAGCCACCGCCGAAGATTGAATGGCTGTCCAGCGCGGCGCTGCAGATTACTCACGCGATCAATGCGGCCGGGGCCGGCGCGCGAAAAGTGAACATGAAAAATATCGACGTCACGAAAACCGTGCGCGTGACGTTTGTCGCGCACGAATAGCTCGTAGCATGGGTTGAGCGCAGCGACTCGCTGCCTGTGGCGGCAGCGACACACGCCGCGACACTTCGAAAAAAACTTATCCCCGCTCAATCTAGCGCCCTTATATTGAGCTCGCCTTGTTCGCAGAGGGCGTCATCTAGAGACGTCGCGATGATGGAACGGGGTGCGATGCCCACGACAACGGGCATCGCGGTGGAGCGCCGGGAGGCGCAGCCCCTTTAACCAGAGGGGCGCGCGCCCTCGCAAGGCGCGCAGCGGGGCCTCGCAAGCTCCGCTAAGGGCGCCTCGCCAGCGCCCGGGCGCCTCCCGGCGCTCCATCCCCTCGCTTTACGAGGGACGGAAAAAGGGACAACGGCGTACCCGGCGCCGCAAAGAATACGGGCGATGGCGCTTGCGCGCTTTATCCCTCCCCCGCAAGCAGGGGAGGGAAAGGGAAGCGTTAAATCGCGCTCGCCGCGATGTTCACGGTGAGCGCCAGCAGTGCGGCATTGAACAGGAACGAGACGATGCCATGCGCCGCGACCGTGCGGCGAATCGGTTTCGAAGCGACCGCCACGTCGGAGACCTGCGAGGTCATGCCAATCACGAAAGAGAAATAGACGAAATCCAAATAGTCCGGCGTATCGTCGTTGGGAAACGCTAGACCGCTCTTTTTCGCGCCCTTCTCGCCGTAAAATTCGTGCGCGTAATGGAACGCAAAGATAGTGTGAATGAACGCCCACGACAGCAGAATGGTGAGCGTGGCTAAGCCGAGCTGCATAGGATCGCGGTTGCCGCCATGCGAACTGCCCAGCAGCGCGATGATGGCGCCAAGGCTGGCAAGCGCGGAGGCGACCGTGAGCGCGAGAATAGCGATTTGCCCTTCGTCCTCGATCGATGCGCGGCGTTGGATGTGGCTGGTCTCGGCGCGAACGACGATCTGATAGGCGGCGATCAGATAAAGCGCGATGCCGACATCCCAGCCGACCAGCAGGCGGGTCGCCAGTCCCCAAGCGCTCGGCGACAGCGCAATGACTGCGACGCCCACGACCGCGGCGACGAACAAGCGCGGCCGCGCCCGTATGATGCGAATGAAGCGGGGCAGGCGGCGCGGTGGTTGCGCGGTGTCATTGGCCATGGTGCCGGTCCTTGCGCGCAGGTATCAGGTTCGCCGCTCGGCGATGAAGCGGGCGGTGGCGCGCAGAGTATCGGCTTTCGCCGCAAACGGCGCCAGCGCGGCATCGGCCTCGGCGACCAGTGCATCGAGGTGGGCGCGAGCGCCGGTGGGGCCGAGCGCGGCGACCAGCGTGGCCTTGCCGGCGGCGGCATCCTTGCCGGCGGTCTTGCCGATGGTCGCGGTGTCGCCTTCGACGTCGAGCAGGTCGTCGGCAATCTGGAACGCCTGGCCGATCGCCGCGCCATAGCGCTCGATGCCCACGCGCGCGTCCGCATCGGCCTGCCCGAGGATCGCACCGGCGCGGCAGGCGAAGCGGATCAACGCGCCGGTCTTCATTGCCTGCAAGATCGCGATCTCGCTTTCCGGCAGCGCGCGCTTGTCTTCGAAGCGGCCCTCGGCGGCAAGATCGATCATCTGGCCGCCGGCCATGCCGCCGAGACCGGCCGCGCGCGCGAGCTCCGACACCAGGGCGATGCGCACCGCCGGATCGGGATGGACTTCAGCGCGCGACATCGCATCGAACGCAATGGTGAGCAACGCGTCGCCGGCGAGGATCGCAGTCGCTTGATCGAAGGCCTTGTGCACGGTCGGCCGGCCGCGGCGCAGGTCGTCGTCGTCCATGGCGGGGAGATCGTCATGCACCAGCGAATAGCAATGCAGGCATTCGAGCGCGGCGCCCGCCAGCAGCGCGCCGTCGCGCGCGGTGCCGAACAGCGCGGCGGTCTCCACCAGCAGGAGCGGGCGCAGCCGCTTGCCGCCGCCGAGCACCGCATGGCGCATGGCGCCAAGCAGCCGCGGCGGCCGCACGATTTCGCCCGGCAGCGCCTCGTCTGCGAGCAGACGGCCGAGCAGGCTTTCGGTCGCGGCGGCGACCGCGGCAAGCCGGGCGGCTAAGGCATTCGAGGCGGTAGTATCCATGGCGGCCATTGTTAGCCCTAGCGCATGATCCCGAAAAGTGGGAACCGGTTTTCGGACAAGATCATGCGCCAGCAAAAAAGTCGCACCCACCGCAATTGGCGGCGGGGATGGGCTAATGTCGGCCGGCCATGTATCGACCCGACAAGTATCGCCCCGGCAAGAGACTGAGCGTTGCCTACGATATTCTGCGGCTGCCGCGGGTGCCGCGGCCGTTGCGCGCCGTCGGCTTTGCCGTGCTGGTGCTGCTGTTGCTGCCCTACGCAATCACGCCGTTCTATGCCGTCGTGGAGCCGGTCTCCACGGTGATGCTCTGGCGCCGCATGACCGGCGAGCGGGTCGAGCGCTATTATGTGGCGTTGTCGCGCCTATCGCCGGCGCTGCCGCTGGCGGTGATCATCGCCGAGGACGGCCGCTTTTGCAGCCATCACGGGGTGGACTTTCGGGAAATCCGCGACGCCATCGCCGACGCCGACGACCTCGAAGACCTGCGCGGCGGCTCCACCATCACGCAGCAGGTGGCGAAAAACCTGTTCCTCTGGGGCGGCCGCAGCTTCGTGCGCAAGGCGCTGGAATTCCCGCTGGCGCTGTGGATCGACCTGGTGCTGTCGAAGCGGCGGGTCCTGGAAATCTACGTCAACATCGCCGAATGGGGCCCGAACGGCGAATTCGGCGTAGAGGCGGGCAGCCGGCGCGCCTTTGGCAAATCGGCCCGCGATTTGACCGGCTACCAGGCGGCGCTGCTCGCGGCGGTGCTGCCTGGCCCGGCCAAGCGCGATGCGCGTGCGCCCGGGCCCGGATTGCGCCGGCTCGCAGGGCTTTACACCGCCCGCTCGGGGCGCTCGCCCGAGGCCGCGACTTGCGCCCGCCAAACTCACTAGCTTTGCCCCCCTAGCCTTGCGGCAAGCCATCCTCTATAAGCCCGGCTTCAAACCGACATTGCGCTTTCGCTAGGAGTTCCTGCCCATGGCTGTGCCGAAAAGAAAAACCTCGCCGTCGCGCCGCGGCATGCGCCGCTCGGCCGACGCGCTCAAGCGGCCGACCTATGTCGAGGACAAGGATTCCGGCGAGCTGCGCCGCCCGCATCACATCGACCTGAAGACCGGCATGTACAAAGGCCGCCAGGTTTTGAAAGTGAAGACCGAGGCGTAACGGCTAGCGCATGATCCCGGAAAGTGGGAACCGGTTTTCGGAAAAGATCGTGCGCATGATCAGACTCTAGCAGAAGGAAAGCTAGCCCATGTCCCTCATCGGCTTTCCCCTGCTGCTGATCCCGTTCGCGATCTACAACATCATTGCCTTCCTGATGCCGGGCGTGAGCTGGACCGGCGCGCTCACCACCGTGCACATGGTTTCCGGGGGCGACTGGTCGATGTCGGTGGGCGACATCCTGATCACGCTCGCGATCCTGCTGCTGTTCGGCGAGATGATGAAATCGACCCGCATCGGCATCCGCACCGTGGTCGATCATGCGCTGTCGCTGGTGCTGTTCCTCGGCATAATGGTCGAGTTTCTGCTGGTGCAGCAGGCCGCGACTGCGACCTTCTTCCTGCTGCTGGTCATCAGCTTCGTCGACGTGCTCGGCGGATTCGCGGTGACGCTGCGTTCGGCCCAGCGCGATCTCACGGTCGAAGGCATCGAGCACGTCTCGTCCTGACCGTTCCCATCCCCGGCGCATGATCCCGAAAAGTGGGAACCGGTTATCGGAAAAGATCATGCGCGAGAAAAATGTGCCATGACCCGCGATTTCCAAATGCCCGGCCGCTCGCCCGTGATCGCCTGCGACGGCATGGCGGCGACTTCTCATCCACTGGCGACACTGGCCGCCGTCGATATGCTGCGCGCCGGCGGTACCGCGGCCGACGCCGCGGTGGCGGCGGTCGCCACGCTGTGCGTGGTCGAGCCGCACATGACCGGCATCGGCGGCGATTGCTATTCGCTGGTGTCGCGGCCAGGCCAACCGGTATGGGGCTACAACGGCTCCGGCCGCGCCGGCGCCAAGGCTTCGCTCGCGGTGCTGCGCGCGCAGGGCATGACCGAGATCGGCAACTCGATTCACGCCGTCACCGTGCCTGGCGCCATCGACGCCTGGGAAGGAATCCTCAAGGCGCATGGCCGCTTCGGGCTCGACCGCGCGCTCAGCGCCGCGATTCATTATGCCGAGAACGGCTTCCCGGTGGCCGCGCGCGTGGCCTGGGACTGGAGCCGACACGTCGGCAAGCTCAAGGCTGACGCGGGCGCCTCCAAGCATTATCTTTTCAATGGCGAAGCGCCCCAACAGGGCGACGTGATCCGCTTTCCGGCGCTGGCCGCGACCTTGAAGGCGCTCGCCGCCAAGGGCGCACGCGCCTTCTACGAGGGCGAACTCGCCGACGACATGGCACAGACCGTGGCCGCGCGCGGCTCGTTCCTCACGCCTGAGGATTTTGCGCGCCATCGCGGCGACGCCGTTGCGCCGATCTCGACCAATTACCGCGGGCTTGATCTCGTTGAGATCCCGCCGAACGGGCAGGGCCTCACCGCGCTGGTGATGCTCAATATTCTTGAGAACTTCGACGTCGCCGCGCTCGATCCGCTGGGGCCGGAACGTTTCCATCTGGTGCTGGAAGCAGCAAGGCTGGGCTTTGCGGTGCGCGACACCCATATCGCCGACGAAGCGTATATGCGCACAGCGGTTGCCGATCTGCTCGACAAGAGCTTCGCCAAGAAACTCGCCGGCCTCATCGACATGAACCGGCGCGCCAAGCTGCCGCGTGCGCCGGCGCCGGGCAGCAACACGATCTATCTCAGCGTGGTCGACCGCGACCGCATGGCGGTGTCGTTCATCAACTCGCTCTATTCCCATTTCGGCATTGGCATTTGTACCGAGAAGTCCGGCATCATGCTGACCAATCGCGGCGCCTGTTTCACGCTGGACCCGGATCATCCCAATACCTTCGGCCCCGGCAAACGCCCGATGCACACCATCATTCCCGCGCTCGCCATGCGGGCGGGCCGCTGCGATATGAGCTTCGGCGTGATGGGCGCGCACTATCAGCCGATGGGCCACGTGCAGATCGTGCTCAACATGCTCGATTACGGCATGGACGTGCAGCAGGCGATCGACGCCCCGCGCTTCTTCTTCGAGCACGAGCAGACCGTGGTCGAGCACGGCACGAAGGCTTCGACCATCGAGGGCCTGAAAGCACGCGGCCACGATGTGGTGATGGCGGGCTCGCCCTGGGGTGGCGCGCAGACCATCAGGATCGATTGGGATCGCGGCGTGCTGATCGGTGGCTCGGAGCCGCGCAAGGACGGCTGCGCGCTCGGGTACTAGCGCATGATCCCGAAAAGTGGGAACCAGTTTTCGAAAAGATCATGCGTCAGCAAATCTAGCGCCCGGTCATCGCCTCGACCGCGCGATAGGCGGCGATGGCCTCGCCGGGCTCCGCGCGCCGGCGCTCGCGGGTCTGCGGATGCTGACCCTTGGTGGCAATCAGATGGGCGAGGAACGGGGCCTGGCGATAGTTTGTCGGCGCCCCGCGTACGGCGGCTGCGGGCGACAGCGCCACCAGCGTATGACTGTCGACGGCATGCCCGGCGGAGCCCGCGGCGCCGCCGCGCGCCGGCAGCCTGGTCTGCTGTGAAGATGCTCCGTTGATCTCGCCAAGCCGCATCGCACTGCTTGTCTCAATTTGGGACAAGAAACCCTTGGCCGCCCTGGTATTCGCAAGCGGCGTGCCGTTGGCCGAAACTGTGCTTGCTGCTGGGCAAATCCGGCACTTTTTCAAAATCTTTAGGGATTGGCCGTAGTTTCGGCGCAGCATCCATTCCGTGAGGCAACGCCCGGCGCGGCGTGGCGTTCCAAAAAGGGGCGAGCGTGACCCATTTCGATCAACCGGCCGGTGTCCCGGACGCCGCGGAGATTCTCCGGTCGATCGGGGACGTCGCCTACGAATGGCGGCTCGATACCGATGCACTGACCTGGAGTGCCAACGCCGCGACGGTCCTGGGCGTCGCCGATATCGGTGACATCGCCAGCGGTCAGGCCTACGCCCGGCGCATCGATGACGAGGGCGGACAAAGCCGCGTCGATGCGGTCCTGAAGGCCGGTCAGCATGACGCCGGCGGCGGCGTTCCCTATCAGGTGCAATACGCACTCAAGCGCGGCGACACGACTGAGAAAATCTGGCTGGAGGATACCGGCCGCTGGTTCGCAGGGAGCGACGGCAAACCGCTGCGCGCGATAGGAATCGTGCGCGCCATCAACGCGCGCCACGAACGCGAGCGTCAACTCGTGCAGCTCGCCAAGTTCGACCAACTGACCGGCGAACTCAACCGCGCCTACCTGATCAAGATGCTCGGCGCCTCACTCGACGAGGCGGTGCGCTTCCGCGGCTCGTGCGGTTTCCTGCTGGTCGCCATCGACAATCTCGGCCGGCTCAACGAAGCCTACGGCTTCGACACCACCGAGGACGTGATCGCGCAGGTCGCCAAGCGCATCCGCGCGCGTCTGCGGGCTAAGGATCATCTCGGCCGCTTCTCCGGCAACAAATTCGGCGTGGTGCTGACCAGTTGCACCCCCGATGAGCTGTCGGTAGCGGCCGATCGTCTGCTTGCCGGCGTGCGCGACGAAACCATGACGACTGCTGCCGGCCAAGTGGCGGTGACGGTGACGATCGGCGGCATAACCGCGCCGCGCCATGCCCGCACGGTGCCGGAAATCCTCAGCCGCGCGCAGGACGCGCTGCACGCCGCGCGCGCCAAGCGCCACGGCTCGTTCGTCGGCTACCGGCCGAACGTGGAGCGCGATGCACTGCGCCGGGAAAGCGTGCGCGCCACCGACGAGATCGTGGCCGCGCTCAACGAGCGCCGGATCGCGCTCGCCTATGAGCCGGTGGTGGAGACGCAAAGCCGCAAGGTCGCGTTCTATGAATGCCTGATGCGCGTCTATCGCAGCGACGGCGCCATCGCGCAAGCCAACGAGATCATCCCGGTGGCGGAGCGGCTCGGACTGGTGCGCATGCTGGATTATCGCGTGCTCGAGCTGGTGGTAGCTGAATTGGCCGCCGCGCCCGCGCTGCAGGCCAGCGTCAACGTCTCGCCGGCCTCCACCGTCGATCCGGACTGGTGGGCCGGCATTGGCGCGCTGCTGCGCGCCAATGCCGGCGCAGCCGAGCGGCTCATCATCGAGATCACCGAAACCGCGGCGATCCAGGATTTGGACGACGCGCGCGGCTTCGTCACGAGGGTTAAGGATCTCGGCTGCCGCATCGCCATCGACGATTTCGGCGCCGGGCATACCTCGTTCCGCAATTTGCGCAAGCTCGGCGTCGACATCGTGAAGATCGACGGCGCCTTCGTGCGGAACATCACGAAGTCGAGCGACGACCGCGCCTTCGTGCACACGCTGATCGATCTGTCGCACCGGCTTGGCCTTAAGACCGTCGCCGAATGGGTGCAGGACGAGGAAGCCGCGCAGCTGTTGTCAGGCTGGGGCTGCGATTTCCTGCAAGGCGTGTTGATCGGGCTGGCCACTGGCGAACGGCCGTGGACCGCCACGCCGGATCACGTCGCGACGGCGTAACTCAATATTATTCCTTGCCGCCGAGCTTATCGAGCCGCTTCTGCATCTCGTCGAGTTGGCGCTTGAGCTCGTCCATCTCGCCGCCCGCACCTTGCGGCTTGTCCGCTGCCGGCTTGGCCTGACCGCGCACGAAGGGCGGCGCGAACATGGCGAAGGTCTTCTCGAACATTTCCATATTGCGCCGCACCTGCTCCTCCAGCGTTCCGAAGCCGCCGGCGCCGAAGGCCTGCGTGATCTGCTCGCGGAATTTGCCCTGCTGGCTGGTGAGCGATTGCATCGATTGCTCGAGGAAGCTCGGCACCAGCATCTGCATGCTGTCGCCGTAAAAGCGGATCAGCTGCCGCAGGAAGGCGATCGGCAACAGGCTTTGCCCTTCCTTGTTCTCCTGTTCGGAGACGATCTGCGCCAGCACCGAGCGCGTGATGTCCTCGCCGCTCTTGGCGTCGAAGACGACGAAATCCTCGCCGTTCTTGACCATGATGGCGAGGTCCTCGAGCGTGACGTAGGTGCTGGTGCCGGTATTGTAGAGCCGCCGGTTGGCGTATTTCTTGATTGTGACCGGCTCTTTTTCCTCTGCCATGTGGTTCACACGTTTCCTCTGCCCAGGGGTTGAGCATAACCGTTTTCCGCCTGCGCGGGCCACCGTTTTGTGGCGGCGCGGGAGGCTAGCGGGCGCTGCGGTATTTCTTGCGGAAATGTCCAAAAAGCGCCAATTCTCACGCATATCCACAAGGTGCCCGTTGTTGACAGGGCTGCCCGGGCTGCCGAGGATGCGGCAGTGCCATAAAGGCGGCCATTGCCCTGCAACTGACCGCAAGAGGAGTTTCGGATGAAAGACGACATCGTCATCGTAAGCGCCGCCCGTACGCCCGTCGGCGCGTTTAACGGGGCATTCGCAAACCTGCCGGCCCATGAACTCGGCAAAACCGCGATTCGTGCCGCGCTGGAGCGGGCAGGCGTCGAAGGCGGTCGCGTCAGCGAGGTGATCATAGGTCAGATCCTCACCGCCGGTCAGGGTCAGAACCCGGCGCGGCAGGCGTCGATCGCGGCCGGCATTCCGGTCGAGAGCCCTGCCTGGGGCGTGAACCAGCTATGCGGTTCCGGCTTGCGCGCGGTCGCGCTCGGCTATCAGGCGATCCTCAACGGCGACAGCGAGATCGTGGTGGCCGGCGGCCAGGAATCGATGAGCATGGCGCCGCATTGCCAGCATCTGCGCAACGGCGTGAAGATGGGCTCGTTCGAATTGGTCGACACCATGATCAAGGACGGGCTGTGGGACGCCTTCAACGGCTATCACATG
>Ga0208355_1000457_pt1 | contig 18395 bp, 16 predicted proteins | sample NGESurdeep072012_6_FD_184458 | JGI IMG/M metagenome (GOLD analysis project Ga0208355, IMG submission 184458) | Arctic peat soil microbial communities from Barrow, Alaska - NGEE Surface sample 210-3 deep-072012 (SPAdes) | ecosystem: Environmental > Terrestrial > Soil > Wetlands > Peat ... | reverse complement strand
CAAGGAAAAGCATTTCGAAACCGACGAGAAGCGAAAAACGGTCATCCTCACCGATGCCGGCGTCGAGAAGATTGAGAAGATTCTCGGCATAGATAACCTCTACGGTTCCGAAAACATCCGCACCATCTATCACTTGCAGCAAGCTATGCGTGCTTTCGCGCTCTTCACCCGTGACAAAGATTATGTGGTGACCAAAGAAGGCGAAGTAGTCATCGTTGACGAGTTCACCGGCCGTCTGTTGGCTGGCCGACGCTACAACGAGGGGCTGCACCAGGCTATCGAAGCCAAAGAGGGTGTCGAAGTGCAGCAGGAGAGCATGACGCTGGCGACGATTTCATTCCAGAATTACTTCCGTTTGTATGAGAAGCTGGGTGGCATGACGGGTACGGCTTTGACCGAGGCTGAGGAGTTTCACCAGATATATAAGCTCGATGTGGTAGAAATTCCGTCCAATCGGCAGATTGCCCGCAATGACCGCACCGACCGGATTTATCGCACCGAGAAGGGCAAATTCAAGGCCATTGCCCGCGAGGTCAAAACGCTACACACCAAGGGGCAGCCTGTGCTGATTGGCACCGTTTCCATCGAGAAGAACGAAGCGCTGGGCAGCTTGCTGAATAAGGCTGGCATACCACACCAGGTGCTGAACGCCAAGAACAACGAGCGCGAGGCCAAGATTGTCTCCAGCGCGGGCGAGAAGGGCGCGGTCACGCTGGCTACCAATATTGCTGGTCGTGGTACTGACATCGTGCTGGGCGAAGGCGTCAAAGAGCTGGGCGGTTTGTTCGTGCTGGGTTCGGAGCGACACGAGTCGCGCCGGATTGACAACCAGCTGCGCGGCCGTTCCGGGCGGCAGGGCGATCCGGGTGTGACGCAGTTCTTCGTGAGTACCGAGGACGACCTGATGCGAATCTTCGGCGGCGAGAAGATTTCTAATGTCATGGCTCGCTTGAATGTCGATGATGAGACGCCGATCGAGAACCGGCTGATCAGCCGGTCGCTGGAGGGCGCTCAGAAGAAGGTCGAAGGCTATCACTTCGATCAGCGTAAGAGTGTGGTGCAGTATGACGATGTGATGAACCGGCACCGACGGGCGATTTATGCCATGCGGCGGGAGATTCTGCGCTCCAGCAATATTAGCAAGCGGATTAAGATTTTGATTGACGATGAGGCGCATGCTTTGGCGACCTCTTCGTTGGTTACCAGCGATCAGTTTGAGGATGTGCTGCGTGAGCTGTTTCCTTTCGAGGAAGCGACACTTGACCGGTTGTTTGACTCGGAGGCTGACAAGTTTGAAAAGGTGCTGAAGACCGAAGTGGCTGAGCTGTATGCGGGTCGCGAAACAGCATTCACCAAGGATGTGATGCGCAAAGTTGAACGTGATATTTATCTGCAAGTACTTGACAACCTCTGGATGCAACACCTTGAGAACATGGATCACTTGCGTGAGGGCATTCACTGGATGAGCGTTGGTCAGCAGGACCCGCTGGTCGAGTATCGGCGGCGCGGCCAGCTGCTATTCGATGATATGCAGAATAGCTTGCGGCATGATGTGCTGCTGCATTTATTCCATGCCGAACCGGTTAGCCAGGAAGACTTGGATCGAGCGACGGAGACTGATTTGACGCGCGCGGCCCGGGGCTCGGTTGATAACGCTTCGCAGATTACGACGGCGGAGACGGAGTTTGAAGCAGCTGACTTTGCCGACAAGAAGGTAGTGGGCGCCGCCAAGAAGAAACAGGACACGGTGCGCAAAAAGGCGCGTAAAAAAGAACGCACGCGCAAAGCCCAAGGCCGGAAGCGAAAGTAGATCGCAGCATAATGATAATTTTCAAATCTAAACCCTCCTTGACGCTCGCGTTGTCCAACCATCACTCCGGAACCCCATGCGCCATATAGTCAACGAGACCATCCTCAAAAACGGCGCCAAAGGCTTGCTAATTCATATTCCCAACGCTTCAGTGATGACCTTTGACTTCAATTTTCGCGCCGGAGAATATCTGGTAGAGCCTGACAAATGGGAGGTGCCGCACCTCATGGAACATGTCTTGCTGGGGGCTAATGAGCTGATTCCGCGCGCCCGCGACTTCCAGGCTGAACTGGAGAAGAACGGTGCGTATAGTAATGCTTCTACCGGGGTGTACGACATTACGTATGACGCGGAGTGTGCTGACTTCGAGTGGGATCGAGTGCTCGGCTTGTTGCTGGTGGCGATTACCAAGCCGTTGTTTCTGCAGGAGGAATTTCAGGCTGAATTTGGCAATGTCCAGGAGGAAATGGCGGCCCGCAGCAATAATCATTTCCGTCGCTTGAGTCTCGAAATGCGTGGCGCCTTCGGCCTGATCGCCAAAACCGACGCCGAGCGACTGGAACTGATGCGCAACGTCAAGGTGGAGGACGTTCGCAAGCATTATCAACGGACACATCGTACGCCTAATATGCGCTTCATCATTGCCGGCAATCTGACGCCCGGCCGGCGCAAACTTATCGAGCAGCTGCTCAGTACGATTGATCTGCCGACGGCGGGGGAGCGCTTCGCCTTGCCGGACGAACAGCCGCACCGGCTTGATCGGTCGGTGTATGTGCCGAATGATACAGTGGAGAATATTTATTTCTATATTGATACATTCTTGAAGCGTCGCCTAGGCGATCCCGAAGCAGACGCCTTGAACTTAGTGAACACCATGCTGACCGAAACGTTGTATTCAAAAATTCTCGGCACGGCTCGCGAGCAGGGACTGGTGTACGGTATGAACTCTGGGCTCAGCCAGACCTCGACAGCCAGTAATTGGTGGTTCGGGGCGCAAGTCTCCGACAAGAACGCGCCGCCGCTGCTACGCATCATTGTCGATGAGCTCAACAAAGTACTGGCCAACGACATCAAAGCCAGCGAAATCGAAGCGACCAAACAGTATGCCCTAGGCCGCTTCCAGCGCAGTGCGCAGACGGTTGGCGGCACGGCGGCCGGCTATGCTGGGCGTTATTTCTTCGACGGCGTGGTTGATGATTACTACCGCGTGCCGGAACGGATTCGGGCGGTCACTAAGCAGCAAATTATTGATGTCTCGAGAGCGATGTTTGCCGAGAACATCTGGGGTTTCGGCGTGCTCGGCAACTGCGGCCCCGATTTCACCGACAAACTCCAAGCCCAACTCGGCACCCTCTGGCAAAAAACCGCCTAAACAAAACCATGCCCCGCCAGGGGCATTCCCCTGACCCCGCATTAAAGACAAACTGATTAAAACCTCACTGGCTGGTATGCCGCGTGACGAGGACTGTTTGAGGAGTGTATACGACGAGTCCCGCAGGAACCGGAATACTAGGTAGTGAGGTTTTAGTAACGTTTGTCGCCCATGCGGTGGCTTTTTCGGTTCCTTTTTGCCACCAAAAAGGAATGGCAAGAGTAAGTGAGAGAAAGACAAATGATTTAGGGTTTAAGATTAGGTGATGTCTCTGGGAGACAGACTGTTATTTCTCGGCATAAGGCCAAAAGCAAGCAAACGAAACTCGTCAACTACGCTCAAGATGACAGAGCGAAGCTATGGATCGAGGCAGTGCAACTGATTGGCATGTACCAGACTTACCCCCAGACCTTGCTATACTTTGATATATGGAAGAACAGCGCAAACAAGCCACCACCCTGCAGACCGAAATCAATCAGGCGCTCGAACGGCTGCATATTAGCGACCTAACCCAGCAGCTAGAAGAACTCCAAGCAGCCAGCCAGCAGCCCGACTTCTGGGACGACTCCACGAAGGCTCAAGACATCATGAAGCAAATCGCCAAGCTGGAGGGCAGGGTGCAGCCCTGGCAAAAACTGACCAAGAGCATCACCGACAGTGTCGAATTGCTGCAGCTCAATGATGCCAGTCTGACTCAAGAATTAACGGTGCAATTAGCCGAAGCCAGCCAGCAGTTTGACGCGCTAAAAGAAGAGCTGAAGTTCAACGGGCCTTATGATGACCACGATGCCATCCTGACACTATCCGCCGGTGCCGGTGGTACCGATGCTCAGGATTGGACACAAATGTTATTCAGAATGTATGTTCGCTGGGCAGAAAATAACAGATACAAAGTTACGACGGTCGACGAATCAGCCGGTGAAGAAGCCGGCCTTAAGAGCATCACCATACAGATCGACGGCCCCTTTGCGTACGGCAAATTACAGGGCGAGCACGGTGTTCATCGACTGGTGCGGCTGAGCCCTTTTAACTCCGATAATCTCCGGCAAACCAGCTTCGCCAAAGTCGAAGTCATGCCCCGGCTCGATAAGCCCGACGACCTCCAGATCGACGACAAAGAGCTCAAGATTGACGTTTATCGCAGCGGCGGGCACGGTGGCCAATCAGTCAACACCACCGACTCTGCCGTGCGCATTACTCATGTCCCGACGGGCATAACGGTCGCCATTCAGAACGAGCGCAGCCAGCTCCAGAACAAAGAAACGGCCATGACCATCCTGCGCTCCAAACTCGCCCAACTGCAAATGGAGCAACACGCCGAAAAACTCAGTGAGCTCAAAGGCCCCAACCAGTCAGCCGAGTGGGGCAATCAAATTCGCAGCTACGTGCTGCACCCCTACAAGCAGGTCAAAGATCTGCGCACCCGCTACGAAACCTCTGACCCCGACGCCGTGCTCGACGGCAATCTTGATCCACTGATCAATGCCTATCTTGAGCACAGCCTGGCGCAGTAAGTTGCAAATAAGTATTTTTACTTTATAATAAACTTTATGAGACGCCACCGACGAGAGGTTGCTGTCAATGACCGCCATGCGCAGGACATCGACAGATACCAGAGCATTGCCGAAAATATCGGGCGGAGAGTGCAGGCCATGCTGCCGGATGTTGATAGTCAAGACTTCGATGCAGCATTTGAGCAAGTCTTCCATGAAGTGGAGGTTGATGAGCTTCGGCAAAGGCTGCAACTGCTTTCAGAGGCGGTACCAGCAGAGCAATTGCTAGGTGCTTTTGCGCGTCGGTTGGGTGATGAAGAAGTTAACGCAGTCTTCCAGCAAAGATATGAAACAGAAAAACGGCTCTTCCTGCTCAAAGAAAAAGCTGCGAGTACGGGCACCTTCGATGTCACCCAAGTTGCATTCGGAGAAATTATGAGCTTGAAGTTAAAAGACCGAAATATGGGTCGACGCAAGATTGATTTTAGACGAATCAGTACCGAAGAGCCGATCTTTGTAGCACAAAGCGACTATCATGACGACTCGTCATCCGAGGAGCAGCAGTTTCGTCGAAAGGTCAAACTTATCCCTGACCATACGGTACTGAGAATCGGCAGCCTGATGACTGATGGCGATGAAAAAGTGCTGCAGTCTGAGCTAAATCTAGCCACCGAAATCAGCTATCAATCACTGGCTGAATGGGCCGTGCCAACTACTATTAGCGACATGCGACTTTACGAAGTGCAACTTGGGGGCGTGAATATTATGGATCGCCATTTCGTCTACGACTTCCGCTAGCGTAACGCAAGTTTCTAGACTAAAAATACTAATGAATATCACCAATTCGGTGAATCGTCTTCTGGATAATTTCTAGATTCTCACCAAGGTCGTACACGCGCACTTCGGCCGTTCCAAGCTCAATGGCTTCTACTTCGCCAACCGGAATATTTTCGAGCTCTTTGACATAGGCGCGCAGCGGGTTGTTGCTGGAGATAATCAGCGCGCCGTTATCGTCGTCAGCCAGCAAGTGCGGCCTGACGATCTGGTTGTGGAAGCGGGTGATGCTGCGATGTTTGTCTTTGAGCGTTTCGCCGCCCTCGATCGGGTAGTTCCAGGCGCGGCGGATAAGTTGAAAGGCCTCATCGCCCTCTGCTTGCCGGACCTGCTCTTTGTTTTTACCGGTGTAAATACCGTAGTCCCGCTCGTTGAGAGCGGCACTACTAACAACTGGTACGGGCTCGAAATTGTCGCGGACGGACAGTATGCCATCTAGGGTGCTCCGGGTGCGCTGGAGCTCTGAAATAAAAGCGGCGCTGATTGTGAGGTCGGCTAGGATCAAACCTGCACGTACCGCTTCGCGCTGACCACCTTCGGAGATATCAATATCGGTCAAACCAGTCCAGCGACCAGCTTCGTTATAAGGAGTGCGCCCATGGCGGGCGAGAATTAATCGTGACATAGTAAGTATTCTAACCACAAGTGATGCAAATGAAAATTGCTCACGTTTACTTTTGTAGGCAAGGGTAGCTCCCGGATTGGGCAACCGCAGCGTGCTGCCAGGTAGGGTCAAGCGTAGTGCAACGGAACAGCGTAAGCTGTCCCGCGTGTAACGCACTACCTGGCAGCACGGTGCGGTTGTCCGAAATCGCCGAACCGCGACAATAAATGCTATAATAAGGCTAATGATTCTGCTCGACCGGGTAACAAAAACATATAGTCGCAGTATGGGGCCAGCGCTTGACCGCATCTCGCTGCACGTTGACCCCAAAGAATTTGTCATTGTCGTAGGGCAGAGCGGTGCAGGCAAGACCACGCTGCTACGTTTGCTGACGCGCGAAGAACGACCGACCAGCGGCAAGATTATCATCGGCGGCATCGATTATGACAAATTAAAGGACAAAGACATCCCGCTGCTGCGCCGCAAGATCGGCGTCGTCTTCCAGGATTTCAAACTCCTACCCAATAAGAATGTTTTCGAAAACGTCGCCTACGCCCTAGAAATCGTCGGCATGGGCAACCGCGAAATCCGCCACACCGTGCCCAAAGTCCTCGACATCGTTAACCTCAAAGGCAAAGAGAAACGCATGCCCCGCGAACTGTCCGGCGGCGAACGCCAACGAGTGGCCATTGCCCGCGCCGTTGTCCGTCAACCCCGCATCCTGATTGCCGACGAGCCGACCGGCAACCTCGATCCCAAGCACGCCTGGGACGTCATCAAGGTGCTGGAAAAGATCAACCGCTACGGTACCACCGTCTTGCTAACCACCCACAACCAAGACATTGTTAACAAACTAAAGCGCCGCGTCGTCACCATCCAAGGTGGCAAAATCGCCAGCGACCGCGCCAACGCCACCTATAGCGGTAAATAAAGACCATGATTTCTTCCACCAAATTCCATACTCTACATACCAGCTTGCAGGCCAAACCATCGGAGACCACACCATGAAACGCCGCCTCATAATGTTCTGGCGCATTGTCCACACCGGCATTGTTAACTTCATGCGGAATATCAGCCTGGCCATAGCCGCCATGGCCGTCATGGTAGTGACGCTGACCATCGTGCTGTTCTCGGTAATTACTAACGCTACCTTCACGAACACCATCGCTCAGATCACTAACAAGATCGACATTTCAGTCTTCTTGAAAGACAGCGACACGCCACTTCAGACCAAAAAACTCATCAGTCAAATCGAGCATTTGCCAAACGTCAAAAGTGTCCGTTACCTGGACAAAGCCGCCGCCCTCAAACAGTACGAACAGCAAAACGCCGGCAACGAGCAATTGCTCACCGCTATCAACGAGACCTCCAATCCGCTGCCAGCCACCATTCTCATTAAGCCCATCAATCTCGACCGAATCTCTGACATCAAAACTTTCCTGAGCAAGCCCAGCGTAACCGCCATGCAATCCGATCAGCCGAGCTACAGCGGCGACCGCAAGGCTGCAATCGACAAGATTACCCACGCTACCGATGTGCTGCGCGAAATCGGTGTTGTCACCGTCCTTGTTTTTGCTGTGATTTGCGCCTTGATCATCTTCAACACCATTCAGATGGCCATCTTCAACCGGCGCGACGAGATCACGATTATGCGTTTGCTGGGTGCCAGCACGGGCTATATTCGCGGGCCGTTCATCGTGGAGAGCGCTATTTATGGTGTTCTGTCGGCCTTCGCCTCAGTCTTCATTATTAACGCTGCTTTCTTGGCGGCTAGCAACGCCCTGCAGGCCAGCAGTCTCGGGCTACTCGATATTAACTATGCTAACAATTATTTCGACAATCATTTCCTGTTCCTCTTGGCCATACAGCTTACGCTTGGTATAGTGTTGGGAGCGTTATCTTCAGCCATTGCGACCAGACGCTACCTAAAGTTCAAAACGAAATAAAGGGAACTTTCACAAAACGCCACATTTCGGGCGAAAGCCTGTGCTCCGATGCTCACGTACCTTTGAGTACGCTGCGCTTCGGTGCTCGTCTTTCATCCCAAACTGCACCATTTTGTGCAAGTCCTACTCATCTGGTTCTGCGTCGAAACAGCAACACGCTTAAAATCATAAACAGTAAATTGCTCACCGGGGTGGGCAAGGAGGGTGACAAGTTTGACGAAGCATGCTATAATCATAAGTGGTATAAGCCAAAACAAAACCATGAAAAAAACAAAACCAGTCACCACTGTGTACCGTAAACTGCGCACCGCCGGATTACTACTGGCTGTAGCCGGTCTCATCGGTGGCGCCAGCGTTGTGCACGCCGATCAGTTTGATGATCAGATTAACAGCCTGCGTACCCAGAACGCGGCCACCCAAGGCGTCCTCAACGGCTTGGAATCTCAAGCCAACAGTTACGAAGGGGCTATCAGCCAACTGCAAGCTCAGATCAGCGCTGTTCAGAGTCAAATTGCCGCCAACCAAGCCCAGCAAGCCCAGCTACAACAGCAGATTGCCGCCGAACAGCAGCAGATCGACCAGAAGAAACAACAGCTCAGCGCCACCATCAAAGCTATGTACATCGATGGCCAAACCAGCACCATCGAAGAGCTGGCCACCAGCAAAAATCTCAGCGATTATGTCGACAAAGAACAGTACCGCACCACTGTCCAAAACCAGCTGAACGGCGCCATTACTGAAATAGCTGCTCTACAAGCCCAACTCCAAAAAGAAAAGGCCCAAATCGATGAGCTAGTCGCCTCCGAGACAACCCAGAACAACCAGCTCACCAGTGACCAGGCACAGCAAAACCAGCTCCTAGCCTACAACCAAGATCAACAGTCTAACTATAATCAACAGATCAACTCCAACTCCAGCAAAATTACCGAGCTGCGCAAAGAGCAGGCCATTCTCAACGCCAAGTACAACATCGGCGCCTTCAAGAGTAGCCCCGGCAACGGCGGCTATCCCGATGTCTGGGCCAACGCCGCCCAAGACAGCCTGATCGACAGTTGGGGCATGTATAACCGCGAATGTGTCAGCTACACTGCTTTCCGTGTGCACCAGGATTATCTCGCTGGCCGAGACAGTCACGACATGCCGTACTGGGGCGGGGTAGGTAACGCCAACCAATGGCCCGGTGACGCTCAAGCGGCCGGTGTTCCGGTGAACACCACTCCGACGCCTGGCTCAATTGCCATCAGCACCGCCGGCGCCTTCGGCCACGCCATGTATGTCGAAGCCGTCAACGGTAATGAAATTTACATCCAGCAATACAACCAACAGCTCACCGGCCAGTACTCAGAAGGCTGGCGCTACACCACCGGCCTCGTCTTCTTGCACTTCTAAACTCAGTATTCGATCTCAGCGATTTGGGTCGAGTTGGACGCCAAAGCCTTTGAGCAACTTGGCAGGTAACTGCGGCGGTATAACAGTGAAACCGCAAAGCACAGTATATTCGCTTAAATTGGCATGGAGCGCTTTTTGAATTTGCCAACGAGCAGAGGTAAGTTGATCCTGACCGATATGCTCACCAAAGGGTACATTTTCGGAAGGTAAAGGAGCGCGATAGTATAATGGCCCTGAAACGTAATTAGTGGATGCGATGAAACTCTCGCCACTGTGCGTATGTTCGCACGCGTCTCGAGAGCTGTCGACCACTTTTAAGCCAACGATATCCACCGACTCAATGCTGGTGTTTACTCCGGGCACACGAGCACGTCCCAGGTACGTCCCATCTCCGCCAACCGGATGAGAGATATTATTGTTTGTAGCACCGTAAATGAAGACTTGTTGACCCGGCTTAGGCAGCGGCTTGAAATGGTCTGCCATCGGAATTGCCGATACTTTTTTATATGTGAGTGTAGCTGAATATTGTGGCGTTGGGTTGATTCTCAGCATAGTTACATCAGGCGCCATTTCATTTGCTGGTTCAAAAAAGCTAGCTCCGGAAACCCTGCCCAGAATTTTGCCGATATATTGCCGACTCTTGCTAAGGCGCGGGTCGGTAATAGCGTAGTGGGTTTTATCGCCGGTGAGACCATCGGCAGCCCGTGGTTCAAGCGGAAACTTGTATGAAAAATTCAAGAGATGGAGTGCGGCTAGTACGTAATTGTGACCTCGATAGGAGATTTTCGTACCCGTACCATCACCACCCCAGCGGCGATCACCAACAGCCCCCGCCAGAACGGCGACGGTAGCTCGCTCAAGTTCATTACGCTGTGCCTTGGTCACGGTGTTGGCGGCGCCAGAGAGCGGGGGTATAGTTGGCAGTCCTTGGCCGGTCATATCTTCTGGCTGCACGCCGTATAAGCTGCCAGTTGTACCGAGTATTTGGTTGGCCTTGTCGTTGATGCTATGGACGTCCCATTCATGGACTCCTACGGCTAAAATGACTGCGCCAAGTGCCAGAGCACCCATCTGTCTCAGTTTGGCAAATCTGCTGGTAGCAAGTTCTTCGGGCTGGGGATTGGGGTTTTCGACTGACAAAACATACCTCCGCTAAGTGCAAAGCCATTATTACCCACCCGTTCTAGAAACAGTGTATGTTTTTTTACCTGACAGGCCAAATTAATTGTTTGCTATATTTGCTATACTAGAAACAATGAGACTAAAACTAAAAGGTGGGTCGGGAACACGTGCATGGCTGCGTCGGTTGGCTTTGCTGCTGCTGGCGGTCGTAATCTTCCTGACTGGTCTGAATGTTGGCAACGGTCGAATCGCGGTCAAATTCCTGCATCGCAATACCGCAACCCACGGGCTGCCCAACGAACTGGACTACACGACGGTCAATCAGATCTACCAGTCATTGAAGCAAAACTATGACGGCAAACTAACCCAAACCCAGCTGCTTGACGGCTTGAAACATGGCCTAGCCACGGCCACGAACGATCCGTACACCGAGTATTTCACTGCAGCCGAGGCCAAACAGTTCAGCGACCAACTCAACAATAATTTCAGCGGTATCGGCGCCGAACTTGGTGAGGATGCCAGTAACAACCTGGAAATCATCGCGCCAATCAGCGGCACGCCAGCTGCGCAAGCCGGCCTCCAGGCACAAGATCTAATTGCCAATATCAATGGCACCAGCACGGCTGGCATGAGTGTCAGTCAAGCGGTGAGCAAGATTCGCGGCCGAGCTGGCACCAAGGTTACATTGCAAATCGTACGCAACCACGCCCAGCAACTAAGCATCACTATTACTCGTCGAACCATCACCGCTCCCAGCGTGCTAACCAAGACGCTGGCCGGCAATATCGGCTACATGCAGATCACGACATTTGCTGATGACACGACGACGTTGGCGCAACAGGCTGCTGATAAATTCGCCAGCAGCCATGTCAAAGCCATTGTGCTCGACCTGCGCGATGATCCGGGCGGTTTGCTGAAGGCGGCTGTTTCGGTTTCTAGTCTGTGGCTACCCCAAGGACAGGTGATTCTGCAGCAGAAGCAAGGCAGCGTCGTCCAAGATACGAGCTACGCCCAAGGCGGCGATAAACTCCACGGCATACCCACCGTAATTCTGATCAACAGCGGCAGCGCCTCAGCTTCCGAAATCACTACCGGTGCGTTGCACGACCACGGCGACGCCTACGTTATCGGCCAGAAGAGTTATGGCAAAGGCGTGGTACAGCAGCTCATCAACTTCGGTGATGGCTCTGAACTAAAAGTCACCGTCGCCAGCTGGTACCGCCCCAACGGCCAGAACATCAATCACCGCGGCATCACTCCCGACAAAACCGTCGTCGAACCCAAGGACGCCACCACCGCCAACGACCCCCAACTCCAAGCCGCCGAAGCGTATCTCGCCAACACGCGATAAGGGGTACAAGCATAAATTAGGGTATAAAATAATGTTGACAAAATGCTAATGTTTTGCTAATATAAGTATAGCGTTAAATCAAAACAAAAAGATTAGATATTATGAGCAACGAACATCCTAAAGACCCAAACGAAAATCCATGGACCGAAGCTCAACAAACATTTCTTCGAGCCTTAGAACATGGTGTTCTTAATAGCGACCACAATTTTATTAGCCAGATCGATAACGGACAGTCCGTATTGCGACCTCACGAGGTAGCTCGATACATGGATGGTAGGCGTCGACACAACGAAGATAAATCTGAAGCAAAGCTTTGGGACGAAGCCACCGAGGAATACTTAACCAGGTTGGATGGTAAAGATTTTCCTCCAGACGAATTGGAAGCACTGAATGCTCTTACAGAACTGAGGAGGCTAGATCGCGCGGCCGAAAGGGATGCAGCGCATGAACGCCAAGAAAAATTTGATCAGATTGTCCAAAATCCGGAGACCGCACAAGAACCCGTAACAGCTAACAAAAGATCAGTCGCAGGGCGCGTTATAGGGAGCAAAGTATTGGGTGCTATAGGTGCCATAAGAACCGGGAGAGGTAAAGAGACCGAACAGCAACCCGAAGCTGATTTAACTAGGGCCGAATTAGATAGGCTTAAGAGAGGCTTCATGAAACTCCCAGTTTTCCGGGAAGCGGAGCGTAGTGCAGTTACGGGCAATTTTCAAGAGGCGCTACATATTATCAGAGAACATGCCCCAAGTTCTATGGTAGGAAGTATGGAGAGAGTTCTAGACGAGTATACGTATGCTGCTGGAGAGCGTAGTACAGTTATGGGCAGTTTTGACGAAGCGCGAAGAATTATCACAGAGAATGCCTCTAGCCCTAGGCGAGGCGAGGCTATGCTGGGGCGCTTGGGACTATCCTCGGGTACACTTAGAGATGAGCCTAGCCGCAGACTTAGTCGCAAGCGATGACTATAATGATCGGCGCCGAAACGTACTTGAATAAATAAGCGCACTCGCGGCGTAGAATAGCCGGTGCCACCAAATAGTTCGAATCCATCAAAACAAGAAGTAGTGCGTGGCAGCTCTTAGCTATCGGCTAGCTTGTCCAGCATTTCGTCATAGGTGCCAGCCAGATAGACTTGGTCTATAAACTGAGTTTTGGCAGCCTGGAAAGCTTGCTCTCGACTGTCGGGTGAATCGTTCGGTTGCGTCGTGAGAATCAAGCTCAGTAGATAGCTGTGTATGGCATCCTGGCCGATAACCAACACGCTCTCCCAGTCCCGCGAGCTGTCGCGTATCGCCTGAGCCTCTTCCTCGCCGGTGCTGTCGCCGAATAGTATATTTCGGCCCATTTTCAGATCGAGTGCGCCGGATTCTGCCTGGTCGATTTCTCCAACCTGCCGAGGAATTAGACCGAACTGGACAAAATCGCAGGAAACCAACCGGATCGAGCAGGAATGGTGCGGCCGCATTGGCAGCGCCACGAGGTTCTGCTGGCCATCGTTTGGGTGGGTGCGCCCCAGTGTGATTTTATAACGATCGGAGTGTAGAAAGGTTCGTGGTGTTGGATCTCCCAGTATCTCAACGGCGCTCGCCAGATCGTCCTCGAAGTTGAGCGAGTAGCGGCGAGGTACACGCGTGTAGCCAGACTCAATCGAGGTTAGCTCTTCTCTGGGAATGTCCTCAAGATCGGCATGTGCTTCGGCGTCACGTGACGAATCAAAGTAGTCGAATTCCTGAGAAGTGATTACGGTGTAAAGCAAGTCACTTGCCGTAACGTTTAGGTTTTCTAGAGCAGCGCGCTTACCAGACATCCTTGAACCTCCTTGTTAGTAAAATGATTATCGCATAGATTTTACAAAGTGTAAAATGATGACCGCAGCAATCACGCTCTAGCACCGCTTATCTGGTTTTTGTAGGGAGCAGAACAGGACTGCCAGCCAGCCCAAATAGAAGCCAGCTTGCCAAACAGCAGGGAAATAGGGTAGCATTAGAGCAATTAAGAGAGGTGTGTGTACGGTGGCTGCAAAGGCGACTCAGTATGTGTTTGTGACAGGTGGAGTACTTTCCGGACTTGGAAAGGGTATTACGGCCGCCTCAATTGGCAACCTCCTCAAGGCCCGCGGGCTCAAGGTCAACCTCCAAAAGTGTGACCCCTATCTCAACGTTGACGCCGGTTTGCTCAATCCGCGCGAGCACGGCGAGTGTTTTGTCACCAAAGACGGCGCCGAGACCGATCTTGACCTCGGTCATTACGAACGTTTCATTGACGAAGAATTAACTTCGGCCAGCAGCCTGATGAGCGGCCGGGTACTGCTCAAATTAATTCAGGACGAACGCGCCGGCAAGTTCGAGGGCGAAGACGTCCAAATCATCCCGCACCTGACGGGCGCCATTCAGGATTGGATTGCCAAGGCGGGCGCCGGTTACGACGTGCATATTGTAGAAATCGGCGGCACGGTGGGCGATTACGAATCGCTGTCATTCATTGAAGCCATCCGCGAAATGGGCGTACGCGTCGGCCTAGAGAACTGTGTCTACGTACATGTGGTTTATTTGCCTTATCTCGGTGCCAGCAATGAGACTAAAACCAAACCAGCCCAAAACTCAGTCCGCGAACTGCGCGGCCTGGGTATTGCGCCCGACATTCTCGTGGGCCGCAGCGAGCAACCAGCCAACCAAGGGGTCAAACAGAAACTCAGCCTATTCAGCGGCGTCGCCGAAGAAGCCATCGCGCTATTACCGAACGCAGCGAGTATCTACCAAGTGCCGTTGACACTCGAAGAAGCTGGCATCGCCGATGTTATCACCGACCACTTGAGCCTGAAGTCGAAGAAGCCGGACCTCAAAGACTGGAAAGCCGTCGTCAAACTAGCCACAGCGGATTACCAGCGCAGCGTCAAAGTCGGCTTCGTCGCTAAGTACATGGACAACACTGACACCTACATGTCGGTGTTCGAGGCGCTCAAGGCGGCCGCCTGGCATAATCGCTGCACGATTGATATTACCTGGATTGACGCTTCTGAGTTTGACGCCCCCGAGAACGAGATCGGTAGCAGGCTGGATGGCTACGACGGCATTGTGGTACCGGGCGGCTTCGGCCAGCGGAGCCTAGAAGGCAAGATCAAAGCGGCGCAGTATGCCCTGAAGCACAAATTGCCATACCTCGGCCTCTGCCTCGGCCTCCAAACAGCAGTCATCGCAGCAGCTCGCAATGCCGGTCTGGAGCAGGCCACGACCTTTGAACTCGACCCAGACAGCCAGGATCTCATCATCACCACCATGGCCGATCAGAAGGACAAGCACATGACCGGCGGCACCATGCGTCTCGGTGATTACAATTGCCAACTCGAGAAGGGCAGTCTGGCAGCCAAAGTGTACGGCACGACCAAGATTGTCGAACGTCACCGCCACCGCGGCGAGTGCAACAATGGCTATCGTGATCTATACGAAGCTTGGGGTATTCGAGCCAGCGGTATCAATCCCGACAATAACTTAGTAGAGGTTATCGAAGGCATTGACCACCCATTCTTGCTGGCCAGCCAATTCCACCCCGAGTTCAAGAGTCGGCCGCAGCGACCGCACCCGATGTTTGAAGGCTTCATTCAAGCCTTATTGACCAACTAGCGGTTTTGGGGTAATTTTCAAACCTCCAGTTTTGCAATGTTCATTCAATTCTCAAGTTTCCAATGACTCAAACTTCTACATGTTTGAGCCTTACGTTACCGAGCATTAAAAGAAAATTACCAAATTGAAAATTGAAAATTCTCTGTTTCTAAGGTACCATGAGCACTATGGAACCAACACAAACACCACCCCCAATACCACCAACACCGCCAGCACCACCCACAGACGGCCTCAAGCGCATTCTGCTCGTCGAAGACGATGACGCGCTCGCCAATGTCTATGTGACGCGGCTCCAAGCCGAAGGCTTCGACGTACGCCGCGTCGCCAATGGCGAAGAAGCCCTGGCCACCGCGCTGAGCTACCATCCTGACCTCGTAGTGCTCGATGTGATGATGCCCAAGGTCAGTGGCTTCGACGTGCTCGATATTCTGCGCAACACCCCAGAGACCGCCAACCTCAAGATCATTATGCTGACCGCGCTCAGCCAGGAGAGTGACAAAGAACGCGCCCAATCACTCGGCGTCGACGATTATCTCGTCAAATCCCAAGTCGTGATCGCCGATGTCATCGACCGCATCCGCCACCACCTAACCAGCTAACCGAACCACAGGCCAAATTGACACTGTATAGATAGTGTGTTATCATAATATTATTAACTCAAATATAAACACGGTACCGACTAATGAACGAAAGTAATCTGCCAGAACTGCCTCCCATCAAGCGCGAGCCTGAACTGGTCGGTATGCACGATGATAACGGCGGGTTAGAAATTATTGACACTGCCATTCCTGACGATTTGCGGGTCGCTGATGTGTTGGGTGAGCGCACGGCAAAACGAACTATGGGCGTAGAAGTGGATGGTGTTGGACTGTTCTCGGCTGCCGAAGACGGTACGCTAGTCGCAATTGGCGCTGACGGCCAGCTTAAAAGGTACAATCCTGCTACTGGGCAATGGGAAACAGCCCCCGACGCCTAGACTCCGAAAATATAGCTTGTTAGTTAACAGTTACTTCAGTGCCGAAACAGCCCAGCGGGCTGTTTTGTAGACACGAGCGAAGCGTCGTTAGCGGTTTAGTTAACAGTTACTTCAGTGCCGAAACAGCCCAGCGGGCTGTTTTGTAGACACGAGCGAAGCGTCGTTAGCGGTTTAGTTAACAGTTACTTCAGTACGACTGACAGATCGCCCACTGAACAAACGGACTTTGCGTTTCTGGTAGGATACGATGCCATCACGAGCAGCGTGGATGGTGAAGTTGCGGCTCAGCTTGGTGCCGACACCGGCGCGCTTAGTGAGGCCGACCTGGCGTACGATAACTTGGCCGACTTTGACCTTCTCGCCACCGTATAATTTGACACCGAGGCGTTGACCCGGACTATCGTGAACGTTTTTGGCTGTACCGCCGGCTTTGACATGTGACATTTAAGCAATTTCCTCTCTTTCAGTTTCAATAAAGGCACCTAACAGGCGACCAAGTTTGTGGTAATCCGTATCTCCGGGAAGGTATGATCGTTCGGCAATGGCGTAGGGAGAGGTTAAAGTGGCGACTCGAGCCTGCTCTCTACCTTCACAAAAGCCAACAAGAAGACTGCCAACATCACCAGACGAGAGGGCTTTGCGTAGCTCACTAAATAGTTCCTCAAAGTCAGTATCTCTTTGAGCGATTAGCTGATCCCAAGCTGGTGTTAGAGCGGCTTCTGGCATATTTTACTTCCTTGTTAGTATGAGCAGTTGGCGGGCGACGATTTGATCACTCCGATAATAGAGTAAAGCTTCGTCCCGGACATGCTCTAGAACCACTCGATTATAGCCCAAATCGCTTATCTGGTCAATAAGGGGCAGATATTTGAATTGGTCGGGTTTGGTTTGCCAGGCGGGGATGGCTAGGCAGAGGCGGGCGCCGGGTTTGAGCTGGGGGTGGACGTTCTTCAGGAATTTCTTGATTATCAGATTGCACTCGGCGATGGTGCGCACTAGGATTTCAGGTGTTGGCGGGGCGGTGAACGGTCGTCCCAGATAGGCTTCACTGGCTACGAAATCAAACTCGTGCGGCCATTGATAGCTGGTGGCGTCAGCGGTTTCGAAACGGGTATTGTCGCCGGTAACGGGGAAGTCGTGCGGCATCCAGGCGGCATTTTCACGGCTGTAATCGACCATGCGCGGCTCCAGGTCGGTGCCGTAGACGCCGTAGCCCATGAGCATGGCTTCCATGAGGATGACGCCGGTGCCGCAGAAGGGGTCAAGGATATTCTGGCCAAGATCGGGGACGGGGATTGGCTGGCCGGCGGGGATGTCGCAGATTGATTTAAGCTTGTCCTCGGGTAGCTGGCCGACGGCGAGATTGATGATGATTTGGGCTAGCTTGGGCGGCAGCATGCCGACGCGGGCATCGCGTTTGGGGCGGCTGCGGTCGCGGTGGGTGTAGGATTCGATGTCTTGGACTTTGACGGTTTGGGCGACGATGGTCTTGTCGCCGTCGCGGATGAAGACCAGTTCCCAGCCGGTGGGGCCGGTCAGGTGGTTGTGCAGTACTTGGGCGCTGTTGAGCTCGGCGGCCTTGTTGGGGATCAGGCGAACGGAGCGGCCGGTTTTGCGAATGGCTTTTTTGAGACTCAGGCCGGTGGCTTCGATGCGCTTGGCGGTTTCGTTGAGGCCGTAGAGGCTCAGGCCGAGCTGCATTTTGCCTTCGGGCATGGTTTGACTGTGGCCGGGGGAGACTTGGAGCAGGAATTTCTCGATTTTGCCCCAGTTGGTGGTGTCGAGGGTGGTCAGGATTTTGCAGAATTTGATGCTGCCGCCGAGGCGATCGAAGGCCAATAAACAGGGGTCAACGTCAACCACAACGGCCTGCTC
>Ga0208355_1000454_pt1 | contig 18477 bp, 21 predicted proteins | sample NGESurdeep072012_6_FD_184458 | JGI IMG/M metagenome (GOLD analysis project Ga0208355, IMG submission 184458) | Arctic peat soil microbial communities from Barrow, Alaska - NGEE Surface sample 210-3 deep-072012 (SPAdes) | ecosystem: Environmental > Terrestrial > Soil > Wetlands > Peat ... | reverse complement strand
ATAATCGCCAACCGCGCCGCATCGGCCGCCGAAATTCCGGCATCGGCGGCCAGCCGCGCCAGTTCAGCGCGCCGCACCTCCGGCAGCGTGACTTCGAATCGCCTTCGATTGACCATTAGACAACCTCCATATTCGCGGACACTTTACGTATTCGGTCCGGGCTTACAACGCACCAGGTCGCAGGTGGCGGGTTGGAAACACGGCGATACGAAGCCCCGAAAAATCTGGCGCCAACGCACGCACAGGGTGGGATAGGGTTCGGGAAGTTTGAGCGAAAGAAAAAATTGGGAGGCACCCCGATAGATTGAGCGCAAAGTGCGTGTGCGGAGTAGGAGCGGCGCGGGCGAACTCCCATTTTTCCCCCCGGCCTCGCCTATTGGGATTTGCTGAGTCGCGAGGGTGCCGGGGCCCTCCTGAATGCGGCTGATCGGCGCCGGTGGGAGCGAGCCGCAGCCGACGCGCCCACGCGGGCACGCTCTGATCGTGCGGCGCTCGAGATCGAGCGACCATAGGTTCCGTCGACAGCAGGGCTATCGGTAACAACCTCAATGATTGCAATGGTTGTGACTTCACCGGCTAGTCTCAATCTCGGCCTTGGGAAGAGCATGGGAAGATCAATGGCTCCGATCAGCGGCCGCCGTTTTCGGGCTCGTCGTCAAGCTCATCGGCGCGCGGCACCACGGCCCCCGACTCATGCTCGATCACGCGCACAGGCGGCGCGATTACTACGGGCGCGGCGCCGTTCAGTTGTTGAACGATGAAAATCAAACCGGCGCGAAGAGGCATTTCACCACCGAGCGGCACATCGGGGCTCGTCTCAATCATCTTGAGCGCGTTGACCTTTGCAACGTCATTGCCGCTCGTCTCGGCAATTCGATCGAGGCGGGAAAATGTTTTTGCGCTGATGGCGGCACGAAATACCTCCTTCTGCGCTCTCAAGAATGCTCGCACGTGTGGTTTCTCTAACGCCTTACGCATTGCCCGTGGGTTGAAATTCACGGACCGGGCGGCGTCGGCAAAGTCCATTGCCTCACCTGCTTTGTCTCCTCTATCGGGACCGAACACCATCAGCAGCAACGCCTCGCGTAGCTTTCCGCGCACGTTGTTGCGGATTGCCTGGTGATGCTTGTCGGGGATGTGCGGCGTTGGCGCCGCGGTGAGGGCGTCGATGGGCTTTCGGCGGGCCGGCAGGGTTGGCTTATCGGTCATGTGATCCTCTGGTGGTGAGCGGCGAGCGTGCGGCAAGCAAGCGCCAGCGAAGCGCGCCCGCCATGCGAGCGGTGGTCGGGACCACGCGCGACCCCTGCTATCGCTCTTGGGGGGTATGGGGGGGATAGCGGCATAGCGATAGCAGGGCGTTGGCAGGCGTTCGCCATAGCGGTCGAAGCCCGATAGCAGGGCGTTGGCACCCCCACCTTGGGCGATAGCAGGGCGATAGCAGGGCGGATTGTCACGGCGTTTCCTCCCCGGCCAGGTGGTCAACCACCCCGCCCGAAATAGTTGCTAGTGACACCTTGACACCATACCTGCTTAGTGACACCCTGTCACTAGGGCGGCGATTAGCGCCGCCCCGAGCAACGGGGAAAAGATCATGCGGGACAGTTTCAGTGAACGGATGGCCGAAGGCCAATTGCTCGCACAGGTCGCGCGCAACCGTGGCCAATCGACCGGCAGGCGCAAGGGCTGCCAATATCCGAAACGGTCCTATCACGACGTCGACCACGACTCGTGGGCTTGGCTGTGCGAGGAAACACGCCGCGAGTGGCGCTCGGCTTGCCGGCAAGCGCAAAACGACTTTGCCGCGGCCTGCCTTAACGGGCCCGGATGGCAGAACGATCTCGACACGCTCGGGTTCTGAGGGGGGAGCCATGCCACGGTCAAACTTACCGGGACAACTAGAATTGCCGGACACTGCCGAGCGGGCCGCCAATCTGGCGCGGATCAAAGCCGCGGCGCCGTTGCGCCCGGTCGCGCCGCAAGAGCCGTGCGACCTTGGGCTATTCAGCGATAAAAACCTGCAATCCGATTTGCTCGATAAGCTGCGCTGAGACGGTGCTGCCTCACTCACCACCGCGAAAGGGAAAACGATGGAAGCCCGCAAACCCGCCATGTCGGCAAAGCAATACGTTTCCGCGCTCGCCAAGCTCGGCAAAGACGGCCTCACGCCATACGCGGCGGCGCCTGTTCTCGGGATCAGCGTGCGGCAGTCGTTACGATATGCCGCAGATGGTCGCGTGCCGGCGACCGTCGCCAAGCTTGTCCGCATGTTCGAGCGGTTCGGTATCCCCGCCGATTTGTGAGCCGCGGCGGTCACGTCGCCACCCCGGTCGCCAGGGCGATACGCTTCTTGCCTTTGCTCGCCGGGCCGACCGTTTCCAGCTTGAGCCGGCCGTCGCGAAATAGGCGCTCCATCGCCTTCCGAAACGCGGGGCTGGTGTAGCCGCCGGCGGGCTCGATCTCGGCGAACATTGCGGGCGCGAAATTCTTGCCGGTCTTGTCGCTAAAATCGCGGCCGAGGGCGCTTTGCTGCGCCAGATGCTCGAGGAAGCGGGTTTCGGCCGCGCCCTCCCGCGCCGCGCGCTGGTGTGGCGACGCCGTTCCCTCGATCGAAAGGACGCCATCCACCCATTCAAGATTGATCGGCCCGGCCAGGGGCGCGTAATTGTTTTTGACGCATTCGAGGATCCGCACGCCGCGGGCCTTGTCGTCACCATCGGCCGCTTTCAGGTGAAGCGCGGCGCGCACGCTGTTGCGCCAATCCATATTGCCGCCGCGGCCGGTCCCGTTCTGCATTCCCGAAAGGGACGGATGATCGAGCAGCAAAACGCCGCAGCCGGTGGCGCGCGCCATGCCCCGGAACAGGTTCACAAAGGTGCGCACCATGACGCGATCGTTCTGATTGCCGGCGAACACCGCGGCCACGTTGTCGAGCACCACCAGCGCCGGGCGCCGTTCGGCGATCGCGGCTTCGACCGAGCGGAAAAGCGGGGTCGCCTGCATCACGCCGCCGGGGCCTGGGGTCGCAAACGTGCAGCCGGCGAAGTCGGATGGAAACCAGAAATGCAGATCGGCCAGGGCGTCGCAATCGAAGCCTTGGCGCGCGGCAATCCTCGCGACGCGGCGACGGATTTCGTCCTCGGGTTCCTCCCCGGATAAAAACACCACTGGCCCGGGGTTGACCACGGCGCCGAGCCAATCCTGGGCGCCGCGCGCCATCGCGGTCGCAAGCTGAAGCGCCAGCATGGTTTTGCCGCTGCCGCCATCGCCGCCCAGGCTTGAGACGTCGCCGCGCGGAATGAGATTGTGCGCGACCCATGCTACGCGCGGCGGTGGTTCTTTCGGCCAGGTCGGGGGTGAGACAAGCGGTGCGGCCGGAATGAGCTCGGGCCCGTTTATGCCGCCGGCCGGCACCAGCCCGGCGCTCGTTGCCGGTGGTGTCTCTTCGTCCCAGGCGCCGCCCTCGTGGCCGTTCGTCTGCGCGGGCGCGTCGTTGAATTCGAGCACCTTTGCCTTCGGCTCGATGCGCGCGAGTTCTTCGTCTATGCCGCGGTTGAATTCGTCCGCGAATTGCTCGGTGGCCGTTTTCATTTTAGCGGGCCTTTCTCAAACGGGTTCCAGCCGCGCAGCGCCCAGCTGATCGCGTGCGATACATCTTGCGCGCCATACCGGCGGATGCTTTCGCGCACATCGGCGCCGGTCCATCGGCCGTTCTTGTCGATCAGGTTGACCTCGATCGCCAACGCCATGAAGGCGTCATGAACAACTTTGCTGGCGCCGAGCTCGCGCACTTGCTTGGCCGCGGCCCACAAAATGTGAATGCGCTTTTTCGTGCTCGGCTGCGCCTCCGCTTCAATGTGCTTGCGCGCAATATCGATCGCCCTCGTGAGCAAGTCCGGAGCGGTGATGGTGGAGCCGGCGGCGTCGGTCATCGTGCCTCCTCGAAGGCCGCGGCGAGAATATCCTGTACGCCGGTAACCCCTATCGCGCGGACAAGGCCACTTTGCTCTGCTGCCTCTTGCAAAACGTCGACCGCTTCGCCGAGCTCGAGCAGATTTTCGGCGTAAAGCCGAGCACGCGCCCAAGCGCGCAACTCAAAAACCTCGAGCGGATCGATGGCGGGGGCGGGGCTATTCATTCGATTCCTCGCGCACCTCGACCGCGCGCAGGCCGAAGCGTCGGCCCAACACCTTCAACGCCGCCCGTAAAGCGCGCAGGGCATCGACGCCCTTTTCTGCACGCAAACGGATGAGAAAGATTGGACGCGGCTCGCGGGTGTCAGTCATTGCCCGCCTCGCTTCGATTTCACGCTCTGAATAATCTTGATGCGCGCGGTGTTCGCAACCGCGTCCGCCAGCATTTCGCGCAGGTCGCCCTTGCTCAAATGCGGTCGCGGGGGCGGCTGCAATTCGCGCGGCGTTCCGCCGTCGACGGGCTCGTTGCCCAAGCGGTGCATGCGCTCTCGATCGCTGAGATTTTTGAATCGGTCCTTCATTGTGGAAGCTGGTGTGTTGCAGGCTGGCGCGCGGCAATCTGATCGGCGGCGCCTTTCCGGCGTGCTCGCACGGCCCTCATCCGCGCAGCATTAGCCGCGCGCTCAGCAAGCAAAAACGGCCATTGTCGGCGTTTGGCTCGGAGCCTGTCCCGTTCGCGCCGCCGGCGGCCTGCCGGTGTAATCGGTGTCGTTCGCCGTGTGCGTTGCCGATGTGGTCGTGGGCCGATTTGGGTTTGGTCGTTCATGTGAGCCCTCTTGCGTTTTAAATCGCGCGGGGCTAATTCAGTGGCGCCAGCCTGCGGAATTAACCCGTTGAAATGCAGCGCCGCCCTTTTTAACCTGGGCGGCGTTTGCTTAAGTGGCGGATTGCTCCGCATAGGTATCGAGATCGTCGTATGTGTACGACCAACCGCGCGCGCCGTTTCGGCTGCGACGTGGCCCCTCACCGCGCGCATGGCGCTGGCGCAAAGTTTCCTCGGAAATGTTGAGATACCGGGCAGCGCCGAGTTGATTTGTGCGGCCTCGGGGCCGCGCGCGCTCTAAGCGCGCCAAACGCGCCTGCAGATCATCGACGACGTTTTGCAGATTGGACATTTTAACCTCGCGCTCATCAGGGCCACTTGGGCCGATGGGCGAGGTATGCCGCTATTGGTGGCTGAAATGACAGATTTCTAGATTTCTCACTCCGAGAAAACTGGAAATGTGAGTGAGAAATCTACTTCGTGTGCGGCGTCAAGCGATGGCCCTGGCGCCGGCGCCGGCCCTTATGTTGCGGTTCGCCGCCCAAGTTCATAATCTGATTATCGGCGGCGTCGTAACCGTTTTTATTCAGGCGGGGCCGGACTTGTTTCGGTAATTGCTTGATGTTTGGTGCCGGCTCCCCTGCCAATTCAGCACGGTCATAGGCGCCTTTAATTTCGTCGTGGATCAGCGCCACCGGTGCGGCTTTGAATTGTGATTTTTCAGGCGATGCGATCACCCCGGAGTGCAGACCAAACACCCTTTCAAATTCCTGGCGAACGACAAAGACGCGATCGAGGTATGTGCCTTCAAAGGCAACGGAGGCCGCGGGAGTTCGATCGATGAAAGCGCGGATAAATCGCAACGCTTTGGAAACAATGTCAGGCGCTTGGCGATCGTTATTATCCAGCAATGTGAGGGCGCCGTCGCGAAGTGCCCGCATCAGTTCTCTCGCAGCAGTTCGGCCGTCGCTATCGTTTCGTGCGCGAGCGAGTTCTCGCAACGCTTCCGGAATGGACAGCAGCGGGCTTTGGTATTCCGGTGCGGTCGCCGTCATGGCTTCACGCCCGCCGCAGTGGCGCGACATTGCTTTCGCGGCCCGCAACAATCGTCGCCAGGTGCTCGGCCCAACGCGCTAAAGCGGTGGCCTTCTCGGGCTCGTATGTTGCGCGATTGTAAATTCCCGCAACCGAAGCCTTGGCGCCGCTGATGTGATTCAAGACGCTTTCGATGATGTGCGGCGCGATACCGATCTCAGCCATGCGCGTCGCCGCGGTGCGCCTCAAATCATGAATGCGCCAGCCCGTGACCTTCGCGCGCTCATCGAGTTTTATTTTTGCTTTGTTCCAACCGCTAAATCCGCCCTGCCCCGTACCGAATACCAGGGCTCGACCGTTGAACGGCCGGCGCTTTTTCAGGATTTCCACGGCGGCGGCGGACAATGCAACGTTGTGCCATCTACGATTCTTTGTACGCGCCGGCGACAAGGTGATAAGGGCGCGATCAAAGTCGATCTCGTCGAACCGCAATTCGCTGATCTCGCGCTCGCGCTGTCCGGTCAATGTCAACAAGCGGAGAATGTCTGCATAGTCGCCTTCGCCGAGCGCCAGCCATATTTTTCGGAGCTCGGCGTCGGTAAGCACGCGATCGCGGGTTTGTTCTGGGTTCTTGTTCGTGAACATCGCCGGGTTGGCGTCGATAAAGCCTTCGCCGGCGCACCAGCTAAGGAATTTAACAAGACTGCTGCGCGTTCTATTCGCCTGCACCGGGCCGCTGTCGGTGGTGAGCCGGCCGAGCTCGAGTGCGATCGCGCGTCGATCAACCTTGTCGATCCGTGTGGCGTGCAGCGCCTTGAGATTGCGATCGAGGTGGCGCTCGATTGTGCCGATGGTCGCCGCGCGCAGCTTGCCTTCATCTTTTTCTGCGCGGCGCCGACGGAGGTAGAGATCGAGGCAGGCCTTAAAGGTTTCGCCTGATCTGGCTTGGTCCTCGGCCTTGTCGCCGGCCGGATCACGGCCGAGCTTGACCTCGGCGTGCAAGGTTTCGGCTCGTTCGCGTGCTTTCGGCGCGCCCATCGCCGGATAACTGCCTAACGTCATGCGGCGCTGTCGGCCGCCGCTTTTGTATTGGAATACCCAGACGCGCTTGCCCCCCTCGCGCAGCCGAAGGCCAAAGCCCTTGATGTCGTCATCCCATTCAATGCGATCGCCGGGCTTGCCATCCTTGGCGACCGGCAGCGTAAGATCAGCGGTCGCGTTGACGGTGAGCTTCATCGGATCTGTCTCCTAAGCCAAAATTGGGAAGCCTATGGGAAGCTTCATGCCGTTGCCAAGCTTGGCCAACCGGGGCCTAGAAACCGATGGTATCCCCTATTTTTCGGGTAATTGCAACAATATTATGGCCTAGCTTGGCCAGGTCGGTCCTTAGTGTAACTGTCGCGCAAGCCGATGGTGCGGACAAAGACCAGCCGCTCAGGCTTCGACGCCGGCTCGAGACAGAAATAGCCCTGGCGTTCGAACTGCACCGGCAGTTCCGGTTTGGCATCGGCGAGCGCGGGCTCGAGGCGGGCGCCGTCGAGTACCTCCAATGAATTCGGATTGAGGTCGGCGGCGAAATTCTCAGCCCCGCTCGGATCTGGCTTAGTGAACAGCGGGTTGTACAGCCGCACCTCGGCGGCCACGGCATGGGCGGCCGACACCCAGTGCATCGTCGCCTTCACCTTGCGGCCGTCCGGCGCGTTGCCGCCCTTGGTCGCGGGATCGTAAGTGCAGCGTAGTTCGACGACCTCGCCCTTGGCGTTTTTCACCACCTCGCGGCAAGTGATGAAATAGGCGTAGCGCAGCCGCACTTCCATGCCGGGCGACAGCCGGAAGAATTTCTTCGGCGGGTTCTCCATGAAGTCATCCTGCTCGATATAGAGTTCTCGGCCGAATTTGATCTTGCGCGAACCCGCCGCCGGGTTGTCGGGATGATTGACCGCGTCCAGTTCCTCGGTCTGTCGTTCCGGATAATTCTCAATCACCACTTTAAGCGGCCGCAACACCGCCATGCGCCGCAGCGCGCTCTTGTTTAGCGCCTCGCGCACCGAGAATTCGAACATGCCGACGTCGACAAGGCTGTTGGCTTTGGCAACCCCGATGCGCTTGATGAAATCGCGGATCGCTTCCGGCGGCACGCCGCGCCGGCGCAGGCCGGCGATCGTCGGCATGCGCGGATCGTCCCAGCCGGTCACATGGCCGCCGCGCACTAACTCGGTGAGCACGCGCTTGGACAGCACGGTGTAAGTGAGATTGAGGCGCGCGAATTCATACTGATGCGGCTTTGACGGCACATTCAGATTGGCGATGCACCAGTCATAGAGCGGACGATGGTCCTCGAATTCGAGCGTGCAGATCGAATGGGTGATGCCCTCGATAGCGTCCGACTGGCCATGCGCGAAATCGTAGCTCGGATAAATCTTCCACGCCGTGCCGGTGCGCGGATGCGGCGCATTGAGAATGCGGTAGAGCACCGGATCGCGCAGATTGATGTTGCCCGACGTCATGTCGATCTTGGCGCGCAGCACGCGTGCGCCGTTCCCGAATTCGCCGGCACGCATGCGGCGGAACAGGTCGAGATTCTCTTCCACCGGGCGGTCGCGGAACGGGCTGTTCCTACCCGGCTCGGTCAGCGTGCCGCGATTGGTCCGGATCTCGTCCTGGCTCTGGTCGTCCACATAGGCCAAGCCGGCGCGGATCAGGTCCTCGGCCCAGCCGTACAGGCGCTCGAAATAATCCGAGGCATGATAGAGGTGCTTGCCCCAGTCGAAGCCGAGCCAGCGCACATCGCGCTCGATGGCGTCGATATATTCCTGCTCTTCCTTGGTCGGATTGGTGTCGTCGAAACGCAAATGGCAACGGCCGCCGAATTCCTCGGCGATGCCGAAATTCAGGCAGATCGCCTTGGCGTGGCCGATATGGAGATAGCCGTTCGGCTCGGGCGGAAAGCGGGTGACCACCGCTTTGACGCGCCCGGCATCGAGATCGGCCTGCACGATGTCGCGGATGAAATCGCGCCCCGGCTCCCCGCCTGCAGCATTACCGCTTGCCGGATTTCCACTTGCCTTATCGTCCGTGGCCATGCTTCCTCGATTCCAAGTCCAACCAATGACGCGGCCTATGCCATGACGTGCCGCTCGGCTCAATGTCAATTGCGCTGACACCTTCCAATATAACTATGGTACAGGGGCCGCGATGAGCGAGCCCGTCGTTACCCGTTTCGCGCCGTCCCCCACCGGCTTCCTCCATATCGGCGGCGGCCGCACCGCGCTGTTCAACTGGCTCTATGCGCGCCGGTATGGCGGCAAGATGCTGCTGCGCATCGAAGACACCGACCGCGAGCGCTCGACCGCCGCCGCCATTGCCGCCATCATCGACGGCCTCACTTGGCTGGGGCTTACCTGGGGTGGCGAGATCGTATTCCAGTTTTCGCGCGCCGCGCGCCACCGACAGATCGCCGAGCAACTGCTCGCGGCCGGCAAGGCCTACCGCTGCTATGCCAGCCCGGAAGAGCTTACCGAAATGCGCGAGGCCGCCCGCCGCGAGGGCCGCTCCAAGCTCTATGACGGACGCTGGCGCGACCGCGACCCGTCCGAGGCGCCGCCCGGGGTCAAGCCGGTGATCCGGCTGCGGGCCCCGCTCACCGGCGAGATTGTGAGCGAGGACCAGGTGCAGGGCCGCGTGGTCTGGCAGAATTCCGATCTCGACGACCTGGTGCTGCTGCGCTCCGACGGCAACCCGACCTACATGCTGGCGGTGGTGGTGGACGACCACGACATGAACGTCACCCACATCATCCGCGGCGACGACCACCTGACCAACGGCGCCCGCCAGAAGCACATCTACGAAGCGCTCGGGTGGAACGTGCCGATCATGGCGCATATCCCGCTTATCCACGGGCCGGACGGCTCCAAACTGTCCAAGCGCCATGGCGCGCTCGGCGTCGATGCCTACCGGGCTATGGGCTATCTGCCGGCGGCCATGCGCAACTACCTGGTCCGCCTCGGCTGGGCGCATGGCGACCAGGAGATCTTCAGCACCGAAGAAATGATCGCCGCTTTCGATCTGCCGCAGATCGGCCGCTCGCCGGCGCGCTTCGATTTCGCCAAGCTGGAAAGCCTCAACGGCCACTACATCCGGGCCAGCGCCGACGCCGACCTGATCGCGGCGATCGAAGGGCTTTTGCCGCATATCGCCGGCGGGCAGGAGCTCGCCAGCAAGATGACACCGGCGCTGCGCGGCAAGCTGCTCATGGCCATGCCCGGTTTGAAGGAACGCGCTAAGACTTTGGTCGAACTATTTGACGCCACAAGATTTCTCTGGGCCAGTCGCCCGCTCGATTTGAACGACCAAGCCAAGGTCCTGCTCACGCCCGAGGCCAAGACCGTGACCGCCGCGCTGCTGCCGGAGCTGGCGGCAATCGCCGAATGGACCCCGGCGGCCATCGAGACGGTAGTACGTGGCTATGCCGAGCGCGCCGGGTTCAAACTCGGCGCGGTGGCGCAACCGCTGCGGGCCGCGCTCACTGGGCGGACCACTTCGCCGCCGATCTTCGACGTGCTGGCGGTGCTGGGCAAGGACGAGAGCCTCGCCCGCTTGCGGGATCAGATCGATTAGAACCCCCGTCCTGTCGATAACTTGCGCCCGCGTCGTTGCGGTTTGATCTATGTCTATATGGCGGGCCGCGATGTGCACTATCTTGCAGCGCACACAAGGATGGGCTACCCAAAAAGCGGCCGGAACCACGCTCGCCCCGCCCAACGTTTCAGCTCCCGGCCACACGTTTTCACGCGCACCGCTCGCTGCCAAATCGAGGGCTCGACTATGGACGCCAAGACGGACGCCAAGAAGAAATCCGGCACCATCACCATCGGCAATAAGAACTGGGATTTCCCGATCTACGATGGCACCATCGGCCCGGAGGTGCTCGACATCGCCAAGCTCTACAACGAGAGCGGCATGTTCACCTACGACCCCGGCTTCACCTCGACGGCAAGCTGCGAGTCCAAGATCACCTACATCGACGGCGACCAGGGCGTCCTGCTCTATCGCGGCTATCCGATCGATCAGCTCGCCGAGCACGGCGATTTCCTGGAAACCTGCTACCTGCTGCTCTACGGCGAACTGCCGACACCGCAACAGAAGCACGATTTCGACTATCGCGTCACGCGCCACACCATGGTGCACGAGCAGATGGCCCGGTTTTTCCAGGGTTTCCGGCGCGACGCGCATCCGATGGCGGTGATGACCGGCTGCATCGGCGCGCTGTCGGCGTTCTATCACGACTCCACCGACATTTCGGATCCGCATCAGCGCATGATCGCCTCGCTCCGCATGATCGCGAAGGTGCCGACGCTGGCCGCCATGGCCTACAAATATTCGATCGGCCAGCCGTTCGTCTATCCGAAGAACGAGCTCGACTATGCGTCGAACTTCCTGCGCATGTGCTACGCCGTGCCGGCCGAGGATTACAAGGTAAACGCGGTGCTAGCGCGCGCCATGGACCGTATCTTCATCCTGCACGCCGATCACGAGCAGAACGCCTCCACCTCGACCGTGCGGCTGGCCGGCTCATCCGGCGCCAATCCGTTCGCCTGCATCGCCGCCGGCTGCGCCTGCCTGTGGGGGCCCGCGCATGGCGGCGCCAACGAAGCCGCGCTCAACATGCTGCGCGAGATCGGCACGGTCGACCGCATCCCGGAATTCATCAAGCGCGCCAAGGACAAGAACGATTCCTACCGGCTGATGGGCTTCGGCCACCGCGTCTACAAGAACTACGATCCGCGCGCCAAGATCATGCAGAAAACCTGCCACGAGGTGCTCAACGAACTCGGCATCAAGGACGATCCGCTGCTCGACGTCGCCATGGAGCTCGAGAAGGTCGCGCTGCACGACGAGTATTTCCTGGAGAAGAAGCTTTATCCCAATATCGACTTCTATTCCGGCATCACGCTCAAGGCGATGGGCTTCCCCACCACCATGTTCACCGTGCTGTTCGCGGTCGCGCGCACGGTCGGCTGGATCGCGCAGTGGAAGGAAATGATTGAGGACCCGCATCAGAAAATCGGCCGCCCGCGCCAGCTCTACACCGGCGCCACGCAGCGCGATTACACGCCGATTTCCAGAAGGAAATAGTCGGATATTGCGGGCGTCCTAGCCGCCCTTACCGTTCCCGCCCTTGCCGTTGAGCTTCGGCGCGCTGGCGCCGTCATAGGCCCACTGCACATAGACGCCGGCCCAAGTGAAGCCGCCGCCGAAGGCGGCGAGCAGCAGTTTATCTCCGCGCTTCAATTTCGGCTCGTAGTCCCACAGGCAGAGCGGGATGGTGGCGTTGGTGGTGTTGCCGTATTTGTTGATGGTCACCATCACCTTTTCCATCGGCAGGCCCATGCGCTCGGCCGTCGACTCGATGATGCGATTGTTGGCCTGGTGCGGCACCAGCCAGTCGATCATGTCGGCGCGCAGATTGTTGCGCGTCATTATCTCGGCTGCGACTTCAGCCATCTTGGCGATGGCGAATTTATAGACCGCGGCGCCTTCCTGGTGGACGTAGTGCAGGCGCTTGGCCACCGTCTGCGCGCTCGCCGGCATGCGGCTGCCGCCGGCCTTCTGATGCAGATGGATCATGCCGGCGCCGTCGGAGCGGATCAGCGTGTCCATGATGCCGGTACCATCCACGCTCGGCTCCAGCAGCACGGCGCCGGCGGCGTCGCCGAACAGCACGCAGGTGGCGCGATCAGTGTAGTCGATGATCGAAGACATCTTGTCGGCGCCCACCACCACCACCTTGCGCGCGGCGCCGTTGGCGATGAATTGCGAGGCGATGGTGAGCGAATAGAGAAAGCCCGAGCAGGCCGCCTGCACGTCGAATGAGCCGATATTGCGGATGCCGACCATGTCGCAGATCATGTTGGCCGTCGACGGGAACTGCATGTCCGGCGTGGTGGTCGCGCAGATCAGCAGGTCGACGTCCTCCGGCTTGGTGCCGGTCTTCTGCAACAGGCCACGCACCGCTTCCGCCGCCATGTGCGAGGTGCCGAGCCCCTCGCCCTTCTGGATGTGGCGTTCCTTGATACCGGTGCGTTCGGTGATCCAGGCGTCGCTGGTGTCCACCATCACCGCCAGTTCCGCATTGGTGAGCAGGTCCGGCGGCAGATAGCCATGGACGGCGGTGATCGCGGTGCGGGTCGAAATGGTCAAAGGCGGTTATTCCAGTTAACGGCCATGGCATAAGCCCATCTGGCTGAACAAGCCAAACTACGCCGTTGGCGGGGCGGATGCCACTGTTTCGCGTTCCGGTTGGCTCCGGGCGCCGGCGCAGTCCAGGACCACGGCGGCGGCGCGGTCGCTGGGGGCGGCCTTGCCAATGTCCATGATCGTATCGAGCCGGGCGAAGGCTTCGATCTGCCGCCACCGCTCCGGCGTATCGTTCAATAGCGGCACAAGGGCGGCGGCCAGCCGCTCCGGCGTGCAGGCCCGCTGCAGGTACTCCGGCACGACGTTCTCGCCCAGGACCAAATTGGCCAGGATATAGCTCTGCACCCGGATGAAGGTGCGGCCGATCAGTTCTTCGAGCAGCGACACCTTGTAGGCTGCCACCATCGGCACCCCGGCCACCGCCAGTTCGAGCGTCGAGGTGCCCGATTTGGACAGCGCCGCCCGCGCCGTGCGGAAGGCGGCGTCTTTCGCGGCCGGCTCGGTTACGATCCGCGCCGGCACGCGCCAGGACGCAATCGCCGCGCGCACCGCCTCATTGAGCCGCGGCACCGCCGGCACCACCACCTCGAGCGCGCCGACGCGCTCGGCCACCAGCGCCACCGCATCCCCGAACACCCCCGCCATGCGGCGGATTTCACCCGCGCGGCTGCCCGGCAGCACCAGCAGCAGCGGCGGATCGGAAAGCCGCCGGCGCGCCTCCTCGGCGTTGGGCCGCATACTCGCGACCCGCTCGCTCAGCGGATGCCCGACAAACGTGCAAGGCGGCCCGCCCAACTGCCGCATCGCCGCCGGCTCGAATGGCAGCAGCGCCAGCACATGATCGACATAAGCGCGCATGGCGCGCGCGCGTCCCGGCCGCCAGGCCCACACCGAGGGACACACATAGTCGACGATCGGGATCGCCGGCGCGCGGGCACGCACTTTGCGCGCGACGCGGTGGGTGAATTCCGGGCTGTCGATGATGACCAGCACATCGGGCTTGGCGGCAACGATTGCCTGCGCGGTCGCGGCGATGCGCGCCAAGATTTTCGGCAGCCTCGTGGTGATCGCGGCAACGCCCACGATCGCCAAATCGCCGAGCGCAAACAGGCTCGGCACGCCTTCGCCAGTCATATGCTCGCCGCCGACGCCGGAGAACCTTGCACCCGGATTGCGCCGCCGGATCGCGGCGATCAGGGCCGCACCTAGCCGGTCGCCCGATTCCTCGCCGGCCACCAGGAAGACATGCGGGCCGGCCGCGTTCGGCCGTTGCGGAACCGGCGCGAGCGTCATTGCTCGCTTCCGGCGGGCAAGCCGACGACAAAAATATTGGCGCGGTCGGCCGCCGCTATCAGCCGCTCCGGTTCGGCGACGATGGTGCTGCCTGCCACCACCGCGATGCCGGCAAGCCCGGCGCGGGCGGCGCCTTCGACCGTGCGCGGCCCGATCGAGGGCAGATCGAAGCGGCGATCCTGGCCGCGCTTGGGCGCCTTCACCAGCACGCCCCCGACGGTCGATGCGCGGATGTGGCCGCTCGCGCGTAACGCAGCGATGCGTTCGAGCATCTGGTCGGTGCCCTCCGCCGCCTCAACCGCCAGAACATGCCGCCCGGCCACAACCACCGCCTGCCCGACATCGAACGGTCCGGTGGCGTGCAGATAGTCGAACCCGAGCGCGATATCGGCGCGCTCGCCTTCGCTCGGCTGCACCCTGGCAAGCGCGCCTTTGGGCACCAGAATCTCCGGTGCCACCTCATGCGCGCCGAGCACACGGAAGCCCTGCTCCTCGATCAGCCGCGCCCCGCTCGACAACAGATAATCGTCGCCGCCACGGAAGGCGGCCGCGATACGCGGCAACAGCTTCAGCGTCGTCAGATCGAAGCGGACTTGCCAGAAGGCCGGTCGCACCAGCGATCCGATCAGTACCATCTCATGGCAGCCGGCGGCGCGGGCCGCGCGCGCGAGGGTGCCAAACTTCGCGATGCGGACCCAGGTATGTGGCCGCTGCGCATAGTCCTCCGGCCTCGCAATGCCCTGCAAAGGAAACAGCAGAACCTGCCGGCCGCGCGCGCTCACCGAATCCGCAATAGCCAGCGGCAGGCTGCCGCCGCCGCAAATCAGCGCGAGCGGGCCTTCCTGGCTCACGGCCGGCGCGGCGCTCATGCGTTCTCGTCTGCCTCGCCGCGCTTGATCGCCATGGTCAGCGGCCGTGTGCCGGCGCGGATGAAGTCGATCATTTTACGAACCTGCGCATCCTTCCCGTCATCGGCGGCGACGCGCTCCAGCCGGGCGCGGAATTCGCCGTCGCCGAAAAACAGCGCCCGATAGGCGTCGCGATAGCGATGGATATCGGCCTTGGCGAACCCGCGCCGCCGCATGCCGATCACGTTGAGGCCCACCAAATTCGCGAGCGGCCCCTGCACCGTGCCCCAGGGGATCACGTCGGCGCGAACGCCACTCAAGCCCACGATCATCGCGCCATCGCCGATGCGCACGAACTGGCGCACCGCCACACCGCCGCCGAACACCACATGGTCGCCGACGCTGACGTGGCCGCCAAGCACCGTGTTGTTGGCGAACACCACATTGTTGCCGACCTTGCAATCGTGCCCGACATGCGCGCCGACCATCAAGAAACAATGGTCGCCGACTTGCGTGACGCCGCCGCCGTCCTCGGTGCCGGTGTTCATGGTGACATTCTCGCGGATATCGCAATCGGTGCCGACCACCAGCCGGGTCGCCCCGCCGCGGTAGTGCACCGACTGCGGCGGCGAGCCGAGCGAGGCGAAGGGATGGATGACGGTGCGGGCGCCGACGGTGGTATGGCCGGTGAGATTGACATGCGCGATGAGCCGGCAGCCGTCGCCGATCGTCACGTGTGGGCCGACGGTGCAATAGAGGCCGATCGATACGTTCTGTCCGATCGCCGCCCCGGCATCGATCCGCGCCGAGGGATCGATCATGGCCGCGCTCATGCGTCGAAAATCATGGCGCCGACTTCCGCCTCGGCAACGATCTTGCCGACGACTTTGGCCAAGCCACGATACCACCACATGTTTCCGCGCTGGGTGATTTTCCGCATGTGGTATTCGATGGTGTCGCCCGGCAAAACCGGCTTGCGGAATTTCGCCTTATCGATGGTCAAGAAGAACAGCGATTTCGGCCGCTTCTTAAAGTTCGCGGTGATGCAGAGCACACCTGCCGTTTGCGCCATGCCTTCGATCATCAACACGCCCGGAAACACCGGATTGTCGGGGAAGTGACCTTGGAAATGCGGCTCGTTGATCGTCACGTTCTTGATCCCGATGCCATGTTCGTCGCCCTGCATGTCGACCACCCGATCGACCATGAGAAACGGATAGCGGTGCGGCAACATCTTGAGCACCGCCGCGATGTCGGCGGCTTCGAGTTTTGTCACGGCTTTATCCATGGCGCTTGTCTCGTTCGTCCGCTGCCGCTTCGGCGCGGCCTTTGCCGCGCGCGAGTCGCTCGAGCATCATGATTTCGCGGAACCACAGCTTCACCGGCTTGGCCGGTGTACCGCCCCAGCGCGCACCGGCCGGGACATCGCCGTAAACGTTGCTGATCGCGGCGATCTGCGCCCCTTCGCCGATCGTGACGTTGTTATTGACGCCGGCGCGCGCGCCCAACACGACAAAGTCTTCGAGCGTCGAACTGCCGGAAATGCCCGTTTGCGCCACCAAAACGCAGTGCCGGCCGATGCTGACATTGTGGCCTACCTGCACCAGGTTGTCGATCTTGGTGCCCTCGCCGATCACGGTGTCGCGAATGGCGCCGCGGTCGATGGCGGTACCGGCGCCGATTTCGACATCGTCCTGAATGATGACGCGCCCGACCTGCGGCACCTTGAGGTGGCCCTTTCCTCCCATCACGAAGCCGAAGCCGTCTTGACCGATCTTGCAGCCCGGATGAATGATGACGCGATCCCCGAGCAACGCGTTGGCGATCACTGCCCCGGCGCCGATTGAACATTCGCGCCCGACCCGCACCTCGGTCCCGATTACGGCGGTGGCCCCGATCACGCTGCCGGCGCCGATCTCGGCGCCCGGACCGACCACCGCGCCGGGCTCGACGGTGACGCCGTTTTCCAGCCGCGCGGTCGGATGCACATGGGCGCCGGTCACGTCGCCCGCCTTGGCGAGTGACGACGGTCGCAGCGAATGCGGGAATAATTCACGCGCCACCATCACGAAAGCGCGATAGGGCTCAAGCACGGTGAGCGCCGCCACGTGAGCCGGCAGATATTTGGCGAGCGCAGCCGTGGTCAGGCAGGCGCCGGCATGGGTCGCGGCGGCGGCCGAAACATACTTGTTATTGTCGAGGAAGCTGAGGTCGGACGGCGCCGCGCGATCGAGCGGGGCGACATTGGCGATGCGGCGCGTGTGCGCCAGTGCCGCCGGCAGCGTCGCACCGGCCAAGGTGGCGATCTCATCCAGCGTGAGACCGCGGGTGTATCGTAAAAATACCGGCTCGCTCATACCGCCAGTTCCGTGCCGCCAAGCGCGGTCAAGGTCAGAACTTCGTGCCGCCGCTGAAGCGGAAGAACTGCGTACGGTCGTAGCTCTCCTTGGTCAGAGCATAGGCAAAATCAAACCGCAGCGGCCCGAGTGGGGAATCCCAGATGAAGCCCATGCCGACCGACGAGCGAACCGCCATGTTATCGGCGACTTGCAGCGTTTCGCCGGTCACGGCCCAGGAGGTCGGGCCCTGATAATTCCACAGCGAGCCGGCGTCGGCAAAGGCGGCGACCCTGATGCCGATCTCCTTGGGCAGGAAGTAGAGCGGAGTTTGCGCCTCGACGCTGGCGCCCCAGTACATGGTGCCGCCCATCGCATCGTTGGTGGTCCCCGGCGTCATGTCGCGTGGACCAATGCCGGCCGGCGCAAAGCCGCGCACCAGGTTGGGGCCCATCTGGAAGTGATCCAGCATGCGCAGATCCCTGCTACCCCAGCCGGTCAAATGGCCGCCTTGCAGGTGGAGCACGCCAACGATGTCCGGGAGCACTTCGTAGTAAGTCCGCGTATCCGCGGTCGTCCGGAGGAAATTCACGTCGCCGCCGACGCCCGCGACGTCCTGCGTGATCGACGTATAGAGGCCGCTGGTCGGAGATTTATTGTTGTCGAGCGTGCTATAGGCCAGCGTATAGCCGACCAAGGAAGTCAGGACTGCGCCGTTGGCGAGTTCCATGCGTACCGGGAGCGAGGCTTCGCCGTTGGCGAAGCAGTTGCCACCATCGTTCAGGCCACCGCTACCGGTTTGGCGAAGCGCTTCGTTGGTCGGGCTTACGCCGGGTCCGCCATTCTGGGTAGCATAGGGTGAAAGCAGACAGTCGTTCAACACATCCGGCAGCGTGATTTTCTGCTGGTAAATCGAATAGTGCGGCTGCAGCGAGAGCTCTTCCGACAGCGCAAATCCGAGGCGCAAATTGGTTCCGATCGATTGCGTATTGTAGGATACGTACGACGTCGCCAGGCTCTGCCGCGCGAACAGG
>Ga0208355_1000453_pt1 | contig 18498 bp, 32 predicted proteins | sample NGESurdeep072012_6_FD_184458 | JGI IMG/M metagenome (GOLD analysis project Ga0208355, IMG submission 184458) | Arctic peat soil microbial communities from Barrow, Alaska - NGEE Surface sample 210-3 deep-072012 (SPAdes) | ecosystem: Environmental > Terrestrial > Soil > Wetlands > Peat ... | reverse complement strand
GGTGGGACATTGTGGAAGCCGCACCGTGATCGTCCAGAACCAAGATCGGCCCGGCGGCGCGACGGGAGCGCGAAAGATGCGCCCGATCACTTTGGCGTTCCAGTCCCACACATCATAGTCATCGTCCGTCCATTTGCCGCTCGGGCGGCTCTTGTTGGCATGGACGAGAATGAGCTTTGGGCTGCGACCGTGCGACATTGTTTCAGCCGGGCAGATGATCGACTAGCTAGGATATCGCTCCCTACCCGTCGACACCATGGCGGTTGAAACGTCACGGGGCCGCCGCGGTTTATTGCGGCCGCCCCGCGCGGCTTCGAGTTGCGCGACAAGCAAAAGTCTCCGCGGAAACACTGCGGCCGATTTTCCCCCATATCGACATAGCCGAGGGGTCTGAATAACGCACCAGTGACCTTCCTACGGGCTCTGATTTTTGCGCGAAGTCGTTTTAGAGGCTTGCGGGCGCGACAGGGATCGTTTCGAGTCGCGGTCAGATGCCGTGATCGGGGATGATGCGCCAAACCACAAGTCGGTGCCAGATGAACAGAATGACCAGCGCGCCGACGATTGCACCAATAAATCCGGCGAATTGGTGGGGACGATACAAGCCAGCGGCGTCACCAATATAGGTTGCGAGGAGCGCCCCGGCGACGCCGAGCACGGTCGTGAGGAGAAAACCCTTTGGCGTGTTCGGACCGGGCATGAGCAAGCGCGCAACGGTTCCGGCAACAAAACCGATTAGAAATATCCAGATGAGACCAGCCATTGTAGTGAACCCTTGTTCCAATGAGTCGCGACTAAACTACTGTGCGTTCCCTCAAAGCGGCGCTCGCTTTAGCCCTTTACGAAGACGCTGAGGTTGCCGTCATCGCAATTGTTTCGTGCGGGTTCGCCGGTCCGAGATCACACAAATCCGGCATGGCGTTTCTCGGCAATCTGTTCATCGGAATTTGTCTCCCATAATGCGAAGCGATTCGCGGCCGCATTTTAGCACTTTCACCCCGTGTCAACGGCGTCGCTAGTCGAAAGCGGGGGAAACTTTCCACGCCTCCCGACACCGGCTCGCGGCTTTGACGACTGTAGCGCGCCGTAGAAGTCTTGCGCATGGCCGACACCGCACAAGCGAAGCTCGCAGCAGCACCATGAAGCCCGCGCTACCCGATGATCGCAGCAGCAACCAGACTCGCCGCACGTTGTGTCGCCAGCGGAAGCGTATGCGGCTACTTGGGAGCAACGTGCGACGGCGGCGCGGCGCTACATGGATTTTCGTGCGCATGGAGGCACGGGGATGAGGCAGTAAACTCTTCTGTAATCAGCTCAAGCTCACGTAACTTAGGATTTTCAAAAAGTCTTCGACACGTCTTGCCGTGTTTTGCGAGAAGCACAGAGATGTTCCCGCAGTCTTTTCCAATTTCCTCCAACATTGAATCCGTAGAAAGCTTTGATCGCGCATCGATGGTCTCAAACTTTAGCTTGGCTTTTGTCGTCATCGTGACAGCTCTTTCCAGCATCGTGTCTCGCGTCTTCATTGCCTGCTCGGAAAGGCTTTTATCGTCAGCCGATTCCATGCATATCCCGCGGCGGCCCCGTGACGTTTCAACCGCCATGGTGTCGACGCGTGCAGGCCGATCGCCGGCGCGATGAGTTGCCGGGCGCGCGGTCTTTCTTATTTTGAGCCGTATCCGGTGTCAGCGCTTTGCCATATGCTGGTCGGGCCGTAGTGTGAACAGTGGAGAGGGATAGTGGCAACAGGTACCGTTAAGTGGTTCAACCCGACCAAGGGATATGGCTTCATTGCGCCTCAGAGCGGCGGTAAGGATGTGTTCGTACACATCTCAGCGGTGGAGCGTGCGGGCTTGAGCACGCTCAATGAAGGCGCCGTAGTCGATTACGAGGTCGTCGCCAATAAGGGCAAAGATGCTGCGGAAAACCTCAAGGTGAAGTAACCGCAGAGTCCGCTTCGAAAAGAGTCCGCTACGCTGCGGCGACTCCAAATCCGTTTGTCGGAACGTTGGTGGAACGAATTCCGGGGAAATTCCGGGACTTTCGGTCCCGGAAGCTGCGTTTCGTGTCCATTCTGTTCACGGTGGCGGAGTGCTGGCTTGCGTCGCATCGTCAAAAACCGTAGCTAATCCGCCTACTTCTTATCGTCGGGGCGTAGCGCAGCCCGGTAGCGCATCTGCTTTGGGAGCAGAGGGTCGCAGGTTCGAATCCTGCCGCCCCGACCAATAAAAACAAGGTTTTCTTATAATGCTGCTTCCCAAAATTGCCGATTGGGAAGCATCCGGGAAGCAAGGCCGGGGGGGTCAAAAACGGCCTGCGGAGGTCGCTGGCGCGTTCGAATCCGCGCGGTGAGGCATTCTGCGCGGAGAGGCAAACCAGCGCCCAGGCCCCTGTGGCTGCCTGAGCGCCGCCCCTCGTATTGGCGACCAGATGTGTCAAAATCGTCCCTGCGGAAAGTGACGTTCCGCGACGATGGCCCTGAACATGGAAGAGCATCCCGAGCCGCGCGGCGCGATCGTAATTGGCGACGGAAGTTTCGGAATACACCCGGTCGGTGCGTCTCATTATCAGCCTCAAATTGAGCATCTTGTCGGCGGCCGGACTCGAATGGGGTATGGCATTGAGCCGGGCTACAATCGCGCGCTTTTCGCTGCGCTTCTACTTCCCGAGACGGACGACCCCTACGAAAGACATGCGGTGCGCGTGATAATTCGAGAAGTCAGCGTTGGATATTTGGATCGAGAGGCCGCCAAGGATTTGCCGCGTTGGCGCGGGATGATCTCGATCGGGCTGTATGTAGGGCCGCGGTTTGTGGTGGCTGGCACCGGCGCCCACACGATCGAGATGATGATGGCCTCTTCGGTGTGCGTCTCGACGTCGTTATGCCGTTCCGATTTAGGGCGCCGAGAATTTGATTGACGCGCCTTTGCTTCGCCGACCTCGACCGAGCGGCTCAAAAGCAGGTACTGGCCGGTTTTGAAAATCACTGTTGCCGGTTTTGACGATCATTTTTTAAGGAAGAACACGCCGCCATCGTGTGGGGGATCAAGACGGCAGCCAGCTTCCGCAGCGACGTTCCCGACAATCATCCGACCGGCGGTAGAAAATTCGTCAAACTTCTCGCCTGTAATGTTCTCGTAGTCCTCAAATGAAAGACGTCCGCGCGTCTTAGCGGGCAACGAAACGAGCTTTGCGGCCAGTTCAGCATCCGTTTTTGCTGATAGTTCCATAATGTCTCTCTCGGTCGGTGGCCGCCTCAGTTGGCGGCCTCTTTAGAATTTAGCAACCGTTCCGGCTCAGAGTAGCTCCATTCGTTGTTGCGTATTGAGTCCCGATTCCACTCGTCCCGGAATCGGGGCTCTTTTAATTGGAAGACGAAGTAGCCTCGATTCTACTCGCCCCGCCACGCGCGCTTGAATTCCGCCATCGCCTCGTCCCGTGTCGTCGCGTAGCCGCGGACGGTGGGATGCTGGGGCTGCCGCACGGTGATAGTCCAGAACCATGATCGGCCCGGCGGCGCGGCGGTGGCGCGAAAGATATAGGAACCAATGCCTAAGCGTGCGCCCTAATCGTCTCAAAAATGATTTTGTGAATTCGGCTGCCGCTGATCTTTCTTTTCGCGATCAACGCCATTGCGACTGCTTCGATCTCGCGCCAGTGCAATTCAACGAAATCGGTCGCGCGCATCTCTAGCCATTTAATGAACGCGTCCGCTTGTTCCGGCGAGCCGCACATGCTCATAGCAAGGTCGCTGGCTTTCTCGTGGTCGCTGTGCCCGTGCCAATGTCGCCAGGATAGCGAATGGAATTTCGTCTGTGCACTCGGGCCGGCAAGACAGACGATGATAAGGCGCTCGACGCGCAATCGGGTCCGGTCGGATTTGTCAAAGTCGATCCGGATGCCATGTATCGGATTTGTGTGTTCTACCTGGCCGGAAGTATCGCCCTGCGCCTCGATAGTTGTGGTGAGAACGCGCACACCACAATGGTGCGCGGCGACGGCATGGCCGGCCTCGTGATACGCCGTCACCTTTCGCTGCGCTAGCGCGGTCATTGCTTCACTATTTCTTTGGGTCCTTCGGCTCTTGAGCCGCACCCTAGCGCCAAACGCTCGACATGTCAGGCCGCGTCGCCGCTCCCTTTCGCTAAATTGTGATGGGCCCGCCGCAGTAGGAAACGGCGAGCCCACAAGGCAATGTGCCGGTCTTAGTGCAGCTTTGTTTTCGGCATCTCGTTGTCGGGATCATAGCCAAGACGTTCCGCCGAGACGAGATGGAGCTCTTCAGTCGGCACTCTTAATTTACCCGTTGCCGCATCTGCAATTATTTGAAAAAACCCGATAGCGATGGCGTCGGGGCACCTAGTCCTGATCATATCGAGCGCGATCCAGCCGAGCAGGGGCGTGAAGTTATCCTGCTCTATCGCTTCTAGGGCTAAGTACGCGTACTGCGCACCCAAGTCTTGGTCCTTTAAAAGGTCGCCAGTCGAAGCAACGTTGTGCCAAAAGCACCGAGGAAGTTGGTCTTTGCCACGGTGCGGGAGCGGTCCCTGGCTGACGAAAGGGAGACTATCGATTGGTGTTGCGGGGAAGGTGGTGTGGCTTTTCATGGTGGTGAGCTCCTTGTTGATGGAGCCACGGCCGAGCGGAAAACCCGATGGTTTTGAGATAGGTTTGATTCGGTCATCGGTCGCCCTGCATGGTGGCGGTTGATGGCAAGTCGTGGCCGGCGGGTGCTTTCAACCATCCGCCGGCTGCGCATTGTGCGCGCGATTCCCCGGTCTTGCAACGGGGGAAAATATCCGGCCGCAGCACGCGACCGATCGGGGCCCATGCCAGAACGCGCGAGGAAGCGATGGCAGCGTTCAAGTTAGCGTGGTCGCCGCAGGACGCGTATCGTGCAACGCTTGTCACAGTGCGGTAACGCCCATACGCGAGGCTTAGAGCATGACAAAACCGGGTTGGGGTGCGGTCGTCCAAGGCGAGCCTACCGACTTGGAGGGCTGGGTCGATAATTTGAAAGAGCCGTTCGACCCGTGGGTTGAAATACACGGCGATCAAACCGTGCTTCGTTCTGCTGCATTCGACGAGCTGACATCCGGCGACGATGTGCGTGATCGCGCGGTGGCTCTTATCGAGCGACTGAACGGCATTGTCGCTTTATCTCAAAATGCAGGTCCACTGCGGTTTGGGAACAGCATCGTTAAATTTGGACAAAATGGCAGAATGGATTGCACAATGTTTCTCGTGGGTGCCAGTGCCGCGAGGGGAAAGGCGCGCGGCGTCGGCGTTTCAATAGGACCGGATGGTCATCCAATTCCACAGCTTCCGCAGCCCAGTGAGGTACAGCGTTGGGCGGTTCGGAAAAGGCGCCGATTGGTTTGACATCTACAAGACCCTCGAATGTCTCTATAAGAGAGCCGGAGGTGAACATGAGTTTCTGGCCCTGAATTGGGAACCGGAAAATGAGATCAAGCGGCTCCGAGTCAAGGCCAACTGGTTCCGACACGCGAGACACAAAAATGATCGGCTCGAAAACCAGATGACCCAAAGCGATGCACGCGCGCTATTGGGCCAATTGCTTCAACGCGCATTGCGTCACTCATTCCGCCGCCGCGCTTGAGCTTACCGCTCGGCCCTTCTCGCCCACCGCGCCCTCGCCGCTTGCCGCTTGCCGCTTGCCGCCTGTGCGTTTCCGCAAAACTGCGCCCATGCGTCCATCAGGTCAAAGGACCAATTGTCCTAAACCGCAAACGATCGCTGGGCGTGCACAGCAAACACCCATGACCCTCGCTTGGTTTGAAATGAAAGAGGCCGCCAACTCAGGGGGGCAATGACAAGTAAGATTTAATCAGGGTCCGGCTCTAGTACCTTAGGTTTAGGCTTCGGCTTAGGCGCGACACGACGCGGTGGGGGCGCTGCTGCGGCACGTGGTGGCGGGGCACAACGCTCGACGGCTAACGCCGCAAGATATTGCTGACGCGCTTGCAGCGCGGCTACGTCTTTGCTCGCTGACCCCTTCGCATCCATCGCGAACCAGACCGGCCAGACCACGATGCCGACAACGCCCGCAACGACGTTCTGAGCAACCTTTAAACCTTGCTCATCAGCAAGTTCTTTAACTCGTACGTTGTTCGCTTGAATTTCCGCACTGATCATTGTGCAAGTCGAGGTTTGATCTTGCGGTTGTACGATAGCGATAGGCTCTGGGTCACGCCCAGCACACGCCGCCAAAGTAAGGCCGATAGCCGTTGCCGCAAACACCCCGATACGCATAACTAAAATCCCCCAGACCCCACATCATCATCGGACAACTAAGGGGTGAGGGCAATCGGGGGCACTCGTATATGATTGATCCGGCAAATTAGGACACTGGGGTCAAATACGGACAGTCCCCGGCGCTGCATAAGAACGTTCCGTGAAATGAGAACGGAAATGAATTGCCGAAAAAGGGCATAGTTTTTCCGGCAATGCCGGAACGGTTACGCGCGCGGCTATCCCGACGACCTGCCGGTGCCTAACGACGATGGCCCAATCTGATCCCTACAATCCCAGCTTTCCGTCTTAACGCCCCAACCGTTCTTTTCATCACTTTCGAAATCTTCGAGACCGGCGTTCTGGTTTTTGAATGAGCCTTAAGCTCGGCAAAATCTTTCTTCGTCCAAGCCCGCAGTTTACGTTTCGCCACGTAAGCCCCCATGAAAAAGTGAACAACTGTCTAGCAGAATAGAGTTCAACTATCCATTGTCTTCGATGTGCGCGGCGCCGGTAGATCGCCGCTGGTTTTGGACGATCACCGCGCGGGTGCCGCAGTATCCGCATGATCGCGGCGACGCGGCGAAGCGCGAGGAAGCGATGGAGGCCGTTCAAGACGGCGTGGGATTACAACGGACGTGGCGATGATCAATGAACTGCTTTGCAAAATCATCTGCCACAATATTTGCTGTCTAATCCAGGAGACGCACGAACTCGGCATTGATACTGTGTTTTGGATTTCGGACAATTCTGTCCGGAATTAGGAAGTGAGCTAGATGCCTTATTGCCGAAGCTGTTCGATCGGCGTCAGATCAGCCGAATCGCATACCGAGAAAATGGCTGCAATCGCTTGAGCGAAGTCATGTGCCATTTTCGGCGCTTGGCCCGGTGCCAATGCAGGAGCCATTTGTACTTTGTAGGCAATTAGATTGGCGTGTGCTGGATCATCGTTAGTTTTCTCAGCACAAACATCTAGATTTTGATCGGCGCGAACTGCGTCAATTCTTGTGAACATTACGAAACGAAAATATATGCCAACACGATTGATATGTGCCGCTGCTTCGTCCGCTTTTTCTCGAATGTTGTAAGCCAAACTAAGGAGCCGCCCAGACATTTCTGCTTCCCAGGGACGTCCCTGTACAAGCTCAAGGCTATTTTGGATATATCGAACGGTTACACGAGGCGTTTTCGCCCTTACGGCTCCGCCTTCAATGACATGACGTAACCAGCGATCTTGTGCGCCTGCTTGATTGCAGTTAGGCGCCGACCCGGATGGGTTCGCGGGTATAGTTGCTATTGGCGGCGCTGGCGACAAAGCGATACACAATCTGCGGAGCGGGACGAAGGAATGCAAATGCTCGCACCATCTCGCTAATAAGGCGAGCATCGCGCGCATTGGAAACCCCCTCCCATTTTGGCAACCCAGTTACCTTATAGAACAGATGAATTGTATCGTTGGGGCCGACATCCACATAGACATAGTTGCCCGCGCCGTCGTCCCAAACAAGTGAAAGGGATCCGTCTCGGCCTGGGCCTATTTCGACAAGGCTCTCTGTGGAAGCAAATCGAGTGAGAAAGCTATTCGCCAAGCCGACAACAGCAGAAGTAAGAGCTGTCGCGCCACGACCGTCCCAGTTATCCTGCATTGCAAAGGCGTAGCTATCTTTGTACGCGACGAGAGGCGTTCTTGAATTAATCCAGCCCGCGTTTCCGCCGGCACTTGTTTGCACAACGTAATTAGACATTCGACTTAACCTTGCCCATCATTGATATAAGCCCCTTCTGCACCTGTTCAAACCCCTGAAGTATTAGTTGGTTATTTTGGGCTATACCACCAAGTGTATTCATCAGAAACTCAATACATTGTGGCGTTGGGATAATCACGGTAAGTTTTAATTGTCTATTTTCTATTTGTTCTCCGCCATCTGGAGGGATCGTAGTGTCTATTACACTATGGAACTGCAATCGGCAAACTAACGGCCCCAGTAAAGCACCGGATGCTCCATCTACATACACTTCGATAGGAGATGGCCCTTCGTAAAGATCGAAGTTTCGGCCCGGCGCCCGTTCGCTATTAAGCAATCGGCGGTTAATCGGGGCATCTGGCATTATTGCCTCGCGGGAATGTATTCCATCGAAGACGTATACTAGGCTTTTGTGCACGGCAGAGTCGAGATATTGCCGGTGCGGACGCAGTGAATTGGATATCGGCCGATTGCCCAAAAACCCCTCCTCCTGCCTAATAACCCTCTGAAATTCGGGTATTCTTGTGCAAAGCCCATTGTTTGCATCGAACCGTCCGCCGGTTGGAAGCCCGCCGCGCGGATCGTAGCGCAGTACAGTTTTCAGCCGCGTGCGGGTGAGCCGTTTCATGGCGCTGATAAACCGAGTGCGGCGCGAGCGAACGAGTCGTGCAGCAGACTATCGGCCGAAGGCGAGAGCAAAACGGTGATCAGGCCTGGAGCCGAACGCGCAGCGCGTCCCCGATTGAAGCAGACCAAGCAAATATCGATGCCCTCCCACCGGATCGAGGGCCGCTTTTCGCACACGCTGCAAATGATCTTCTCTGTAGTCACACGCAGGCTCCGGCTTATTGCTTCGCAGCCTCTCGCAAACGGTGCCGCTCCCATCGCACCTGGATCGCGTGCAATCCGATCGCGCTGCGCTCGGCTGGAGACAACTTTTCCGCCCGCGCTTTCGCGGCCTTTCGGCCTGATCTCGACGTGAACAACCAAGTCGCGCGCGGCGGCGTTCTTGCCATGGGAAGTAAGGGAAGAGATTTTTTGCGCTGTGCCCACCGCGGCCGCATTTTTTCGGTTGCTGCATGATCTTCAAAGACAGCCAGCTTTAGACCTAAGCCTTGCACAATCATCTCGAAAGACATGGGACCAAGGTTTTTGGTCCGGCCTTTGCCGACCACCTTGGCCAGGTAGCCGTCTGGCAAGCCGGCTATGTTTTCCAGGGTGGCGTTAGTGATGTTGATCTCGCGCATCCTGGCGCGAAGCGCCTCGATCAGTTCGTCGTAATTCGTCACGGTCGCGAGTGCGCGGTCGTCGAGCATGTGTCGGCTTACCCCGAAATTTCATAACGGCGTGTGAGTTTCGAAAATCCGGCGCAGTGGCTATTCGAATTCCAAGATCGAAAGGGCCGATCCCGGCGCGCTCGCAATCCCATTCCACGCGGACGGCAGCGCGCCATTCTGCCCAACGCCGTCGACGGTGAATGAGGCATAGGGCAGGATGGTGATCGAGCCGGCCCCGTTCACGGCGCAGGTGATTGAGGCGCCGAGTTCACGCGGCTCAAAGTCGGACAGACCGCGACGATCGCGGCGGCATTCGGATTTGAGAACACGAGGCGCCTACGCGCAGCGTCAGGCCCTAGAACCGGCACCTGCACTGTCCCGACCGTGATCGGGTAAGCGTCGTATGGTGGCGTCTGCGCGAACGCCGCGCTGGGAAGGAGCAATAGAGCGACAACGAAAAGCCGTTTCATTTTCAAGCCGCCTCCAACGGCGCTGATAAGCCGAGCGCGACGCTCACAAGGTGATCGTGCAGCAGACATTCGGCTGAGGGACTGAGCGACACAATGATCGGCTTCGGTTCGGCCGCCGCCACCCGTTCATAGCCCGCGGTTCGGCAAGCGAGGCACAGCGGCACGCCGATCACGGCGCGCCCCGCCGGCCTTTTTTCACAAAGGCAGCAAATCAAACTTTCCGGCCTCTCGGCTTCCTGCGTGAGCATCAGCCAAGCTCCGCGGCGGGCGAGTATTCCCAAAAACCTATTTCAATCGCACCCGGGCCCAAGATTATGCCGCTCGTTTTACCACCGCCCGCTGCGCGGGCCTCCCTGGCCGCACTCTCAAGGGCGTATGCTACATGCGCTAATTCACTCGCCATGATCTCGTGCGCGGCGGCGTAGACCGTCAACATAAAAATCGGTTTCTTTTCGTTTGACGCCACGGCGACCTCACACAGTTCCGATTACGGCTAAGCGATGGCCGGGTTGGACGCCAAAGATTTCCGTTTGATTGGCGGCGAGCCGTTTATTCGTGGGGCCCGCAGTTGGCGTCTTGCCGATTGCAATCCGGCACGGCGCCTCGCAATGAATGCGGATGAGCCGCGTATGCTCGCTGAATGGATTTGAGACTACCGATGCGCCGCCAATAGAAAGCTGCTGCTCGATAATACATGGCTCAGCGGGGACGTGTGGGGCCGCGCCTGCGGTATATTCGGCAACATCGAGCGTCGGCATTCTGCTTCCTCGTTTAGTCCACGTCCGCTTGAGCCGCTTTGAGTTTCTGTACTCGCTGGTGCCATTTGGTCTTGAGCGCGGTCCCTTCCGCGAGGGCGGCGGCGGCATTTGCTTCAGCCTCCGCAACCTTGGACTCTCGGGCCTTGAGCGCGGCTTCGCGCTGATCCAACCGGGCGTCGCCTATGACCTTCAATTTTGCTTCGTTGTCCCGTTTCGCGATTGCGAGCGCGGATAGAAGCTTTTCGTTTTCTGCCCGGTCGGATGCCGCCTGCTTTGCAGCATCGCGCGCTTCCGCGTGCGCCTGTGCAATCGCCTGTTGCGCGGCTACGAGTTCCTCGAGGCGCTTTTTTGCTGCGGCGGGGTCGCCAATTACTGCGAGCAACGCGAACGCATCGGCGTGCTGTGGCGGCATTGGCGGCAGGTAATTATTTTGCATGACGGCCTCTTTTCGATTTGCCTGCGATCACTTACCGGATGTCCCGAGTTGTCCGCTGCGCTGGCGGGTTCATTTGCATTTGCGCAGCGCGCTTTTGTTCAAAACTCATATTTTCGTAGCCGGGGATGGTGCCCTTCGGCGGCTCGCCTTCGCGGTGGCCCTGACTGAATTGCGCCCCGCCCTGGCGGGAGAAGTTATTGATGATCTTTTCGAACGCCTCGACGTGCTTGGCCGTGACAAGCATTTGCTCGATCGCACCACCGAGCTCGCTGCCGAGCGTGCCATGTGCCCATGTCTTTACGGCGTCGATACGGCTTGGGGCGAGGCTTCCGAGCTTGGCAATCTCGGCATTGCGCGCGGTGTTGATTTTCGACATTTCGCTGATGCGCTCTCCAGCATACAGCCCCAACATTTCACTAAAGCTGGCCTGCGAGATTTTATCGCGATGCGCCAACTGCCGCGCCTGCGCCAGAAAAGGATCGGCCTGGTTAAACTCAAACTTTGAAACGCCAGCTGGCAGCGCGAAATTTTCGGGCACTTTCAATTCGTAGGCTTCGGGGGTGGGAGGCAACGTGAGCGCGCGGCTGTCCTGCTCGCCTTTGAATTTCCTCAGGTCGGCCAGTTCGGCGACGGTTAACTCTTGATCGCCGAATTTTATCTTTTCGTCGCCACCGGCCGGCGGCTGAGATCCTGGCTGCTGCTGATCGCTCTGCTGCTCGGCGCCCGGCTGTCGAGCGGCCGCCGCCTCGCGGGCATCGCGCGCGGGCGAGTGACCGCGCGTATTCGGATTTTCGGGCGGCCGCGGGGCCGGCTGCTGCAGGCCACCTTGCTGCTGCCCGCCGCCCGGTTGTGACTGTCCGCCTGGTTGGCCGCCGCTCTGGTCGGTCATGTGGATGCCCCTGCTATGCTGTAGCTGCCCCTGAGGGCGCCAAACTCAAAATCTTGCTCGCCTTCCGGCGCCCCAACGTTTGCAATCCTGTCGGACACGAGGCGCAAGCCCGCCGCCAATTCCGCGTTGCGGGCAGCCTGCTCGCGCGGGCCCAGCGCCTTCTCCCGCTTCGGCGCCTCGAGGGTGAGCGTGAGCTTCATGCCGCCTCCTGTGCCGGATGATCCTTGCGGCCGGTCAGGCTCGCCGGATCGTTCAGCATCCGGATAATCGCCAATCGGGCCAAATCGGACGCCGAAGTTCCGAGATCATTGGCCAGCCGCTCCAACTCCGCCCGTCGGCTCGCCGGCATCGCAATCTCGAAACGCTTACGATCGCGCATGGGCCTCTCCAATGTTGTCGGGCACCTTACGGAGAAAGCACGGCGTTACAACGCACCGGGGTCGATTGCGTCGCCCGTCGATAATGGCTGCGGCACAGGGACTTTCGAGATCGTCAATTTTCGAGAGCATCAGTTCGGCTTGCCGGTTGGATCCGGCCCATCGCCGCACCGTGCTGCCGCAAGGCTTCGGCCGCGTGATCGAGCTCGGCAGCGAGCGCCAGCACATCAGCGCCACTCTCAACCCACGCAATGTCACGCCCGGCCAGCGACGTGGCGACAAACGCAAAGCGCGGTTGATCGCCGGCCGCCATCTTCGACACCACCGCGCCGAATTCGGCCCAGGTTTCAAACAAGATGCCTTCCGGCTTTTCCAGTCCTGAGATTTTTCGCGAAACCATATTTTCAAACCTCCAAATATCCGACGCCAAGCAGAGAGGCGCTTCAGGAGCCAGAATTGCGCGCGCCGACTTTTCCCCCACCCCTTCGCTAATGGATTTTCTGAGATTGCGAGGGTGCCGGGGCCCTCCCGGGCGGGCGGCCGGTGGTGGCGAGCCGCGGCCGACGCGCCCACGCGGGCACGCTCTGACTCTCTCAGAAGTAAAGTCACGCGCGCGCAAGCCCCTCCGCTCCGATTTGCGAGCCCGCGATGTACCGGCGATCGAGATCGAGGCGCGGGCGGCGCGGCAGCGGCGGGTACAAATAGGCGAGGGTGCTTCCCATGTGCTTCCCAATTTTGGTTTGATGCAGGTTCTCAAAACGATAATGGCCTTTAATCAGCCGATTGTTTGGCTTTGGCTGATGGTGAGCCTCTGTCTTTCGATCAGCGGTCGCCGGCGAAGGCAGTTGCTCATTCCGCGGCATCGTCTTCGGTGTTCGCCGTGAGCTCGATCACGCGCGGCGCCGGCTGCACCGGCTGCACCGGGAGCGGCCTGCCGGCGCCGTCGACGACGACGATTAGCATGCCGGCGGGCCGGACTATGCCGGCCGCCGCCGCCGCATCTTCGGCCATGTTTTCGAGCGCGCGGTTCGCGTTGACCGCGGCTTGCATATTCGAGTTTTGCTCAGAGAGCTCTTCGAGCCTGTGGATCCGGCGGGCCCGGCCGCTCTTTCGTAGAATTTCGCACTCGGCCAAATACGCCGCCATAACGTGCCGTTTTTTCAGCGCGCGGCGTAAGCTGTCGTCCTGCAGGCCCGCTGCGGCAGCCGCATCACCGCGCTTGTCGCCGCGCCACACCATAAACTCGATTGCGGCCTTGAGCCGACCTGAAACGCGACCACGCGCGGATCGATTGCGCGCTGCGATTTTCTGCGGCGTTGGCTTGGCAGGCAGGTTTTCAGTCATCGCTGGCCTCGTTTGAGAATTTTTCGGCGCATCTGTCCGCGCGAGATACCTATCTCCCGCCTGAATTTGCCTCTCTGTGTTTGCTCCTCCGGCTTTGTGGTGATGCGGCTTTTAGAGGCATTCAGGGGATGATGATTTCGATGCTCGGGTCTACGTCCGGGCGAGGTGCTGGTGGTCATGCTGGTGCACCGCCGTGGTGGTGAGTGGCGAGCGCACCCCGGCAAGCGAAGCGCCAGCCGGCGGTGTGCCGCCACGCGTGCGAGAGGTAGGCGCGCCGTTGCGCCACCTTCCCTCCCCCTATAGGGGGGTGGCGCAAGTGGCGCAGTGGCGCAGTTCACCGCCGCAGATTTTTGGTCGGCAATCGCGACAAACCCGCGCGCCATGCTGGTTTGCGCCAGTTCGGAAGGTGGCGCAAAACGGGTGGCGCAAGTGGCGCACAAAATTGGCGCAAAATCGGGTCGATTTTCAAAGTGGCGCAAACTCGATTTGGTCATGGTGTCGCCCACTCTCCGACCACGATAAATGTTCGCTCTTTGCGGTGTTCATCCTGGCGTCGCACGGTCTTGAGCGCGCCGGTCTCGATCCACGTTTTCAGCAGCGACTTGAGCCGGGCTTGTACCGGCGTGAGCGTGACGTCGAGATCGAGCACCTCAGCGACAGCGTGGCCGGCCCATTTTTCGGCCGCCGCACTTTCGCGCCACTCGCCCTCGGCGATGTGCTTTTGCACGGTGAAAAGGTCGCGCGCCGACAACCCGTCGAGCGCGTCAGGCCAGTTCCATCGTGCGACTGCCGGAATATGATCGCTATCGCCGGGCGGGCCATTGCATAGATCGACGCTCACCAGCCGATACCAGTCCGAAACGTCGGACGGCGGCGCGAGGTTTGCCTTGTCGGAGTAGCAGCGGAAATATAGTCGATGATTCTCGATGCCTGCCCGCTCTCCTTCCTCTTTCGTCATTCGATTGAGCACGCGCACGTCGCGGCAGGCCGCCACCATTGCAACTGCGCCTCGCGCACTTTCCGCCGTCACCTCGTTGTCGCCAAGTTTGCGAGCGTGGTGCGCCAACTCGACGGCGCAATTGCCGCCGCCGGCAACGCGGTTCCATGTCTTAACCACAGCGTCGATTGCGGAGTTGTCGTTTTCCGAAACGGCGTGAGAGCTCACGAATGGATCGATGGTCAGCACATCGATCTGCCGCGCTCGAATTTCAGCAATCAGGGCGTCGACCACCGGCTCGAGCACCATGGCGCCGCTCGGTGTTTGCCTAGCAATAACAAGTGCGTCCTCGCGCCCGTTCACATGCAGACGATCGCCTAATTCATCGGCGGTCACTCCGTGATGTAGACAAGCGGCCTGTATTTTCCGCTGTATCTCTTCAAACGGATCCTCGAGGTTCCAATACCAAGCGCGGAGCGGCCGCGATGCTACCCGAATTTTTAGCAACGGCCGGTGCGTGACATGGGCAAGGTTTTCGTTCGTGAGCAGGGCCGATTTTCCCAGGGCGCCGGGCGCAACTGTTGCCGATGTGAAGCCGCGGAAAAGATGCGTGCCATAGAGACGGTCCCGACGCGGGATTTTGGCCGGATCACAAAACTCATAGGGTCGCGCGGTGATCGTGGTCTTAGCCGGCGCCGGCGCTTCGGTGGGCTCGGCAGCTAATCCATAGTCCTCGATCCCACTCGGCAGAGGTACATCATTGCCATGCAGCGCGTCGTCGCCCTGGCCGCCGTCGATGACCGAAAATTCCGCCTTGCGCCGCTGGCTCCCCTCCCAAGATTTCCGCCGCGAAAGTGGGCTCATTCCGCCATATAACGGATCGAGCATCCACGGCGCGCGCGGGTCGTCGTCGGCCATTTCGGCTGGTGAAGGCTGTTCGGGCGCCGAAAGCGCCTCGGCGGCGGCGAGATCCTCACGCATCCTGCGCCCCCGAATGCAGCAGCGACGCGAAGGCGTCATGTAGAATCGATTGGACAACGTCCTGGCCAACCCGAGCCACAAGGCCGGACCTCACCGCGTCGTCTTGTAAAGTGTCGACGGCATCGGCGAGCTCGAGAGCACCGATCGCGACCAGGTAGGCGCGGGCTTCCGCGCGCGCGGTGAGAACGTCGAGCGGTTCGACGGCGGGGGCGGGGCTATTCATTCGATTCCTCGCGCACCTCGACCGCGCGCAGGCCGAAGCGTCGGCCCAACACCTTCAACGCTGCCCGCAGCGCGCGCAGAGCATCGACACCCTTTTCCGCACGCAAACGGATCAGGAAGATTGGCCGCGGCTCGCGGGTGTCAGTCATGCGCGAGCCTCACCAGCGTTCGCATGGCGACATTGAGCACTGCGCCGGCGCTCTCTCTCGCGGCGCGCCCGCATGCGGCTGCGATTCGCTTCGCATTCTCGCGCTCGGTAAATCGGATCCTCGCGCTTGCGGGCTAGGCGGGTGCGCTCGATCAGGCGTCGCTCGGCCAGCTTGGCGCGTGCTTCGAGCGGATTTATCCGCAGTGCATTGCCAAGATTTGCAGATTGATCTATGTGTTTCATCGCGTCGGGCCCTCCCGCCCGAATTTTAAAAAAGGCTGCGGTGCCCTTCGGAGGTGCCGCAGCCTTTGCCGTTTCAAGCAGCCGATCGGGAATCTGGTTGTTGGGTTTTGCTCGCGAGCCAATCGACCAGGACGCCGGCTTGCCAGCCGAGCAACCGATCGCTGATCTTAATCGGAGCCGGCATCGAACCGCTGCGGTACAGGCGCCGGAGAGTTGGCAGACTGACCCCGATGAGTTCGGCGGCCTCTTTGCAGCCGAGCGCACGTGATCGCGAAAATTCTGACGGGAGCGGGCGGTCTTGCTTCATCACTGGTCCTCATTGAGACGCAAGCGCGTCATCAGGTGACCAAGGAGAACGGCAAAACCGGCATTTCTCCTAAATGGAAATTTTCCCTAATTCGAAAAGCTGAGCCGCTCCGCCTCCGAAAGTGCGGCCTGACGTGCGTTTAAGCAGGTTTTGCGAGAGGCGCGATAGCGCATTTGCATAGCCAGAGGCTTCATGGCGGCGAGGAGCTCTATCGTCACCGCGCCGCTTCGGAGGTCCGCCTGCATGTCGTGTATCACACGTAACTGCACTGACTTCGGCGCGCCGCGATTCGATGCAATCGGTTCGGATTTAGCGATGGCGCGATCAAGCTGCGCCCGGTCGCATTTATTGCGCGAGGTCAAAACTCTGGCGCTGAATATCCAGTCCAACACCGTGGCTCGTTGAATTCCGAGGCGAAGATCGGCGCCCATAACCCGATTGAGGCGATGACGCCATTTGTCTGGGCACGGCCCGATGGTCTGCTGTGGCTGTCCGTGCGGTTTTGGACCAAACTTAGAGAGAACGTCGCAATCCGATGTAGAAAGCTCCCCGATCCAGTCGTCCTTACCGAAGAGGCGCGGCCCCGCGCGATCAATAGCTTCAGTCAGTGTCAACAATATTTCGGTTGCCATGGATCACCGCAAACCGCCGGGGTTGTTATCTGATCCGCTCGCGTGAATTGACACCACGTTCCCCGGCCGGCTCGAAACAAGCGCGTCGATGCGATAGGCCCACTTGTCGAGCGCAGCGCGCTTTTCATCGGCATAGACGGCTCTGTTGTAAATTCCGGCAACGCCGCGGCGCACGCCGGAAATGTGATTAAGCACTGCCTCGACGATGTGCGGTTGCACGCCAATCTCGGCCATGCCGGTGGCGGTGGTGCGACGCAAGTCATGCAGCGTCCAATCGGGCAGCGGCTTGCCATCAGGCGAGGCTTTCGCAATCCGCGCGTCAAGTCGTTCTTTGCATCGGCTCCAGCCTGAGAACGGGCCGCTGGCGCGGCCGAAAAGCAAATCGCGGCCGTCGCGGGCAGGGGGCAGTTCCGCGAGTGCAGCACCCGACAACGGAACGTCATGCGGCAAATTGTTTTTTGTGCGCTCGGCTGGCAGCGACCACACCCGCAAGTCGCGTTGCAATTCGCTATTCCGGATACCGGCGATCTCGTCGCGGCGCCCCCCTGTGAGAATGAGCAACTTCACAATGTGCGAATAATCGTCATTGCCGCAGGCGCCCCAAATGGCGGCGAGCTCGGCGCCGTTTAATACCCGATCGCGCGATCCTTCCTCGTGCTTTGCCGTGCCAGCCACCGGATTGGTTTCGGCTTTTCCTTTCGTCATTGCCCAGGCGAACATAGCCGACAGCGTCGAACGCGCGCGGTTAGCGGTCACCGCGCCCTTTTCCTTTGTAATTTCATCAAACCGATCGGAAATATGAGCGCGCGTCAGTCGGTGTGCGGGCTTATCATGGAGCGGCTTCCAGTCCCTCCTGATGTAGCGTTCGTCCTCGACAAGGCTGCGCTGAGACAGCTTGCCTCGGTTCACTCTGTCCTGCTGCGCTTCCAGATAATTTTCGCCAAGGCTTCCGACCGTCACCACAGCGCGCGCGTGTTCTTCCGCTCGATCGGCTTGCGGATCGGCGCCGAGCTGAACGCGCGCGAGCAGCGTCTTTGCAGCCTTCCGCGCCTTGTCGGCATCAACCGTTCCAACGGCCCCGAGCGTCACGCGCCTCGACCGGCCCGCCGCGCGATATTGCGCAACCCAGGTGCGCTTGCCACTGGCGCGCAGCCGGATGCCGAAGCCGGGCAAGTCGTCATCGAAAACGATCAAGTCGCTTTTGCCCGGCGGCAGTTCGAGGCGGCTTATGTTTGGCAGATTGAGGCGCATCTGCATTCCTCCTGGGAAGCATATGGGAAGCACGCTAGTGGTTTCTCGTGATCACTAAAGCGTCTACCTGTCAGAAGGTATATACGTCGAATCAATGATTTGGAAGCGCTATGATGGCCTCTGGTAACTTATGAACAGCTAAGGGCTCTGCTTTGGGAGCAGAGGGTCGCAGGTTCGAATCCTGCCGCCCCGACCAGCCTTCGCTCTTCGACCTTCGGCTCGACGAGCC
>Ga0208355_1000452_pt1 | contig 18503 bp, 16 predicted proteins | sample NGESurdeep072012_6_FD_184458 | JGI IMG/M metagenome (GOLD analysis project Ga0208355, IMG submission 184458) | Arctic peat soil microbial communities from Barrow, Alaska - NGEE Surface sample 210-3 deep-072012 (SPAdes) | ecosystem: Environmental > Terrestrial > Soil > Wetlands > Peat ... | reverse complement strand
CCACCTTGCGCGCCAGCAGCTCGCGGGAGTGGTCTCGGTCCAGGAGCAGGGCGCAGAATGCGGCGAACGCCCAGAACATGACGATGAGGTCCAGCAGACCGGTCCGCGAGTGGACGAAGTGCTGGCCGTCGAAGGCGAGGAGGATGGCGGCGATGGTGCCCAGCAGCGTCGAGCCGAACATGCGCCGGGCCGCGCGGCCGATCATCAGGATCGAGATGGTCCCCAGCAGGGCCACTGAGAACCGCCATCCGAACGAGCTGGTGTAGCCGAAGAGGTGCTCGCCGAACCCGATGATCCACTTGCCGACCGGCGGATGGACCACGAGGTCGCCCTCGGTGCCGAAGACGTTCGGGGTGCCTTTGGTGAACAGCGCGTCCGGGCTCTTGATACTGGCGGAGACTCTGCGCTCATAGCCGTACAGGAACATGGAGACGCCCTGTTTGACGTAGTACGTCTCGTCGAACACGAGTTCATGGGGTTGGCCGAGGTTCCAGAACCGCAGGAAACCGCCGACCGCCGCCACAATCGAGGGTCCCAACCAGCCCCACAACGTGTCAGTGGGCCGGTATCCGAGCAGCCGCGAGCGCAGCTGCTCGGTGGGGGTCATGGCGAACATCGTAGGCAGCCCGGCGGCACGCGTGCGAACCTGCCCAACGCGAGGCTCCCGCGGCAGTGACGCGTGTCGAGACCGGGTGGGCCGAGAACTGAGAGGATCGACAGCGTGACCCAATCCTTAGCAGGCGTCCTGATCCTGGCCGCAACCCCGATCGGCGACCCCAGGGACGCCGCCCCGCGACTCACCCAGGAGATCGCGACCGCTGACGTGGTCGCGGCGGAGGACACCAGGCGGTTCACCCGTCTGTGCCGCTCGCTGGAGGTCAAGCCGTCGGGTTCGGTCGTGAGCTACCACGAGCACAACGAAGCGACCCGCACCGCCGACCTGCTGCACCGGTTAGTGGGTGGGGCACGTGTTCTTGTGGTCACCGATGCCGGAATGCCGTCAGTGTCTGATCCCGGTTACCGCCTTGTCGTCGCGGCGGTCGAGGCCGGTGTGAAGGTGACCTGCGTGCCTGGTCCCAGTGCAGTCCTGATGGCGCTTGCGGTGTCCGCACTGCCGGTGGATCGATTCTGTTTTGAGGGGTTCCCGTCGCGCAAGGCCGCGGAGAGGCTGCGCTCGTTCCAGGCGCTGGCGCGGGAGAGACGAACGCTGATCTTCTTCGAGGCACCGCACCGTCTGGACGCGACCCTGGCGGCGATGGCTGAGGCGTTCGGCCCTGATCGCCCGGCTGCGGTGTGCCGGGAGCTGACCAAGACGTATGAGGAGGTCAAGCGGGGCGCTCTGGCCGACCTGGCTGCGTGGGCGGCGGCCGGGGTCAAGGGTGAGGTCACCGTGGTGGTCGGTGGGGCGCCAGCTGAGGTGATCGACCCCGAGAGCGCCGTGGCTGCGATACAGGCTCGGGTTGCCGCCGGCGAGCGGCTGAGGGACGTGTGCGCGGAGGTGGCCGCAGCGACCGGACTACGGCGCAACGATCTGTACAACGCGGCGCTGGCCGCCCGACCATGACGTGGCCAGGAAGAGCGGACCGAACGTGGGGCGGATTCTCAGCTCTGCGAGGTCACCAGTGTGGCCACCTGGGCGGCCGCCGCCCGCAGCGCCGGGTCGGTGTTTGAGGAGGGGCCATGGACGAAGCCTGCCTCGGCCACGACGATGACCGCGCCCGTCTGGACGGAGGCATACCCGGAGTCCGGCATCGTGCTGGGTGCACCCGGGAAGGTCCTGCCCTCGCGCAGCAGGTCGTTGAGATTGCCGGTTCCGGTGGCGTCCAGGACCTGCTTGACCGATGCGGCTGCTTCGGCTGAGGCCATCTGTATCCGTGAGACGACAAAGACGGTCGGGCGTCCCGTGACCTGTCCGGTGGCCAGGAATCGCGTTGCCTTCACACAGTTCTGGTTCCTGAACGAGCTCTGCGTCGTGCCGTGCGAGTGTGTCGCGCAATCGGTGATCACGTCGCTGACCTGTACGGCGTAGACCGCTGGCGCGGACCTGCCGGTCGGGGACGGGGGGCTCGCGTGGGAGCTGCCGGGGCGTGAGAGTGCGAAGCCGCCCACGATCAGGGCGATGGCTATGGCGGCCCCGGCCACCATGAGGCCTCGGGAAGGCTGGCGCGTCGTGGGACCAGCGGGCTGCGGGCCAGACTGGGTCCCGGGTGGTCGATCACGGGGGGCAAGCGGCGCAGCGGGCATCGGGGGCTGCTCAACGGTCACCTCGGGACTGGCTGCAGACGAGGGGCCCCCTCTGGCGTCGCGCTGGTTGGTTCTGCGCACCAGCTCTGCAATGTGAGCGGCGGAGTTCTCGGCGTCGGAGCTGGAGCCTGAGGTCGCCGAGGCGTCGCGCGGTGCCCCGCCTGGGGAGTCCTTGCGTTTGCTGGTATCTCGATCGAAGGGGGACATCGCTGTCCAGCATGCCTGCCCACAGGGCTCTTCTCCAACTCCGGGCAGATCCAGACGCGCTCAGCGGCCGACCCAGCGGTACTCGACTTCCGGCCGTCCGGTACCGCCGTACCGCGAGGCCCGGACCACCAGAGCGCAGTCGGCGAGATGCTCGAGGTAGCGGCGCGCCGTCACCCGCGACGCGCCCACCGCCGCAGCGACCTCGCTGGCCGACAGGCCCTCAGCGGACGGTCGCAGGGCCGTGACGACCGCGTCCAGGGACTCTGGGCTCATCCCCTTGGGCAGACTGCCTGAGTCGCTTCCCCGCAACGTGGCCAGCACGCGGTCGACTTCCCGCTGGCTGATGGCGACGTCGCCGGCGAGCTGCTGGCGGTATGCGGCGTACCGCTCGAGCTTGTCCCTGACCGCCGCGAAGGTGAACGGCTTCAGCAGGTACTGCACGATGCCCAGGGAGACGGCGGCGCGCACCACCTCCAGGTCGCGGGCCGATGTGACGGCGATGACGTCGGCCCGGTGTCCGGCGGTACGCATCGCCCGCACGACATCCAGGCCGTGCATGTCGGGCAGGTACAGGTCCAGAAGCACCAGGTCGATCCCTGAGGACGGGGCGCCCAGCGCCCGGATCGCCCCGGCACCGTCGTGCGCCGTTGCGCGGACAACGAAACCACGGACCCGCTTGACGTAGGCCACGTGCGCGTCGGCGGCCACGGGCTCGTCCTCGACGATCAGCACCCCGATTGCTTTCATGGCGCGACCGCGACGGGCAGCGGGAACCGGACTGTGAACACGGCGCCGACCAATGTTGCGCCCACAAAAGAGGCGTCGTGGATCACCGCGTCGTGCAGCACCGTGTGACCCAGGGTCGGGTCGTCGGCGCTGCCGACCTGGACGGAGCCGTTGTTGCGGTGGGTGATCTGGCCGACCAGCGCCAGACCGAGGCCGTGCCCGACCAGCCGATTGTCGGACTTGGTCGACCAGCCGCGGGTGAAGGCGCGCGCAGCCGAGGCACCGTCCAGGCCCGGGCCGCTGTCGCTGACCCGCAGCACCAGGGTGCCGGCGATGTCATGGCCGGGTGGCGCGTCCTCGATCCAGCTGGAGAATCCCACCCGGCGCGGTCCCGGCGCCGCGGCGGCCGCGTCGATGGCGTTGTCGAGCAGGTTACCGACCACGGTGACCAGGTCGCGGGCGGGGATGACGCTTTCGGGAATATTGCTGGCCGGGTCCACCTCGAGCGCGACGCCGCGCTCGTTGGCCTCGGCGGCCTTGCCTAGCAGCAGCGCGGCCAGGACCGGCTCGTCGACGGCGCCGACGACCAGGTCGGTGAGCTGTTGGGCCAGGGCGAGCTCGGCCGTGGCGAAGGTCCACGCCTCTTCGGTGCGCCCCAGCTCGATCAGGCTGATCACGCTGTGCAGCCGGTTGGCTGCCTCGTGGGCCTGTGAGCGCAGTGCCTCAGCAAGCCCGCGGGCCGAGTCCAGCTCACCGGTCAGTGCCAGCAGATCCGTGTGGTCACGCAGCGTCAGCACCGTGCCGAGCTCGCGCCCCTCCCAGCGGGCCGACCCCTGGTTGACCACCAGCACCCGGTTCGCGGTCAGATGGATGGCATCGTCAACATCGCGACCGCCCTCCAAGGCCTCGGTCATGGGTGCTGGGAGCCCGAGCTCGTCGAGCCTGCGCCCGGCCCAGTCTGCCGGCAGCTCGAGCAGCCTGCGCGCCTCGTCGTTGGCCAGCAGCAGGTGCCCCTGCAGGTCCAGGAGCACCAGACCCTCGCGCACCGCGTGCAGCACCGCGTCGTGGAACTCGTACAACCGGGCCAGCTCGTCCGGCCCGAGGCCGTGCGTCTGGCGGAGCAGCCGGCGAGATACCAGGGCTGAGCCAGCCGCGGCCAGCAACAGCGCCGCGAGGGCGGCCAGCAACAGCGCGGGCACCTGACGGGAGAGGTCGTGGGCGATGGCAGCGCTTGACGCCGACCGCGACCAGCCCGAGCACCTTTCCGTCGTCGGCCCGCACGGGCCCGACCGCCCGCTCGGACGGGCCCAGGCTCCCGGTATACGTCTCGAGCACCACTCCACCGGAGAGGATCGGCAGCTCGATCCTGTACCTGACGGTTGGCGCTGTCGGGTACCCGGTGGGGGCTGGGATCATGGTCGTGACGGCCGACAAGATCGAGCGCAAGTACCTGATCTTCGGCGCCACGTGCATCTGGCTGATCGGGATGCTGCTGATTGGGACCTTGGCCGACGGCGTGATCGTGACCATCGGCTCGTTCCTGGCCGCGTTGGCCCTGGGGTCCTACCTCCAGGTGGCCTACACCTTCACCGCCGAGAGACTCCCGACCCGTCTGCGGGCACGGGGTTTCGCTCTGGCTGACGGAGGCGGGCACCTGGGCGGGGCAGTGGGCGCGCTTCTGCTGCCGACGTTGGTGATCGGTACCACGTTCTTCGTCGGGTTCGCCGTCATCGGGTTGACCGGGCTGGTGGCCGGCGTGGACCGCCCTGGGCGGTCCAAAGACCAGTGGCCGCTCACTAGAGAAGGTCTCACGATGACCTGTGGGCGGCTCGTCGTGATGGTGGGGCTGGCATTCGCCGGTCGCTGACCGGCCCCGGTGGACGCCGACGGACCCGCTCCCGGAAGGCGCGGGTCCGTCGGTGCGCAGCGGGGCGCTGTTCCAGGTGGGTGCCTAGCGACCTAGGGGTGCGGCGCCTGGGGGCGCGCTCTCAGCGGCGCCCTTGAGGTTGGTCAGGGTCTGGACCATGCCGCGGTGGTTGGTCTTGACCCGTGAGCCGAAGGCAAGGTCAGCCGGCGCGCGGTACCAGACGGGGCGCCGGTCGGTCCATTCCTCAACGACGGTACAGGTCGAGGCATCGCTGTCGTCGGGAATCAGGAGGTACTCCCAGCGGGCGATCTTCAGCGGCCCGAAGGTGATCTCGAAGGCAAGGCGGCGACCGGGCTCGACGACGGTCACCTCACCCTGGGTCACCCAGCGCACCGACCCGGCCTTGTTGTGGCCCACGAACCGTGCGCCTTCGGCAGCGCTGGTGGCCCCACCGCGCCAGGTGACCCGCTCGCACTCCGGCGACCACTGGCCCATTCGGGGCAGGTCGGCGACGAGGTCGTAGACCAGGTCAGCGGGTGCGTCCACGATCAGGGACTCGCCCAGGTCAGCCATACCCGAATACTTGCACTGCGGGAAACGTCGTTGCCGCGGCCCCATAGGATTCGCCCATGAGCAAGGTCCTGTCTGCTGTTGCCTGGCCGTACGCAAACGGCCCGCGCCACATCGGTCATATCGCCGGATTCGGCGTCCCCTCGGACGTCTTCAGTCGTTACATGAGGATGGCGGGCCATGACGTCCTGATGGTGAGCGGCACCGACGAGCACGGCACCCCGATCCTGGTGGCGGCCGATAAGGCCGGGGTCAGCGCCAAGCAGCTCGCGGACGAGAGCAACCGCGTCATCGTGCAGGACCTCGCCAGCCTCGGTCTGTCCTATGACCTGTTCACCCGCACGACGACCCGCAACCACTATGCCGTGGTCCAGGAGATGTTCAGGACGGTCCACGACAACGGCTACATGGTCGAGCAGACCACGCAGGGCGCGGTCAGCCCGTCGACCGGCCGAACGCTGCCGGACCGCTACATCGAGGGCACCTGCCCGATCTGCGGGTATGGCGAGGCCCGAGGCGACCAGTGCGACAACTGCGGGAACCAGCTCGACCCGACGGACCTGCTAGACCCGCGTAGCAGGATCAACGGCGAGACCCCCAAGTTCATCCAGACCCAGCATTTCTTCCTCGACCTGCCGGCGCTGGCCGAGGCGCTTGGCAAGTGGCTGGACGGGCGTGAGGCATCTGGCACCTGGCGGCCAAACGTCATCAGGTTCAGCCAGAACATCCTCAAGGACATCCGGCCGCGTGCGATGACCCGCGACATCGACTGGGGCATCCCGATCCCGCTGGACGGCTGGCGTGAGCAGCCGACCAAGCGGCTCTACGTCTGGTTCGACGCGGTTATTGGATATCTGTCCGCGTCGATCGAGTGGGCTCGTCGCAGCGGCGACCCGCAGGCCTGGCGCGCCTGGTGGAACAACCCGCAGGCCCTGTCCTACTACTTCATGGGCAAGGACAACATCACCTTCCACTCCCAGATCTGGCCGGCCGAGCTCCTGGCTTACGACGGGCTGGGGGACAGGGGCGGAAGACCCGGACGGTTTGGCCAGCTCCAGCTGCCGACCGAGGTGGTCAGCTCGGAGTTCCTCACGATGGAGGGCAAGCAGTTCTCCTCCAGCCGCGGCGTGGTGATCTACGTCCGCGACGTCCTTGAGCGCTATCAGCCCGATGCCCTCCGGTACTTCATCTCGGCAGCCGGCCCGGAGAACCAGGACAGCGACTTCACCTGGGCCGAGTTCGTCAGGCGCACCAACGGTGAGCTCGTCGCTGGGTGGGGCAACCTGGTCAACCGCACGGCCACGATGATTTACCGGAGCTTTGGCCAGATCCCGGCTGCGGCCGAGCTGACAGCCCAGGACGTGGCTCTTCTGGCGTCGGTCAACCAGAGCTTCTCGACCATCGGGGCCCTGATCGAGGGTCACCGTCAGAAGCAGGCGCTCAGCGAGGCCATGCGCGTGGTGGCCGAGGTCAACAAGTACGTCACCGACCAGGCGCCGTTCAAGCTCAAGGCCGATGACGAACGCGAGCGGCTCGGTACGATCCTGCATGTGCTCGCCCAGGCGGTCAGCGACTGCACGACCTTGCTGAGTCCCTTCCTGCCCCACAGCTGCAACCAGGTTCATGCCGCGATGGGTGGCCTGGGACAGATCGCGCCCATGCCGCGCATCGACGAGGTCGACGACCTGGACGGCGGGGAGAGCTACCTGATCATCACCGGTGACTACTCGGGCACGCCGCGATGGCAGTCCCGCCCTATCACGGCCGGCACCCCGATCTCCAAACCGTCCCCCATCTTCACCAAGCTCGACCCGTCCGTGGTCCAGGAGGAGCTCGCGCGGCTGGTGCCTGCCGGCGACGGCGAACCGACGTGAGTGACTCCGCTCGCGACAGGCCACCGGCCCCGCACCCACTGCCCATCGCGGTGGTCGACAACCACACCCACCTGGACCTCTCCCGGGATGGCAGCGCGGCCCCTGACATCCAGGCGGTGATCGAGGCCGCGACCGCGGCCGGTGTTCCCCGGATGGTCCAGATCGGCTGCGACCTGCCCGGCGCGCGTTTCACCGTCGAGGTCATCGAGCGCTATGGCGCATTGCTGGGTGGGGTGGCTCTGCACCCCAACGAAGCGCCCAGGCTGCACGATCGTGGCGAGCTCGACTCGGCCCGCAGCGAGATCGAGCTGCTCGCCTCCCACCCCCGGGTCCGGGTGATCGGTGAGACCGGGCTGGACTATTTCCGCACCGGCACCGAAGGTGTTGCGGCACAGCAAGACTCGCTGCGCTGGCACATCGACCTGGCCAAGCGCACCGGCAAGACCTTGCAGATCCACGACCGCGACGCGCACGAGGACGTCCTGCGAATTCTGGCCGAGGAGGGGGCGCCGGTGAACACGGTGATGCACTGCTTCTCCGGCGACATCGCGATGGCGCGCGAGTGCGTGCGGCGGGGCTACTTCCTGTCGTTCGCCGGGACGGTGACGTTCAAGAACGCCACCGGCCTGCGCAACGCGCTGGCGGTCACGCCGATGGAAAACCTGCTGGTTGAGACGGACGCGCCATACCTGACCCCTTCGCCGCACCGCGGGGCGACCAACGCGCCCTACCTCATACCCCTGACGGTGCGGGCTATGGCGGCCGTTTTGAGCACGGATGTGGCCTCGTTGTGCACTGCCTTGGCAGCCAACTCGGAGCTGCTCTACGGACCGTGGTGAGCCGGGTCCAGACCCCTGGTCAACCCCGTATGTCGACAAGTGACCTTTGTCACACGTCGTGCGGGTGAGTGTCGTTTGAGTTTGACCTGACCAACCTAGTCGACCATCGTAGAGGGCTGTTGGCCGGGGTCTGCGAGTTCTCGGACGGCGCGCACGGGGGTGCTCGACCGAAGTCGAGCGCCCTTTTTCCTTGAGTGCGCGGCGCTTCTGTCGCATCGATGCCCGGATCGAACTAGCTCTGGAGCGCTGTGAGTTTCCTTTCTGTCCGGCGTACGGCCCAAGCCGCTGTGGTGGTGTCCCTCGTCGCTGGCGCTGTCGGTTTCGCTCACTTCGACAAGTCGGTGACCCTCTCTGTTGACGGTGAGTCCTCTGCAGTCCATCTGTTCGGCAGCACCGTCGGGGACGTGCTGACCCATCAAGGCATCAAGCTGGCGAGCCACGACCTGGTTGCCCCGGCGGTGTCCTCACCGCTGCAGAACAACGAGAAGGTCGTCGTCCGGTACGGCCGTCTGCTCACGGTCACCGTCGACGGTAAGACCCAGCAGTTCTGGACGACGTCGACTACCGTCTCCGGTGCCCTGGCTGAGCTCGGTATCCGTGCTGACTCCGCCAAGCTCTCGGTCTCTCGTGACCAGCCGCTGGGCCGCCTCGGCCTGGTCATGTCTGTCACGACCCCTAAGAGCGTCACGGTGTCCGTGGATGGCAAGACGCTGAAGGCAACGACCACCAGCGCCACCGTCGCCGGCCTGCTCTCCGAGCTCAAGGTGACCGTCGGCGCGAAGGACTTCCTGACTCCGGCACCCGCCACGGCCATTACCAATGGTCTGAAAGTGTCCGTTGGTCGAGTGACCCAGAAGACGGTCGCAGTCACCGAGGCCATTGCCTTCGGCACCCAGCAGCACAACGACGCCACCATCTACGCCGGCACGACCAGCACAGTGACGGCAGGGCAGGCTGGCGAGATGATGGTCAACCACGTGCAGACCTTGGTCAACGGCAAGCTCGAGGGGGACCGGGTTGTGAGCTCGCACGTCGTGACCGCTGCGGTCACCCTTGTTCTGGCAGTCGGCACCAAGTCCCGCCCCGTCCAGCCGGCACCCGCGCCAGCTGCAGCACCGGCACGGGTCTCGTCCGGTGGCGGCTCGACGGCGAACGCGGCGATGTGGGACCGGATCGCCCAGTGCGAGTCCGGCGGCAACTGGGCGATCAACACGGGCAACGGCTACTACGGCGGCCTGCAGTTCGACAGCCAGACCTGGCTGGGCAACGGCGGCGGGCAGTACGCCCCTCGGGCCGACCTGGCCAGCCGTACCCAGCAGATTGCGGTAGCCGACACGGTGTATGCAGCTCGCGGCCTCGCGCCGTGGGGCTGCGCCTGGGCCGCCTGACGCGTTTTCCGCCTAGGCTGCTCGCATGAGTGCCAATGCCGCAGTCGGGTTGCTCGGGGCCGGCCAGATCCGTGATCTGGCCGGCCGCCTGGGTGTACGCCCCACGAAGAAGTGGGGACAGAACTTCGTCATTGACGCCAACACCGTGCGCCGCATCGTGCGCCTGGCGGACCTGGGACCCGGCGACGTCGTGGTCGAGATCGGGCCGGGTCTTGGCTCCCTGACCCTTGCCCTGCTTCCGCAGGTCGCCAGTGTCGTGGCCGTGGAGGTCGATCCCACCCTCGCGAGCGCTCTGCCACAGACCGTGGCTGCGCTCGCACCGGCGTACGGCGACCGCTTGGCAGTCCTTCACGGCGATGCGCTCACGGTGCACAGCCTGCCCGACCCCCAGCCGACGGCATTGGTCGCGAACCTGCCCTACAACATCTCGGTGCCGGTCGTGCTGAGCTTCCTCGAGGCATTTCCCACCCTGCGCCGGGCTCTGGTGATGGTGCAGCTCGAGGTCGCCGAGCGCCTTGCGGCGCCGCCGGGCAGCAAGACCTACGGGATCCCCAGCCTCAAGGCAGCCTGGTACGCCGAGGTGAGGCTGACCGGGACGGTGAGCCGCACAGTCTTCTGGCCTGCCCCGAACGTGGACTCCGGCCTGGTGACACTCATCCGCCGCCAGCCGCCGCGGACACCGGCCTCCCGTAAGGAGGTGTTCGCCTGTATCGACGCCGCCTTCGCTCAACGGCGAAAGACGTTGCGCGCGGCTCTGGCCGGCTGGGCAGGGTCGGCGGCGCATGCCGAGACGACCCTGCGCGCTGCGGGCGTGGACCCCAGGACCCGCGGCGAGCAGCTCGACATCGGCACCTTCGCCGCGATCGCAGCGGCCCGGATGGCCACGGTGGACCGATGAGCTCCGCAGCGACGTCGCTGAAGTGTGTCACGGCACGGGTCCCGGCCAAAGTCAATCTCGAGCTGATGGTCGGCCCGCCGCGAGCCGACGGGTTTCATCACCTGGCGACGGTGTTCCAGGCGGTGGGACTGCATGACGACGTCTGTGCCGAGCCAGCTGAGGACTGGGGTGTCACCGTCAACGGCCCCTATGCCGACCTGGTCCCGGCCGACGGCACCAACCTCGCGATGGCGGCGGCACGTCTGCTGGCCAGTGAGACCGGCATCGACGTCCCGGTCCACCTCACCATCGACAAGGACATTCCCGTCGCGGCGGGCATGGCCGGAGGGTCAGCCGACGCGGCGGGGGCCCTGCTGGCGTGCGATGCGCTCTGGGGCGTGTGGTCCTCGAAGGCTGAGCTGGAGAACCTGGCAGCCGAGCTGGGCAGTGATGTCCCGTTCGCCCTCCTGGGCGGCACCGCGATGGGGTCCGGGCGCGGAGACCAGCTCGCACCGGTGCTCGGGCGAGGCAGATACACGTGGGTGTTCGCCCTCAGCGACGTGGGACTGTCGACTCCTGCGGTCTACGCCGAATGCGACCGGCTGCGCTCCAGCGTTCGGGTGCCCGAGCCGACACCGTCCGAGTCGATGATGACCGCGCTGCGCTCGGGCGACGCCCCGTCCCTGGGGCGCGCGCTGAGCAACGACCTGCAGCCAGCCGCCCTGTCGCTGCAGCCTCAGCTTGAGGACGTGCTGCGCACGGGTATGGACAATGGCGCGCTGGGCGGCATCGTCTCCGGGTCCGGGCCGACGGTTGCCTTCCTGGTCGCCGACACCGAGCGCAGTCTGGACCTGGCCGTTGCCCTGACCGCGTCGGGTGTGGCTGCAGGCGTCAAGCGCGCGGTCGGCCCCGTCCGTGGAGCCCACATCCTCACGGCGGCATCCGGCCCCCGCGGCTCATTCGGGCCAGCAGGGCACACCGGCCCCACGGGACCCAGGAGCAGCTGAACACGATGGCCAATCTCGTCTCCGTCGAGCGCGCGTGCCTGGCGCTCGGCACCACTCAGATACTTGACGGCGTCTCTGTCGGTGTCAGCAGTGGCACCCGGGTTGGTGTCGTGGGACGCAACGGCGGTGGCAAGTCGACCCTCTTGCGGGTCCTTGCCGGCCTGCAGCCGGTGGACGAGGGGCGCGTCACCTCGTCCGGGGCTCTGAGCGTCGCCATGCTGACCCAGGTCGACACGCTAGACCCTGCAGCGTCCGTGCGCAGAGCCGTACTGGGGGACCTGCCCGAGCACGTCTGGGCCGGCGATCCACGCATCCGCGACATCCTGGACGGCCTGCTCGGTGGCATCGACGCACCGGACGTGGGCGGGCTGGAGGCAGTCGTGGGCCCGCTGTCCGGGGGTGAGCGTCGTCGGCTGGCGTTGGCTGGTCTGTTGGCCGCCGATCACGACCTGCTGCTCCTGGACGAGCCGACCAACCACCTCGACGTCGAAGGCGTGGCGTGGCTGGCCGACCACCTCGCCACCAGGCGCACCCGTCCCGGCACTGCCGTCGTGGTGGTCACCCACGACCGCTGGTTCCTGGACGCCGTGGCCACCACCACCTGGGAGGTCGTCGACGGCGGGGTGAACTCCTACGACGGCGGGTACGCGGCGTTCGTGCTGGCCAAGGCCGAGCGCGACCGGGTGTCAGCAGTCACGCAGGAGCGTCGCAGCAACCTGCTGCGCAAGGAGCTGGCCTGGCTGCGCCGAGGTCCGCCCGCACGGTCGACCAAGCCGAAGTTCCGCATCGATGCGGCCAACGACCTGATTGCCGACGAGCCGGCCCCCCGTGACGATGTGTCGTTGGTGCGCTTTGCCACGACCCGGCTTGGCAAGGACGTGGTCGACCTCATCGACGCCAGCGTCACCTTTGGCCAGCGGCGCCTGCTTGACCGGGTGACCTGGCGCCTGGCACCGGGCGATCGCATTGGCATCGTCGGTGTGAACGGTTCAGGCAAGTCCACCCTGATGCGGGCGATCTTCGGGGATATTGCGCTGTCTGCGGGCAAGCGCAAGGTCGGCAAGACGGTGTCGATGGCCTACCTCACCCAGGAGGTCCGCGAGCTCGAGAAGTTCGCCGACTGGCGCGTCATCGGGGCCATCGAGGACGTCAAGGCGTACACCCGGCTGGGTGACAAGGAGGTCAGCGCCAGCCAGCTTGCCAAGCGCCTGGGTTTCAGCGGCGGGCGTCAACAGACCCGCGTGCGCGATCTTTCCGGTGGCGAGCGACGCCGGTTGCAGTTTCTGCGGCTGCTCATGGCCGAGCCGAATGTGTTGATCCTGGACGAGCCGACCAACGACCTCGACATCGAGACGCTGACCTCCATGGAGGATGTTCTTGACGGCTGGGCGGGGACCTTGCTGGTTGTCTCCCACGACCGCTACCTGCTGGAGCGCATGTGTGACCGGCAGGTGGCGCTGCTGGGCGACGGGGCCGTTCGGGACCTGCCCGGCGGGGTCGAGCAGTATCTCGACCTGCGTCAAGCGGCCCGCAGGTCTGCGGCCGCCTCAGGGGCGCCTGCCGGCTCCCGGGGCAACGCTGTGGGGACCCGCACCTCTGCCGATAACGGCTCTGGGCCTGCGGCGCCGCGGCAGACGGCCGCCGAGCTACGTGAGGCCAAGAAGAACATGAACCGGATCGACCGCCGGCTGTCCAAGCTCTCCGCCCAGGAGGACAGGCTTCACGTCGAGATGGCCGCCAAGGCGGCCGACCACACCGCGGTTCTGGCGCTCAACACCGCCCTGCGGGCCATCGTGGACGAACGTGAGACCCTCGAGCTGGAATGGCTTTCGGTCGCCGAGATCGTCGGCTGAACCGTGCCTCAGATCCGGACCGCACCAGACCCGGACCGGATCAGGGCTCGAATGGCGACAGCAGCTGGCGCAGGAGCTCGCCGAGGTGTTCACGCTCGGCCGGTGGCAGCTGATTGAGCAGGATGCGCTCGCGGTCAAGCAGGTCGGCCATGGCGGCATCGACAACCGCACGGCCCACGGTGGTCAGCCTCACCTTCACGCCGCGCCGGTCGCTGGGGTCGGGGCCCCGGCTGACCAGGCCGCGAGCAGCGAGCCGGTCGACCCGGTTGGTCATGGTCCCGCTGGTCACCAGCGTCTCCGAGACGAGCTGTCCCGGGGAGAGCTCGTACGGCGCGCCCTCTCGTCTGAGCGCTGACAGGACGTCGAACCCCCAGCCCTCCAGATCGTGCTCGGCGAAGGCCGATCCGCGGGCGAGGTCGAGGTGGCGGGCCAGGCGCAGGACCCGCGAGAGGATGGTCAGCGGCGCGACGTCGAGGTCGGGTCGTTCGCGCCGCCACGCTTCGACGATACGGTCGACCTCATCAGTGGGCGCGGCGGGCATGAGGAAAGCCTAGCAGTAGGTATCTTGATATCAAGAGATTTTGGGAAGGCAGCAACCGTGGCAGAGACGTGGAGCCCCGAGCAGTACGACAAGTTCAGCCACTACCGGCAGCGCCCGTTTGCGGAGCTGACTTCCAGGTTGGGTGCCAGCAGCCCGCAGATCGTGGTGGACCTCGGTTGTGGGTCCGGTGCGCACACTCTTGCGCTGGCGCTGCGGTGGCCGAACGCGCGGATCATCGGAGTCGACTACTCCGCTGAGATGCTCGGTCAGGCCCGACGCAATGACCCCCTCCAGCGGGTCGAGTGGGTGCACTGCGACGTCGAGTCCTGGGACCCCGCGCAGCTAGGAGCACCGATAGATGTCATCATCGCCAACTCGTTGCTGCAATGGGTGCCCTCCCACGTGCGGCTGATCCCTGGCTGGATCGCGGCACTTGCACCGGGTGGGTGGTTCGCGATGCAGGTACCCGGCAACTTCAACGCGCCGTCGCACACCCTGCTGCGCGAGGTGGCCGCGAAGTCTCCTCGCGCCGCCGATCTTCTTCCGCGCCTGGGCCGAGGTGAGGCAGTCAGTGAGCCCGCGGCGTACTTCTTCTTGCTGGCCGGTCTTGGCTGCGACGTCGACGCCTGGGAGACCACCTACCAGCACGTCTTCGACCCGGGCGCATTCCAGGGCGAGCCGGTGCTCGAGTGGACCAAGGGCACCGCCCTGCTGCCGGTGTTCGAGGTGCTCCGGGACCAGGCGCAGCGTGCCGACTTTGTCGCGGCATATGGCAAGGCGCTGTTGGCGGCATACCCCCGACACCCCTTCGGCACGGTCTTCGCCCTGCGGCGGATCTTCGCGGTGGCCCACAGGAGAAATGGCTGACGACTGCGGCCAGCATGACGCGGCGGCAGGCGCAGACGCAGACGGTGTCCCGGAACCGGGGCGAGGCTGGACATCACGTGGCTGAGATGGCCTGAGCCGGCTGGCCCACGCCCGCAGCCCGCAGCCGGCCGCGGTGCCCTGGTGAGGGGACTGCCCGCGTGGTTCCCGGCTCAACATGGGTGGCGGATGTCCCGGCGTTCGGCTGGATGTGCTCGTGGGCAAGGTCGGCATGCCGTGGCATCCCGTCCCTGAGCTGGGCGCGGCCGCTGAAGTGGTGCAGCCGTGCTCAGTGGTGACCTGGTCTGAGCCGGTCGCAGGTGGGCACCACGAGCTGAATTGCCTGATTCGCAGGGCCCTGGCCCGGCCACTGGTCCTGTCGATGTCCCGATGAGCATCGTCGTCGACATGGGGTGTCGACGGGGCGACCTCCAAACGCTGCCGCACTCCTGCGCGGTCACGGGTCCGGTCCGGTCGTTCGTGTGTCGCCGTTCGCGGCTCTGGGCACCTGCCAGACTCCGCGGTCCTGTTCGGATGCAGACACCTGCGTCATCACGCCAACCCCGGTTCGGCAGCCTCGGGCAGTACCACCAAGAGTGCGAGAAGGTGAGCAGCACCGGCGTCTGCCGGCGCCTGGAGGGGTCGCCCGCCGCAGGGGGCTACTTCCTGATGGTGCGCAGGATGGGTTTTGCTTCCATCCCGCCCAGGCCGTTCCAGGCGAGGTTGACCAGGTGTGCGGCCACGTCCGTCTTCTTGAACTTGCGCGAGTCCATCCACCACTGGCCGGTCAGTGCGACCATGCCGACAAGCATCTGGGCGTAGATCGGCGCGGTCTTGGGGTCCAGCTTCTGCCGCTTGAACTCAGCGGCAAGGATGTACTCCACCTGACTTGCCACGTCACTGAGCAGGCTGGCGAACGAACCTGTGGCTTGACCGGCCGGCGAGTCGCGCACCAGGATCCGAAAGCCGTCCGTCGAGTTCTCGACGTAGTCCAGCAAGGCCAGCGCGGCTTGCTCCAGGAGCCGGCGGGCGTGGCCGTTGGAGGTGAGCGCCCCGGTGATCCCGTCGAGCAGTGCGCGGATCTCGCGGTCGACGACCACGGCATACAGACCCTCCTTGCCCCCGAAGTGTTCGTAGACGACGGGCTTGGAGACCCCGGCCTTGGCGGCGATCTCCTCGACTGTTGTTGCCTCAAAACCCTTGTCCGCAAACAGCTTTCTGCCGACCTCAAGCAGTTGCTCACGCCGTTGCTTGCCGGTCATCCGGGCGCGGGAAGTCGTCGCCGCGGGCATCTCGTGTGCTTGGGTCACCACGCCATCATGTCCGAACGCAGACTTTCCTGCCTTCGCCGGTTCACGGGCGCCGCTTGCCGTCAAGGCGCTCGGGACGTGGCCACCGCACGTCCGAGGCCCAGCCCAGCCTCTCGAAGACCCAAATGGTGCGGGCCGTGCTGTCGAGCTGGCGGCGGTCAACACCGTGCCGGGCGCAGGTCGGGTCGGCGTGGTGCAGGTTGTGCCAGGACTCACCCATTGACAGAACCGCCAGCCACCAGACGTTGGCTGACTTGTCACGGCTGGCGAACGGGCGTTCACCGATGGCGTGACAGATCGAGTTGATTGACCAGGTGACGTGGTGGAGCAGGCCGATGCGGACCAGCGACCCCCAGAAGAAGGCCGTTGCGGCTCCCTGCCAGGACATCGACCACAGGCCTCCGATGACAGCCGGGGTCAGAACAGAGACAGCAATCAATGCGGGGAACGCGCCGTGGACACGCCGCATGTCCTTGTCCGCCATCAGGTCCGGCGCGTACTTGGCGCGCGAAGTCTGTTCCACGTCGAAGAGCCAGCCGATGTGCGCCCACCACAGGCCCCTGATCAGCGCGGGGACCGTCTCGCCGTATCGCCAGGGCGAATGGGGGTCGCCCTGGCGGTCCGAGAACGCATGGTGGCGGCGGTGATCTGCCACCCAGCGGATGACCGGTCCCTCGATCGCGAGCGACCCGGCCACGGCCAACGCGATTCGAAGCCAGCGGTTGGCCTTGAACGACCCGTGGGTGAAGAGGCGGTGGAAGCCCACCGTGATCCCGTGGCCTGCCACGGCGTACATGACCGTTGCGATCACCATGTCGTGCCAGCCCAGGCCCCGGTTCCAGGCAACGGGGATCGCTGCCAGAATCGCCAGGAACGGTATGGCGATGAAGACGAACAAGGCGCCCTGCTCGAGCTTGCCCTTGCGCTCGAACTGGGGCATCCCCCCGGCGTCCCGGACCGACGTCGAGTCGCCCAGGATCGAGGTGTCCTCAGCCTGGGGATTGACAGTGTCGGCGTGGGTGGCGCAGACGGAGGTCGTCATGGATGGTGCCCTTCGGTGTCGCGAAACTTACGCAAGCGTAACCTTCGCGCCCGTAGGTTGTTAGGCTTCTGCAGCGATTGCCTGGCAGCCTTCAGGGTCCACTACTCTTGCCAGAGCCCCGCGCAGGCGGGTCGTTCCCCGGTTGGTCTGCTGGCAGGGCCCGCCTGACTTTGAATCAGGAGTAGCGACGAAGGTTCGATTCCTTCCCGGGGAGCCACTTGAGCACGGCTGCGGCGCCTATGCATTGGCCGTGGCACCCGTTCGCACGGCCCAGATGTCAACAGCTGTCACGACGTCCTGCACGGGCGGCCGCAGAACGGAGCGCATCGTCGTGGCGCTGAACGTAGGTTCGCATCGTGAAGGCCGCGTCGGTGTGACCCAGACAAGCGGCGATTACGGCCACCGGAACGCTACTCAGATGCATGAGGGTCCCGCACGTAAGGGGGGCGTCATGCAGGTGTAGCTTGCGCACACCAGCTCGATCAAGCAGTCGAGTCCAGGCGAGCCCCACACTCTGACGGTGCCTCGGGCAGCCGCCCAGGTCAGCGACCACGTCGCCGCCCTCGAAGTAGTCGACACCCAAAGAGCAGCCGATGCGCTGCCGGTCGCCTGCGTGCCCGCTTGAGCACCCGCACCAGGGAGTCGGGCAGAGGTAGCGCCCGGTTGCCCCTGGCTGTCTGAGGGGTCGACTCCTGCGTCCGGGGGTCGACCAGGATCGCGGTGTCGCGAATACTCAGCTCGCCGGCTTCGCGGTCGACGTCGTCGACCGCGAGCGCGCAGACCTCACCACGGCCCAGGCCCCTCAGTGCCAGACGCCACGCCTTCTCAGGCCTGTCCTCCTGCGGCCTTGAGCAGCTTGCGCACATCGTCCTGGGTGAATGTCGGCATCTCGTGTGTGGGCTGTGGCACGCGCTCGACCCAGCCGCGCCATGTTCCACGCGCCTGTGTCCGCTTCGAAGTTGGACCCAGCTCGCACCAGGGGCAAGCCGCCGGCGCGCTCATGGCTTGCTGGTCTGGTCTTCGCCCAGGTAGTGAGAGATGTCGGCGAGCATCGCCCGCGTCACGTGCCCTCGCTTGGTCTGGGCGCTGCGCCTACTTAGGGCATGTAGCAAAATAACGTAGTTTTCTGGGTGTGTGATGGCTATCGTTTGTGCTGTGAACGCGATCTCGGAGTCGTTGGTCCGCCGGTACGACCATGTGAAGGCGCATCTGAGTGAGCGTCAGCGCCGTGTGTGGCTGGGTGCGGAGGCTCGTGAACTGGGGGCCGGCGGTGTGCGGGTTGTGGCTGCGGCTG
>Ga0208355_1000446_pt1 | contig 18564 bp, 21 predicted proteins | sample NGESurdeep072012_6_FD_184458 | JGI IMG/M metagenome (GOLD analysis project Ga0208355, IMG submission 184458) | Arctic peat soil microbial communities from Barrow, Alaska - NGEE Surface sample 210-3 deep-072012 (SPAdes) | ecosystem: Environmental > Terrestrial > Soil > Wetlands > Peat ... | reverse complement strand
TTACCCTGTGACTTCAGAACACCGCCAGGACGTACATTGTAACGAGTAGTCACGACTTGGCGTTGACCGTTCTCAATCCATTCTTCGTGCCACACCCAGGTGTGTTCGTCGAGACAGAAAAACTCGCGACGACGACCCTTAGGTGTTGGGCCGAACAAACTGCCGCCAATCTGAGCCTCACGGCGAATCAGCGAACGCTCGACTTCGGCTTGACGCTGATCGTCGTTGTTACGAGGGAAAATCTTCGGTACAAAGTTCATCTTAAGCCGCCTGCTCACTGCGCGCTTCAATGGCGCGAATATCTTCTAATTCTTCACGAATTGCCGCCAAACGCTGTTCTTCGGCGGTTGCTTCGCTCATTTCACGGTGAGCGGCCATATTGATGACCTCTCCAGCTGTTTCTGGTGTAACGGCGCTCTTGACGGTGGTTACTGGCGCAGCAGCTGGTGCAGCCTCAATAGCCCGCTGTGACAGCTGTACGGGCAGGCCTGGCCGGGCTTCGGGTACAGCGCGGTGGAAGTTGTCGGTAGCACGATAAATAACACCGTAGCGACGGTCAATAATTTCCCGCGTCAAACCAGCCGGAAGGCGGCTTTCAAAGGAGTGAGGGGTAGTGTTATTTGCCATAGTTGTATCTTGCGTTATAGACCGAAGAGCTGGCGTGCATTGCTGGTTGTGGCCGCAGCCAAAGTTTCACGGCTTATGCCGCGGAGCTCAGCTATGAAATCAGCAATAGTTCCCACACGTTTCGGCTCATTTATGGTACCACGATAGGGGTTCGGTGTCAAGAAGGGAGCATCGGTTTCTAGTAGTAATTTTTGCAGCGGTACGGAACGGTAGACCGCCAATTGCTTGGGATCTTTGGCGAAGGTCGCAATACCATTGACCCCAATATATAAATTCCGCTCAACTGCCTTGGCCAAGTTTTCGGCACTATCGGTATAACTGTGCACTACACCCCGAACGCCCTGATAACTGTCAAACAGGGGCCAAAAGTCGTCAAACGCCTCGCGAACGTGAAATATCAGCGGCAAATCAAGCTCCAGCGCCAGCTCAATCTGAAACCGCAGCAGCTCAATCTGTGCCGCCTTCGGTGAGTGATTATAATAAAAATCGAAGCCGCACTCCCCGATGGCCACTACCTTGGGTGCTTTGGCCAGCGCTGCGAACTCCTTTAATTTCTGAGGTTTTCCGGTGTACTGCTGGGTTTCATGGGGGTGAATACCAACACTGGCCCAGCAATTTGAGCGTTTTTGGACGAATTCCACCGCTAATTGACTGTCAACCAGGTCACAGCCAACACAAATCAATCGCGTCACCCCTGTTTCGACAGCGTTGGCGACCAGGCTATCACCGGTCAACTCCGGCGCCTTGGCCCATAATTCGCGCGTTGCGCGCTCGCCTTGGCCGAGGCCAGCCGACTGAATGTGACAATGTGTATCTACCAGATCCATACGACGATTGTACCTTACTCAAGCGGTCAGCGTGGCGGCGTCTTTGCCAATGAAGGCTACTTGCCAATCCTCTTGGTTGTAGGTGAACAGGCTGAGCGAGGCATTGGGTGTCCGCTGATCTTGGCGCATAGTATCCACTGACCATCCGAGGTACGTACCAGCCAAGATAAGGGTTGCCAGTCCATGGCCGAATGCCAGGGCCACTAGCGGCTGTTGCTCGGCTTCCTCTGCCCGGTGCACCATTTCTTCTACAAAACTTAATTGCCGAGCTGCGACATGCACCATCGACTCGCCGCGAGGCGCTCGGAAGGTTTCTGGCGCACTCAAAATCTTAGCGACTTGAGCTTCTGTATAAATTTCGGCTCGCGAACGACCCTCCCACGACCCCTGACTCATTTCGTGCAAGCGTTCATCCACCTCTGGTCGTAGTTCGCAACCCATGGCTTGCAGACAGTACTCGGCGGTTTGCAGCGCGCGTATGGCTGGCGAGCTGAAAATCAGATCAGGCTGCAGACCGATTCGCCCCAGATTTTCGCCCAAAGTGATAGCCTGTTGGATGCCCTGATCATCGAGCTCTGTCTGGACGTTGCGACCGCCGATGACGCTTCTATCGAGGTTCATCGCCGTTTGACCATGTCGAGCTATATAGAGCTCTATGTTCAGATTGGTCTCAATCATTGTTGACAGTATACCATAATCATTGCTAAGCACTCCGATACAGGCGTTCTTGGTGGATGTAGCGTAGTACTGCCGGGCTGCTGTGTTCGACGGCTTGGCCACTGCGGCAGGCCTCGCGAACCATTGTCGAAGAAACGGCCCTAATACCATCGGGCAGTTGCAGGCGTCGAAGCGTGTCAGACTCGGCCGGCAATTCATAACCTAGACGCGGCACTAACAGCATGCCGATGCTGTGCTGCAGCTCTTTGCCGTGTCGCCACATTGGCATATCTTTGTAAGCGTCAGCTCCGAATACATACCAGAAGCGGTCATCCGGGTACGCTGTCTGCAATGCACGCGTCGTTTGATATGTCTGAGTCGGTTGGGGCAGCCGTTGTTCAAAATCGGTCACAACCAAGCGTTCGTCGGAGTCAAAGCTCTCCACCTTCACTAATTCAAGCATGGCCAAACGCACTGCATTCTGCAGCATATGCACCTTATCGACGCGATAACCAGATGGCATGAGCCACACTTCATCAATATCCTGGCGTTCCAGGCAGGCAGCAATGATGGCTTCATGCGCTTTGGTGGGAGGGTCGAAAGCTCCGCCGAATACCGCAATATCTTTCATGGTGTATCCTTAAGTACTTAATTAGTGTGCTATTGACACTTACTATAATAACGCGTTATACTCATTTTGTAAACGTATTTTTTACACTAAGTAATAGGTTAAGGAGTTACTACCATGAAAAAACTACTTTGGACACTATCCGTAATCGCCTCGGCAGCCCTGCTGTATGCATCGCTCGCCCACCGCGTTAACTTGCAGCCAACGGAAGTCATCGGCTTTATAACCGGCGGCTACTGCGTTTGGCTGACTGTGGTTCAGAATATCTGGAACTGGCCTATTGGCATCCTCAATGCCATAGCTTTTACCATTTTGTTCCTGCACAGCAAGCTCTATGCCGACGCCGGCCTGCAGGTCGTCTACATCATTCTCGGCTTCATCGGCTGGTACTGGTGGTTGCGTGGCGGCGCCAACAAATCCACGCTAAAAGTTAGCCGCATTGGCGCCAAGCAAGTAGCAATACTGGCTATCATAGGTGCGGTTGCCACCTACGGCTTCACCAGATTCCTGACGCACATCGGTGATGTGGCACCATTCTGGGATGGTTTGACGACTGTTTCCAGCCTGGTGGCGCAATACATGCTGACCCGCAAATACTTCGAGAACTGGTACGTATGGATCGCTACCGATGTCGTCTACATTGGTTTGTACGGCTTCAAGCACCTCTACCTCACCGGCGTACTGTACGCCATCTTTCTAGCAATGTGTTTGGTGGGTGTTCGTGACTGGCGCTTGCAACGGCCAGCCAAGGCCCGCCCTGAGCTCCTAGAGACCACAGCCGAGGGAGCCTAGCCATGGAACGGGGACTTATTGCCGGCAAATTCCTGCCGCCACACGCTGGACACGATTACCTGATCGAAACGGCTCGGGCGCAGTGCGATCAACTCACCGTATTGATCTGTGAACGGCCGGAATACGGCATACCGGCCAGCATGCGCCAAGGCTGGCTGCAGACCATCTATCCAGATGTGGCTTTCCAAGTCATCGAAGACACGCTTGACGATAACGACTCACCAGGCTGGGCTGCCAACAGCTTGAAAACCTTGGAGTTCCGACCGGATGTAGTCTTCTCTTCGGAAGATTACGGGCCAGGCTACGCCCAAGGTCTGGGCTGCCGCCACGTCAGCGTTGACCGCGAACGACTCACGCAGCCAATCTCTGGCACAGCTATACGCAATAATCCTTGGGAAAATTGGCAGTACCTGCACCCCGTGGTACGCGCCTTCTTCGCCAAGCGTGTCTGCATTGTCGGTTCCGAATCAAGCGGCACGACAACCCTCGCCAAGGCATTAGCCAAGCACTACCAAACCGAATGGGTGCCTGAATACGGCCGCACCTACGCCATCGAGCAGAGCAAACGCCTGGAACGCGAAGGCTGGAAAACCGCTGATTTCGTAACTATCGCCAAGGAACAGAACCGCCAAGAAGACGAACTGGCCATGCGAGCCAACCGACTGTTAATCTGTGACACCGACTCCTTCGCCACCTCCATTTGGCACGAGCTGTACATGCGAGAACGCTCCTACCAAGTCGAGGCGCTGGCCGCAAAGCGCGATTACAGCTTGTACCTGTTGACCGACCCTTCCATACCATTTGAAGATGATGGCACGCGTGACCGTGAGGAATTTCGTCCCTGGATGCACGAACGCTTCCAGGAAAAGCTGCGCTTTTGGAATAAGCCCTTCATCATTATGAGCGGCGATCGGCAGCAACGATTGGATCGAGCTGTAGCTGCAATCGACATGCTGTTTAGCAAAGATATATTGGCCATACCTGGCATGGAGCGTAACAGCTGGCACCCAGACGGAGGATTTTAACTATTTGACTTGACAGGCTTTATAAGTTTCTATATAGTACATACTAGTTAATGTTACTTATACACTAAGTACAGGAGCACGACATGGAATACACCGAACGACAGTTTGAAAAACCGACCGACGACTACTTGCGCGTGGCCACTGTTTCACCAGAGGTGGCTATTGCCGATGTGCCCGCTAATGTAGCTAGGATTACGGAGGCTTATCGAGCTGCCCAAACCGAAGAAGCTGAATTGGTTGTTACTCCCGAGTTGTCCCTGACCGGCTATAGCACGGCTGATTTATTTCACAATCAGCACGTTCTGGAGCAAAGCCAGCGCGGGCTAGCTGCCATGGCTCAAGAGACGGTGGCTGGCCCAGCGCTAGTCGTAGGTGCCCCTTTGGAACACAATGGTGTCCTGTATAACTGTGCTGTCATGTTGGCTGAGGGCAAAATTGCCGGCGCGGTACCGAAGGTAAATCTACCGAATTACAAGGAATTTTACGATTATCGCTGGTTTACCAGTGGTGGTGGCCTCGAAAACCAACAAGTCGTTGTCGAAGGTCAGGCCGTGCCCCTGGGTACCGACCTGCTTTTTGAAGTTAACGGCACGACGGTTGGCATGGAGGTCTGTGAAGATTTGTTTGCACCGGTTAACCCCGGCACAGAAGCAGCCCTCCAAGGCGCCGAGGTCATTGTTAACCTATCGGCCAGTAATGAGCTGATTGGCAAGGCTGACTACCGTCGCATGCTGGCTGGGGCGACCAGCGGCAAACTTATTTGCGCCTATGTTTACGCTTCGGCTGGCCGGGGTGAATCGGTCGCCGATGTCATTTACGGCGGCCACCAATTCATTAGCGAAGATGGCCGTTTCGTCGCCGAGCGTCCTGCCTTCAGCAAAGACACCAGCCCCATGGTTTGGGACATTGATCGAACGTATCTAGAACACGACCGTCACGTCAACAAAACCTGGGCTAGCCAGGCAGCAGCTGCCCAGCAAGCCAAGCAGTACCGAAGGATTGAGATAGGTGTCGCAAAGCCCGGAGAAAACACCTTGGATCGATACGTTAACCCGCACCCTTTTGTACCGAGCAACCCGGAAACGCTTGACCAGCGCTGCGAGGAGCTTTTTAGCTACAGAGCACAAGCCTTGGCACAGCGTGCACGCGACAGCAAGGCCGAGACTATCGTCCTTGGACTATCTGGCGGTCTTGACTCGACACTGTCGTTGTTAACAGCCTTGGAAGCAAGCAAGCTCCTCGACAAACCGAACAGCCTCATCCACACCGTCACCATGCCGGGAATGGCTAGTAGTGAACGAACGCAGGATAACGCCACGCTCTTGGCCGAAGCTCTTGGCACCGCACACAAGGTTATTCCTATCAGCGATATGGCTGGCACGCTGCTGGAGAGCATCGGACATGACCGAACTACCGAGGATGTTACATACGAAAACGCTCAAGCCCGCATGCGCACTACCATACTAATGAACTACGCTAATTTCGTGCATGGTTTCGTGGAAGGTACTGGCGACATGAGCGAAAACGCCATTGGCTGGTGCACTTACAACGGTGACCACATGAGCATGTACAATCCCAATGGCGCCATACCGAAGACCTTGGTCAGGCACCTAGTCTCTTGGTACGCCGAAAATCGGGCTGAGCCAGCGGCTCGCGAGATACTGCGCGACATCTTGGCAACCCCGATTTCACCTGAGTTAACTGGTAACGGTGATCTGTCACAAACTACCGAAGATTTGGTTGGCCCTTACGAATTGACTGATTTCTTCCTGTCCGAACACGCTCGGTACGGCAGTCGCCCGAACAAGATTGGCTATCTAGCGATGCAAGCTTTTGCAGATCAGGTGGATCGGTACGACGAACAGACAATCACCAAACGACTTGATACCTTCTTACAGCGCTTCACTAACAGCCAATGGAAACGAGAAGCTGCGCCCAACAGCACCAAAGTTGGTACTATTTCCCTGAGCCAGCGCGGCGACCTCCGTATGGCACCGAATACTAGCCCTGACTGGTATAAATAAGCTGTGAGCGCTACACTATCTGTATGAAATACACGACTGAATACGTTCCACCGATTCTGACTGTTGATAGTGTGATTTTCCAGTTGATCGATAATCAGTTGGTGGTGTTGCTCATTCGACGAACAAACGAGCCCTTTGCCGGCACCTGGGCACTGCCTGGCGGCTACAATGCGGCCGGTGAGACCACGCATGATGCCATGGCACGCGTGTTGGTAGCCAAGGCCGGGGTCAAAACCAGCGGCCTACGCCTAATTGAGCAGCTCTACACCTTCGACACCGTAGCCCGTGACCCCCGTGGCCACGCTGTTAGCGTCACCTATATGGGGCTCGGCAAGGATCTCGTTCCAGAATCCGGCAAAACCACCCAAAACCCGCAATTCTTCCCTGTCAGCGACCTGCCGAAGCTAGCTTACGATCACGGCGAGATCATCGCCTACGCCCATGAGCGGCTCCAGAGCAAGGTTTCGTACACTAACGCTGTATATGCCCTGTTGGACCCATTTTTCACGATGAGCGAGCTGCAATCGGCCTACGAGGCCGTGCTTTGTCGACCGCTGGATAAGCGCAATTTCCGCAAGAAGTTCCTAGGCCTTGATCTTATCCATGAAACCAGCGAAATGCGGCGCGAGGGCGCCCACCGCCCGGCCCGTCTGTACACCTTCAATAAGCAATCGTTAGAATCGTTAGCTCGGAGCTTCGACTAGTCTTCAAGCAATCTTGGAAATGCCTCAACCATTTGTAATAAGTCGTTATCGCTGTATTTGTGTCGCTCGATCTTGACCCATTCGCCGTTCTGCCAAGATTTCGTCGGATCCCAAGCGCAGACAGATCGTCGCCATTCCAAGTGCTTGCCTAGTTCTCCGGTTTCGGGATCGCGTCTCGAGTAGTGCAGCACCTGACAGTTGTTCATACGGTAATCGGTGCTCTGTTTCTGCTCATGCCAGACTTCGGGCAGGAGACGTTCTACTATCACCCGGTCTACTTCTATAACTTCACCGTGTGTCACTGCGATCACCCTCTTGCCCGTCATTTCGCGAGCCAAGGTGCCAAACACGTCTTTTTGGCGCAAACTAACACCGGTGGCCAAAGACTCGCCGCCTGGTGGACACCAGTACCATTCGGTCTGACCTTTGATTTTTACCGAGAGGCTGAATAATCTTTCGCGCTCCTCATCATTTAGAATTCCGTACTCACCCCAGTCACGCTCCCGCCATCGATCGTCAATATTCCACACGCCACCCAGTGCTAATCGACCAGCCGTCTCAGCGGCTCTCGCTAGCGGCGAGGTGTAGTAGCGGTCGAAGCCTTCTGGAAATTCTTGTCGCAACCAGGCACCCGTAATTGGGGCGCGCTCGCGGCCTAAGTTGGACAGGCGCATACGACTATCGTGGCGATCGAAGAAGCCCTCAGGTGCTACTGCATCAGGTCGTTGCTTGTACTGCTTCTGCACCAAGTTAGCCTCAGATTGCTCGTGTCGCACCAAAACTAGGTCTTCGGGCATTGCCATTTAGGGTCTCCTATACTGGTTTAATTATATCATAAAAGTGCAATAATACCATAATCTCTTTATTTTTATAACTACCCCTGTTAAGGACTGGGTGTTCTGTCCAAAAACCCTTGGAAAAATATAAATAGTGTTGACAATACACTAACTATGCTCTACACTGTGAATATGCACTTAGTGTGCAATTAACAATTACTAGGAAAGGTAGGTGTACCATGAGACACGATAAAGCTTTAGTAATCGTCGACGCCCAGCGCTGTTTTATGCCAGCTGAGGAAGGCGAGCGATTGGGAGTTCCGGGCTTCGGCGAACTGCCCGTCCCTGATGGACAACGCATAGTTCGCGCTATTAATAAACTGACCGCTACTTTTGTCGAGCATGACATGCTCGTTGCCACCACGCAAGATGCCCATCTTGAGGGTACGGCACACATTTCAGATGAGCCAAACTATGTTGACACCTGGCCCGCTCATGGGCTCAAAGGCACACCTGGCTCAGAGCTGCACCCCGAGCTCTTCGCTGTTGGCGCCATTGCCAAGCACTTCATTAAGGGCGATATTGTAGCCCGCACACCGGCTGAGGACAACAGTTACACCGGCGCCTTGGCGCACATGACTGATCCTGCCACCAAAGCTGAGATTTTACTGCCTGATTACCTTAACGAGCACGGTATACACAATGTGTATGTGCCTGGCTTGGCCCTAGGTGATGGCGATGAGCACCGACTCTGTGTTGACGCTACCGCTATTGATCTGCACGAGGCAGGCTTTAAGGTCGCCGTTGTAACCGATGCAGTGGAGGCAATTGTGGCCGAGAACCGGGAGCTCTGCTTCAAGAATCTCGGGGCAATGGGCATTCGCTTGGTAACGACCGCTGAAGCACAGGCCGAAGTCTTCGCTTCACTACCGGAGATAATCCGATGAACACTGTTGAATACGGCCCTCTAGTTGAGCGAGGCATGGTGAGTGGTGGCGTCGATCAGTACAAAGCTACTATGAGCCAGCTGCACTTCGACAAGCACCCTGACGTAGAAGTTACCTTCACCTTCAAGAATCGTGGTGATCAGCGGATCGAGGACTATGTGACGGTGGAAGAGCTACAGACCCGTTTTGAGGTGATTCGTGAGCGCAGCTGGCAGCCCGAAGAGATTGAGTACTTCGCTAGCTGGCGCGACACCAGTGGCCAGCGCGTGCTGGACGACACCTTCTTGGACTACTTGCAGACTGAGAAATTACCACCTGTCGAAGTCCGCCACAATGAGACCATTGACGATCTGGCTATCGACAGCCGCGGCCCGAGCGCGCTGGTAACCTTCTGGGAAACCATCATCATGGGCGAGGTTAACGAAACCTACTTCGAGAACTACATCCGTCACCACAATCTCGACATCATGGAGGTCTACGACGAGGGTGACCGCCGCTTGAGCGAGAAGATTGCTATCTTGCAGGCTAACCCCGACTTGAAGTTCGCTGACTTCGGTAACCGTCGCCACTTCAGTTTGCGCTGGCAGCGCCACGTATTGCAGCGCTTGCAAGCCGAGTGTCCCGGAAACTTGCTTGGCACCAGTAACGTAGCCCTGGCTAACACACTGGACATGAAGCCGATTGGTACCTTTGCTCACGAAATGCCGATGATTTACGCTGGTTTGGCCGATGCCCGGGGTGAGGACATTCGCGGTTCGCACCACGAAATGATCGAAGACTGGTACAAGCGATTTGGCAATGATCTGTCAGTTGCGTTGACTGACACCTTCGGTAGCGCGTTCTTCTTCACCGACTTCACCCAAGAAGAAGCTGAAGCCTGGAGAGGTGTCCGGCACGATTCCGGCGATCCAGTCGAGTTTGGCGAGGATACTATCGCTTTCTACGAGCAGCACGGTATTGATCCAACCACCAAAACACTTGTTTTTAGCGACGGGCTCGACATAAAGCAAATTGTTAAGCTCTACGATTTGTTCAAAGGCCGCATCAATGTTGTCTTCGGCTGGGGCACGACACTGACCAACGACCTTGGCCTGAAGCCGCTTAATATCGTTGCTAAGGCTACGCACGTCAAAACTCCCGAGGGATTAGAAGCAGATACTGTTAAACTAAGTGATACTCAGGGCAAACACACAGGCCCAGTCAGGAAAGTCGAGGAATACCAAGATGTCTTTCGAAACCTCCCTGTTGCGGCCTGAGATGAACCCGGAACCCAACGAAATGTTTATGTACGACAGTTTGACTTCCCTAGCCAAAGAATTAGCTGGCCACCAATATCCTGGCTATCCGGCTTTCCGTGATCGACTCTGCAATCCTGCGCTTACGCCAGAGCTTAGTGGAGTCTACAATCTTCCGCCGGGCCACTCTGATGTTGGGGCAGTATTCCCTGATCCGGCCGAGCGGGCCGCCAATCAGCAGCTTGGGCTGCCGCTTGATCAGTGGGGCAGGCCGTTACACCCTTGGCTGGAACAGATGATTACTGACCCGTCTATCGGGGTAGTGACTGGGCGTGGCTTCTATCAGAAATGGGGGCCAAACTACACGGCAGATTCAGTGGTCATCAAGAATGGTCATATTCTGGTAGTAGAGCGCCACGATATGGGCACACTGGCACTCCCAGGTGGCTTTGTCGATCCTGAAGATACCTCAACTGCAGTAGCCGCCGAGCGAGAGGTAAAAGAAGAGTCAACGTTTGACCTGGCTGGTTTGGCGAACCCGATACTTTGTTATCAAGGCCTCGTCGTAGACATTCGGATGACGGCTCACGCCTGGCCGGAAACCACTGCCTTCCTCTTCGATCTGGGTGATGACGATACGCCACTGCCTCACGTCCAGGGCAAAGATGACGCCAAGCGCGCTCTTTGGCTACCGATAGAGGCAGTTCGCCAGGCGCCGTTGTTCGGCTCGCACAGTGCAATTATTGAGCTGGCTTTGGCGCAGCGGGTTCCTGCTTAGGGAAAAGCGTGCCTTCGGGAAGGGTGATGAGCCCTTCCTTGAAAATGGCTTTGATCTTAGCACTGGTATCAGGCAGAAATGGCTCGAGCAAACCGGCGATCTGGAGCAGTGAGCCGACCTGATAGGCCAGCACTTCGCGCAAGTGGTCGTTATCTCCCTGCTTGGCGATTTCCCATGGTTTTTCCTCGTCGATGTACTGATTGAGGCCGCGAACTTGCTCCCAGACTTCGTCCAGCGCTCGATCGAAGCGGCAGGCTGCCAGCGCTTCCTCATATTGGGCGATGTCGTGCTCGGGAGCTGGCGTGTTGCCAACTATGCCGTCCTGGTATTTTTGCACCATGACAATGGTGCGCTGGACGGCGTTGCCGAGTTCGTTGGCTAGCTCGTTGTTGTAGGCCGCTTCGAATGTTTCCCAGTTAAAATCGCCGTCGTTGTAGCTCGGAATATGTCGCAAGAAGTAGTAGCGGAAAGCGTCGGTACCGTACTTGTTGATGACTTCGTCGGGCGAAACTGAATTGCCGAGACTCTTGCTCATCTTCTGGTCGCCAACCGTGACATAGCCATGCACGTAGAGCTGTTTGGGCAAGGCAGCCCCGAGGCTCAGCAATATTGCTGGCCAGATAGCCGCGTGGAAACGCAAAATTCCCTTACCAACAACCTGGACATTGGCTGGCCAAAAATTCTTGAAGTCGGCATGCTCCGGATAGCCTAGCACGGTGATGTAGTTCATCAGCGCCTCGAACCAGACGTACATAACCTGCTTGGTGTCGCCCGGTACTGGAATACCCCAAGAGATTTTATCCTTCGGTCGGCTGATGCTGATATCTTCTAGACCGCTGTTCAGAACCGACAGGATTTCGTTGCGGCGGGTTTGCGGTATGACTTGGAAGTCACCGGCTTCAATAGCTTTTTTGATAGGTTCGGTGTAGCTGCTTAGTTTGAAGAAGTAGTTTTCTTCTTCGAGCTTTTCGTATGGACGGTTATGGTCGGGGCACACGCCGTGATTGGCTTTGACCACTGTTTCGCTGAAGAACTCTTCGTCGCCGGTGCAGTACCAACCGACGTATTTATTCTTGTAAATATCTTTCTCGAGGGCTTTCCAGATCAGTTGGGCGCGTTGTTCGTGGCTGGTGTCGGTAGTGCGGATGAAGCGGTCATTGCTAATATTGAGGCGCTGCGCCAGTTGTCTGAAACGGTCGCTCATCTGGTCGGCCAGGGCTTTGGGCTCTAGGCCGAGCTCAGTGGCTTTTTCAGCGATCTTGCCGCCATGTTCATCGGTGCCAGTACTGAATATAACAGTATCGCCCTGCTGTCGGGCCCGGCGAGCTAGGACGTCGGCCATCACGAATTCCATGGCGTGGCCGAGGTGCGGTTCACCGTTTACATAAGGGATGGAGGTGGTTACATAATAGTTGCTCATGGTAATTAGTCTACCTGTTTACAGAGATAAATAAAAATTGTGCTTGTTGCCATGCCTGCTGTTCATGTCAATATATCGGCATGAGCTGCACGCACGTTGTCAGAAGCAGCAAAACGAACATTAGGAATAAGAAATCTATGCCCAGCTGGGCATTGAACGCGAGAAAAAGACGTACTCACTAGTCTTCATGCGCATCATTATAACAGAGATTGCTGCTCAGGATCAGGCTGCATTTCAACCGCCAGCCGTTCGGCTAGACGATCGATGAAGTCAATTTGGGATTTGAACAATTTCCGTTTGGCTGTTGGCAGGTCGAACCAGGCGGCTCGATCATTTTCGAGAAACTCTTGTTGCTGGCCGGATTTGGGCGGCCACTCCATAGTGAAGGTGTTGCTCTTGAAGGTCGTGACGTCGAAGTCACCTTCAATCGCCCAGATGTAATTCATCTTGTTGCCGCTCGACTTCAGCGACCCCAGTTCAATTAACTCACCGACAGGTGGTGCTGAGCCAAGCTCTTCTTCGAATTCGCGAAATGCGGCCTCCAAGTGGTCTTCGTCCTCGTCAAGTTCACCTTTGGGGATTGACCAGCAGTCGCGCTTAGCCCACATCGGACCGGCTAGATGCACCAAGAGAACCTCGACGGTGTCGGTGATCTGTCGAAAAACCAGTATGCCAGCGGCTTGTTTGCTCACGAGTAGCTCCTAGTCTGGTTTTTGGCTTCTTTGGCGCTGAAAGCCTGTTCGAGATCAACATCCAGACGATTACAGAGGTCGAGCAGCAGCCAGAAGATGTCGGCTAGCTCGTCCGCAACTTCGTGAGTCTGTGAGTGTGCACCGATCTTCTGGCCATTTACTTTGCGGATGGCTTTGGCCAGTTCGCCAGCCTCTTCAATCAGCAGCGTGAATACCTCGGACACTGTTTCCTTGTCATACCCACGCTCGACTACCAGCTCGCGGACAAGTTGCTGATAGTCTTGGAGGCTGGTGGGCGCAGTTGGTTTACTCATATTCATGACTATTTTAGTTTTCCTGGGAGCGCTATGCAACCAAAGTAGTTATTTACAACAGTTGTTGCAGCCAGCAGTTGGTCGTAGCGTACTGCTAATGGAGCTCGGTGGTACCTAGGAAGCGATGCTCCAGATCTTCCAGCAGCACGCCTAATCTGGTCACGCCTTCGGCCTGTTGGCGGTAGCTGGTTTTGAGCTGGCTGACATCGGTCTGAGTAGCTCGGAGCACAATACCTTGTTGGCCGAGGACGTGCTTGATGGTTTTGACGTCAGTCCGAATGTCAGCGGTCTCTTGGCGAACGATGCCGGGTACCATTTCGCGAATCATTGGCGGCACTATCTCGTGAATAATCTTAGGCACCAATTCGGTAATCGCTGTTCTGACGATGGTGTTTAGGTCTTTGCTGTTGGTGCTTTGATCTGCCATGAGTGCCTCTTAATTGGAGTTCCAATTATAGGCTGGTTTGGGCAAATCGAGAATAAAAAAGCCGAATTTTACAGCAGATTTAAGCTTCGTTTAACTTATAAAGGGCGGTCGATGTAATCCTGGCAGAAGCGCTCGAAGACGGCATTAGTCCAACCGAAACCGGTTTGGGAAGGATAGAGGCCTTTGACGGGCGGCTTCTCGGGAGAGACGACATTGTATTTCTCTAGGAAGACATGCTGCTCGTTGAACCAGTGCAGGTTTGTCTTCAGCCACTTCATAGCCACGCGGCGGGCGTCCTGGTGATAGCCGTAGCGCTCCAAGGCTTTGACGATGATGAAGTGCAGCGGCGCCCAGCCATTCGGATAGGCCCATTGTGTCGGCATGCTGCCGAGTACGAATTGACCTAGCGGTAGCGCATCGGTAGTGGCCACGCCGCCCTTGTTTTCGAAACGCCGTAGCGCCTTAACCATACTGGCAGCCTGTTTATCATCAACCATGCCAGCCCACATCGGGAAGTAGGCCGCTAGACTACTAACACTGCCGCGCTTACGCTTAACGTAGTTGTAGTCGTAGTACAGGCCGCGCGTACGATCCCACATTAGCTCGTTCATGGTTGTTTTGCGGACTTGGGCAGCATCATCCCAGCGAGCAGCTTCCCGCTTGTCGTCGAAGATTCGGGCAGTGCGAGCAAAATCGGCTTCGTACTTATAGAGCAGCGCGTTCAAATCAACCGGCAGAAAGTCCAGCGCCCGGCGGTCGAAACGCGGTGTCATATCCCAACCGCTTTCCGCCTCGGCGAGGTCATGCAGATAATTAACATCGTAATACCGGCTCAAGCCTCGATAAACTTGTCGCTCGTTCGGCTTCTTGACGCCCATCCAAACGACTTCGTACTCCTGCTTGGCAATGTCCATGGCTTGCTTCAGCCAGCGTTTGTCCAGGTCATACTGCTGGTAAAGATCGAAGATGAAGGTTGTCAGAAACGGCGGTTGCGAGCGGCCCATGAGATAGGTTCGAGAAGCGTTAGGAATTACTTTGAAGCGCTTGAACAGCGCCAACAAATCATCCAGAATCCCCATAACTAGCTCTTGGCGTTCATCGGTCAACAGCCCTTGCACCATGAAGTAACTATCCCAGTAGTACAGCTCGTTGTAGTCAAAGCCGGTTTTGGCGCGGTAGGACGGCACCAGATACGGCTTGGGCAGCCCGAGGAGGCTCTCATCGTCTTTGGGGTGGAAGCGCTCTACCTTCGGCCAGTAGCTAGCAATATAATCACGGGCAGGCCGCACGTCTTCGACAACCAGTTCCTTATCGGGACGGAACGAGAATTGCAGTGTCTTGGTGACTAGTTCTTTTGCCTTATGGAAGGTGGACATGTTCACAGACTACTGGCTGTTAGGGCGTTCGGTCAAGCTGAACATGCACATCAGCAAGTAAGCGTCTTGATTCCCTTACCAGGCTGGCGTACAATCGATACAAGCATAAACAATATAAATAAGGAATTTCTATGGTTTCCCCCAAACAGAATCAACGAGGCTTTAGCGCCATCGAAAGCCTACTCGTCGTCGTCATCGTCGGCGTCATCGGCTTCGTCGGCTGGTACGTCTACCACAGTAAGCAGAACAGCGACAACGCGCTTAATGCAGCGGCCACGACCAGTAACAATGCTGGCCCCCGTTTTGGCACAACTACCAAGTCAACCCCGGCAAGCACCAGTGGTACCAACAATCAAAGCTTGCAGAGCGACCTGGGCAGCGTGAATAGCGCAAACAGCCAGAGCAGTCAGGATCTTAGTGCCAGCAGTACCAGTCTGAACGATCAGTCAACGCTTACTTCAGTTCCTCAATAAACCCCCTAAACCGCTACTTTTTAAGCATAAATCAAAGGAAAGACATGAAACGAACCCATCTCAAACAATTCAGTCTCACTCTCGGAGCAATATTCGGTGCCATTAGCCTAACTTTGGCGCCAGCTAGCGCCCTCCAAGCCACAACCGACGCCAGGAGCACCGAGCCAAAAAGCACCGAAAAGTCCGGGACGCCAAAACTCATCATTACTCGCGGCGACAATGAAATTAATCGGCGGCTCAATAGCCTCAAAGAGCTCAGTAAGAAGGTAAATGCCGCCGAGAAGCTAAGCGCTAGCGATAAGAGCACCCTGAGCAGTGAGGTAAACGACGAAACGAGTAACCTCACCAGCCTAAAGACTAAACTCGATGCTGACACCGATGAAAGCACTGCCAAAACTGATACCCAGAGCATCATTACCAACTATCGGGTCTACGCGCTCGTTCTACCAAAAGTAAACCTTGTGAAAAGCGCCGACGACCAACTAACAGCTGAGACCAAACTAACCACTCTGGCTGCCAAGCTGCAGTCTCGTCTCACCGCCGCTCAGCACGATGGTAAGGCAGTTACCAGCTTACAAAATACACTTACTGATCTCACCAACAAAACAGCTGCTGCCCAAGCTATCTCCACCAGTGTCCGGGCGAATGTCATCGGCTTACAGCCCAGCGACTACAACAACGCCCACACCGTGCTGAACGGCGATTGGAAGCAACTCAAGACCGCCCAGGGCGATATTCAGGCGGCAATAAATGATGCTCAGACCATCATTAGCGGTCTCAAGAATCTATAAGTAGTTGTTAGCTCTGAAGCAAGGTTTCGCCAAGCTTGGCGGGAGTGTTCAATCGAGCCTGAGCACGAGCATGACCGGCACTTAATTGGGCTAGTACCTTTAGGCGAAGCTCGCCAGTAATGAGGCTGTCCGGCATGAAGAGACCCATACGATGGATGCGAAACAGGTCTAAGTACTTTTCGTCCAGCGCATCACGCTTCGACCCAAGAGTATAGTGATTGCCGACGGCGTTTTCGACGAAGTCTGATAGCTTCAGCACCCTACCCTTGGGATGAGTTAACACCAGCTCTTCGGTATGGCTAGCATATACAGCTTGCTTATCATCACCTTCGGCCAGGAGGGGGTTCGTCACTGCAACCACAATTTCAGCTGTCTCGACATAGGTATGGCGGGCAAGGAGCTCTACGCCCACCGTTCTTGCCTCGCCCACATCAGTCATTCTGTTTCCCGTCAGGGCGAGGACAAGGTCTTTTGGGTGATCTTCGATGCTGTCGTGAAGCGGATGAGCGGCAATAAGCGCTGGGTCGTCGATGCCGTAGTCTTCGATGCTGCGCAGCGTCACACGCAGGAGATGGTCGTTGTATGGCCCATTGGTACGGTTGTCATTGGCGTGAAGCGTCAAGCCCATCTGTAAGGCCCAGGTAATTTCAGGAACTTGGTCCAGCCCGCGCTCCGCCAGTGTTGCTTGCAAGCGCGTGTATAACCCTAGGGTTCCATACTCCTGCGTCACCCTACTCAAAGACAAACCCCTGACATGATCAGGGGTAATAGTATTTGGGCCAATGACTTCGAAAGGGGTTTTCTCTGGTGCGATATCCATATTTTATTATAACCATATTAACGATAGAAAGCAAACAGTGGACTGAGCCCCGTCTGGTCTTAATTATGGCACGAAGACAGAGAATCGAATAACTCCGGCTGGCTTTCAAAAAAATACAGCCCAGCGTTCGAAAACACCGGACTGTAAATTGAGACGCAGGCTATAGCTAAGCTTAGTAGCGCTGGTTGCCGCCGTCGAAACCGCCACCACGTGGGCGCTCTTCGCGGGGGCGAGCTTCGCTCACCACAACAGCACGACCGTCGAGTTCCTTGCCATTCAGCTGATCAACAGCTGCCTTGGCTTCCTCTTCAGAGGACATTTCCACAAAACCGAAGCCCTTGCTACGATTGGTTTCGCGATCCATGATGACCGTAGCCGATACCACGGTACCGACTGCCGCGAAGAAATCCTTCAAGCTGTCATCAGTGGTTGCCCAAGCTAGGGAACCGACAAATAGTTTGGTTGCCATATTTTACACTCCTGCGTGACTGAGGTAACATGGCAAACCAGTTAGCTGCGCCTCTGAAACACGTACTTTATTTAATTACTTAATTAACTCTAGAACTAACGGAACCGTTATTTAGCAGCTTTTCTAGCCCCGTCAGTATAACAGATAGATTCTTGGCTCACAAGGAATATATCAGATATACGGTTTAACGTATCAAATATTCGTGCTCTTGAACCCGGTATCTGCCTGGTTTTTATTGCTATACTGATGCTGATGCAGGAAATTGTTTGGATCATCGGAACAAGCTCGGCCGGAAAGCAAACGTTTATTACCAAGGCTTGTACAGATAAGGATTTAGCAGGAAAGTTTGGCTGGCAAGATAAAACTGTAGCCGTATGCAAAGAGAGCGTTGACTATCCTGGCGATATAAGCATGCCCGAGATAGTGCAGATACGGGAGCAAATACCAACAATCGTGCAGAAGCTTGCCGACACATCAGATGTAATCCTCATAAAATGGCAATACATTGACTCGTATCGTAAATCGCCCCAGAAACTAAAAAAATTGCTACCGGAGGCCAATCACAGAATAATTTTGTTAGTCGCTCCCAGCGAGGAGCTAGAAGCGCGACTCAACAACAAAGACTGGTGGCATGGCTCTTGGAAAAACGCCGCAGAACTTGTCACAGCTGAGCTCAAAATGATTGATAAATTTGTGGCTGAGCTTCGGAGTGATTTCGAAATTACTACTGTTGAGAGCGGGAAGAACGAAGGTTATAAGGTT
>Ga0208355_1000444_pt1 | contig 18576 bp, 20 predicted proteins | sample NGESurdeep072012_6_FD_184458 | JGI IMG/M metagenome (GOLD analysis project Ga0208355, IMG submission 184458) | Arctic peat soil microbial communities from Barrow, Alaska - NGEE Surface sample 210-3 deep-072012 (SPAdes) | ecosystem: Environmental > Terrestrial > Soil > Wetlands > Peat ... | reverse complement strand
ACGGTCGGCCTGCCGGGTCGCGTGCTGGTAGATGATTGCCGCGTTCATGCTGTCGTGACCCATCCGCGCCATCAGGTCACGCGTGCTCGCGCCGGATTGCGCCGCCAAGTGTTGCCCGTATGGCGCAGATCGTGAAAATGCAGGCCAACCTTGCCCATGCTCTCGACGATTTCGGCCCATCCCACCATTGGGTTGAAGTTTCCACGCCGAATCGGCTTTCCCCTCAGGCCCGTGAACACAAACGCGGAAGGGTCAGGGTCGACATAAAGGCCCAAGTGCCGCTTCAGTTCGTCGACCACAACCCGGGAAGGGATACCGTCCGCAGACCCGCCCGAGACTTCGGCGGACCAAGCACGAGGCCAGTCCCGCGAACCTCAGTGAGGCTGCGCCGCACAAATACTGTTCCCGCTTCGAGATCCAGGTCTGCACGTTGCAGTCCGCTGGCCTCCCCGTAGCGGAGGGTCCCGAAGGTTGCCACCAGGATCATCGCCCGAAACCTGTCCGGCACTCGTTCGGCCAGCTCCATAACCTCCGCCACCGTGAGCACGGGACGCTCATCAGGAGTCTCGCTGCCGGCGCCCTGAATCCGGCAGGGGTTGCGACGGATCAGCTCATCATGATCCACCGCCGTGTTAAGAATTGCCCGAAGCAAGCGGTACGCCTTGGCCACCATCGAGGAAGACACTCCCTCCTCGAGCAGGCGGAGGCGCCAGCGACGGACCATGGCTGGGTCTATTTCGGACAGGAACACCCGGCCGAACGACGGCGCCAGGTGCTTGGCCAGCGTCCATCGATACAGGTAGACGGTGCGCGGGCGCAGTCCTGGACGCTCAGCAATCCACGTAGTGGCATACGGCCCGAACGGCACCTTCCCTCGGTCGGGATCCGTCCACTCCCGACGCACGATCAACGACTCCTGGACGGTGAGCCAGTCAACAGCCTCGGGCTTGCTGGAGAACGTGTCCGGCGCGAAACGCCTCCTGTTATTGGGGTCGAGGTAACTTGCCGAGTACCGTCCCGACGGCATCTTGCGAACGTAGCCAAATCTGCGTGGAGCTTTCTTTCTCGCCATCAGGCGGCCCACCCGGCCCGACGAGGCGCTAACGGCGGAACCGTCCAAGCCTCGATGTACTCAGTGATCGCAGACTCCGGGATGCGCACGTGACTCCCAACGCGGACAAATCGGATGCGCCGTTCCGCGATGAGGCGACGGGGAAACCGCGCGCTTGTGCCAAGTATCTCCGCAGCAGCCTCGACGCTCATCAGACGATCCATGCTCATGGCCACGTCTCCTCGATCTTTGTGGCCCCAGAAGAGTCGCGACGTCGAGCTGATCTCTTCGCACACACACGTTCGAGCACCACCTCGGAGGCTTCAGCAGCGAGAATGGCGTCGCCCCCGGTGATCCAGCCGGTCCCGACGAACCGCCAGTCGTTGATGACGAGGGTGGTCTGATCGTCTCCGAGGTCCTGGTCCAGGGTTGCGACGTCAACGACCCTGTCAGGGTTGAACGCCTTCGCCCGTTCGAACCGTCTGCGGGCTGAGCGGAGCCGGCCCATTGTCGTGGAGTATCGACGAGACTTGGAGGCGAAGTGTCCACGGAAGGCGAGCATGTGTGCCCACTTGCCCAGGAGCAGGTACGGATTGGGCGGTTCTGGGAGTCCGGGTGGATACGTGCTGTAGGCGAGCTCGGCCAACTGCAGAACTGTGGCTCGGACTCGAGCAAGGTGCGGATTCGCTGGACGCACGCCTGGATCGAGGTCGGTCGCGGACTTGGTGGAGTATTTCGCGATGTACGCAGCGACGGTCTCGGGGTGGATAGCGCCGGAGAGGTCGTCCCGTCCAGCACCGCGATGAACCGGGCGGGCGTCGACCTGTACTCCAAACCGCAGCTGGTATCCGGGAGCGGCTCGGCTGATCGGCGGCGCCTGGTACTCCACGGACCCGACCGCCTCCTCGACCAGTTCGGCAAGCCAGGCTGAGTCGACGTCTACCAACGGGGATGGGAAGGCTTCGTCGACAGTGGTTGGTCCGTCGAGTCTGATGATGGCGTGGAAGTGAATGACCCCGCGGGCCTGGTACTCGCCGACCTTCGCGAACGAGACCCGGACCAGTTTTCGGGCCTCCGTCTGCGTGACGTGGAGCCACTTGGCGATGAGCCTCGGCAGAGCAATTGTGAATCTGCGCCACAGCTCAGGAGCCCACCACTGCCAAACCACGTGCGCGTCGTAGTCGTAGCAGTCGCCGCAGAACGGCTGGCCGGCGGCGGGGTCGTGGTCGGCGTGGATGTCCATGCACGACAGGGACTTCCCGTGACGGCAGAGCTCCCCGCGCGATCGTGGTCGGCACCGCTGAGTTCTCGAGCCGGGCTTCTTCGAGGCGTGCACAGCGCCGAAGGAGGGCGCGGTCAGGGTGGCGAACACCATCGGGTGCGATGCCACACTCTCGGGCACGCCCTTGTCACCACCAGCCGCGCCAGCTTTGAGCAGGTGCCACATGTCGCCCTGGTACGTCCGCGAGCAGGACGGACACCACGACGCACGACGGTTGTTGCACCTCACGTACAGCACATCGTCGGGCAGCGACGCCGATGAGAAGGTGGATAGCACCGATCCCGAAGATGTGTCGATGGTCTGCTGCTGACCGGTGAGGCGGATCGGATGAGCGCAATGTCCGACCCGTGCTGCCTGCTCCGCCCACGCATCGAAGTCGTCGCGTAGGAGGCGGTCCAGGATCTGCCGCTCCTGGGCCGGGGTGATGCCAGACAGGTCCATCTCGCCGAGTTCGGGCATCAGGCCGCGTCCGCGCCTAGGCGCAAGCCTGCCTCCGCTACTCCAACATGGAGGACGCTGGTCAAGGTCTCGCCCGAGGCAAGTCGCCGCCGAAACGGCTGCAGTTCGCTCACCATGTATCCGCCCCAGGCGCCAAACTCGTCGTTGTTGACCAGCGCGTAGGACAGGCAGAGGAGGGCCACGGGACAGCTTGAGCAGACTCTTTCGATGTGCCGACGGACATACTTCGGGGGGTGGGCAAGGAACCAGCGTTCAGTGTCCACCCCCCTACAAGAAGCGCGCTCCATCCACGCACGATCGCCGATCTCGCTGAGTGTGGGGGGCTCTGGACTTCAATGGTCATCAAGCCACTTCCTCTTCCTCAGTTGGAGCTTTCTCTTGGTTCACAACTCGCGGCCCATATCTCTCGGTCAGGTTCACGATGGCTTCGTCGTCCAGATAGGCCGACCGGACGCGACGCAGTTCACGGCTGCCCTCAACCCGTACGTACGCCACTCCTGGCGTCAACTCACTGATGTGATCGGCTCGGGCACCCCGATCCCTGGCACCATCCCCGAGCACCATGTCAACCTGGATCGGGTTGTCCAGTCGCAGTGCAACTCGCGTCGGGAACAGATCTCGCCAGCCGACAACGTCCTTCCCCGGATCTTGAACCGCGGCAACGACGGTGATACCGCAGGCTCTGCCTTGCGTTAGCAGGAGGCCAAGCGCCTTCTCGAATCGGTTGGTGACGGCTCGGTCTGCCAAAGCGGTCAGCGTGGCGAGCTCGTCAATAAGCACAACGACGTGAGGCTCGTCAACGCTCGATGTGTGGCTACGTAAACCACGTGCTGCCAGCGATTTGGCTCGTATGTCCTTCATCGCCACGAGGTCTTCAACCGCAGCACACATCCCCTCGGCGCTCGAGTCCTCGAAGCGACAGAACAGACCTCGCCCAGGGCGAAGCTCCATCCCACCCTTGGGATCCATGGCCCAAACCTGAACTCGACCTTGGCTGATGTCAGAACCAAGACCATGGAGAAGTGACCAGAGCACCGACCCCTTGCCCGAGCCTGTAGCGCCAGCGATGAGAACGTGCGTACCCGCCAGGCGCAGACGCCAGGCATCTCCGTCTTCGCACACGCCGATCGAGATGCCATTCAAGTCAGCAGTCGCCTGCTGCGCCATCGGTTGCACGACGGACCGGAGAGCGTCCCGACGGTGGACCTCCAACCAGACTCTTCCTGGTTTGGCCGACGTCACCCGGCACTCCATGGCCCGGAACGCATGAGCTACTCCGTCGCAGACCTTCTCAACGTCGAGCGGGGCCATGCCCACCGGTAGTCCGATCAGGAGCCGATCCACGTCGGCTGAACTCTTGACGCGCAGGAGCTTCGCGACCTCAACATCCGTCTCTCGTTGGGACTCCTGTGTGGCTGACCTGGCGACAAGGCCGTGTCGCAGCGCGACTGAACGCCACCTCCACCGATACACGAGCGCACCACGCACCAACGAGACCCACGGACGGCTCACAAACCTTCGAAACGCCGTGGGCGCAACTCGGCTCAGTATGAAGAGCACCACGACCGCGAGCACCACGCTTACGATGACGGCATCTCGCCCCTGAGCCCACCAAAGCCAGGACAGGAAGCCAATCAGGATGAACAGGGCTGGATGCCCAATAACCTGCTTCAACACCTCCCAGAGCGCTTTACACGCCACTGAGACCATGTCGATGACGGTCTGCATCACGAAAACCATGAGCTCGTCAGCAATGTCCTCGTATCGGTCGACCATGTCAGCGAGCCCCCCGCTGCGCCACACGACCAACGTCATCCAGGCGTCGCGACACGAAGTCCAGAGCTGTCACAGCGGAGCAAAGAAAGACTCGGACCTCTTGGTCTGGGTGGCCCCTCAGACTTTCCGCCAGGTCGACCACACCCCAATGCAGCTCGGCCGCACGCTCTGAGGAGCCGTTAAGTACGTCGGCGGCCTCGACCACGTCTATATCGAGCCGCTGCGCCCATGCTGCTAAGTCGATTTCGGTCACGAGCCGACCTCGCGACTGGCGTCGACGAGGGCGTTGCCCAGGGCCTGGTCGACGAACGTGAGGTTGCGCTGCATGGCCATGAAGGCCAGATCGATGTCGCGATCAGGCACACGGTGGATACGGCCGCGCAACTTGGCGGTGTCGTTCAATAGCTCTCTGCACTCTCGCACCAACGGTCGAAGCGTCCGGGGCACCTCCTCGGCAGCCACCCCGAGCGCATCTGCCCACTGGAGCAAGTCACCCTTCTGCACCTCAACCCACCTCCCGACGAGCATCCGACATTGCGTCCTCGAGATGGCAGGCTGCCGCCGCAATAACCCGCGCGGCCGCGGTGAGCTGGACGACGAGTTCCTCATCGGGAGCATCGCTGAGTAGGGCCCGCTCCCTTACCAACTCGTTGTGAATGTCCTCAAGCCGACGAGCCCGGGCCCGCAAAGCCCACGGAACCTCCTTCGAGGTCACTCCAAGCGCCTCGCCCCACGCGACAAGCTCGACAGCCTTCATGTCAGGCCGCCGACTTCGTTGTGATCACGGCCGGCTTGGCGGGCGCCTTGATGCCCAACGCCCTGAACGAGAATGCCTGACGCGGCCGGCTGCCGTTGTCGTCGACGTAAGGCGTGACCGTCAGTTCATCGAACTCGACCGGCCGGAACGGCATGCCCGGGGTGGCCGACGGGGGCACTGGCTGTTGGTCGGCCGAAATCTTGACGACAACCTCGGACTTGCCCCTCCGCGCCAGGGGGTCAGCGTCGATGACGCGAACAGACCAAACCCTCTTCTCGGTGACCTTGTCTCGCAGCTGGACATCGCCGGGATCACGCCCAGCAGCCTTGGCTGCCTTGATCATTTCGTAGTCCTCCACTGGCTCAACCTCTCCGACCATGTATGCGCCTGCGGGGAAGACATCACCGAAGGGCACCCGCATCCGTTGACTGACGCTCATGACAGCTCCTCTACTCATCTAGGTAACTGCGAGACACAAGACTCTACTTACCTAGAGGAGTTGTCAAGCCCCCAACCACGCAGGGTCGAAACGAGTCGCCCCGGCGCCCTGTCACGGTGCCTGAGGCGGCGACCGCCAATAGAAACTCCGGGAGACTGCCATACCGAAAGTTGGGCAGTTGGACACCAAAGCCCGCCGATACGGCCTGCCGAATGGGCGCAGGTCTGGCGACAGGAGGAGCAACACCCAATTCGGTCCTCAGGGACACCTCGGTACCCGGGTATCGCGGAACCCGTACTTCTCGCACGCTGATCCCCGCTTGCCGCACCGGACATACGCTCGGTCTTTCCCCGGCGTCGGGCCCAGGCGGAGACGGGCTGCAGGCCTTCCAATAGGCGCATTTTCGACACTACGGTTAGCCTCAGCCGAAGGGTCCTATTCATGGGAAGCTGGCCACAAGGCCGCCGCACATCTCGCAACGTTTCGATGGAGGATCCCACTCAGAGTGACGAAATCAGTGACCCAGCGAAAGGCCTCACACGCTGTTCAGAATCACGACGAACATCGGAGCGGGCAAACCAGTTGCTTTGATAAGACCGACGGGGTGCGTACAGGACGAACCACATGAGGCCAGAGGAGACCGGCAGTGACCAGTTCAGAGAAGGAGTACCGCCCTTCCGCCTTGCGTCTCGCGGATACGGTGCGATCCCTGGGCCTTGAGGATGGGCTCGACTTGCTGCTCAACCTGCTATATCTCCGCGGCGTCTCAGGACGGCGTGACGCCTCATTGCGATGGGAGGATTTACGTCAGGACTTGGGCGCCAGCGCTGACCCCCAAGCACTTCTCGATGATGCAATGAGCGAACGCATTCCCTTTTGGGAGCGGGAAGGACACAGATCTGCTCGCTCCGACGGCGGGAAAGCCCTCCAGGGCGCACTGAACGCGCTTGATGCGCTTGAACCATCAGACCCCTTGGGGCCGAACATCGCCACAACAGAGCTCTTCGAGGCGGTGTTACACCACAGGAGTGCCTCTCTCGGCCGCACGGCAGGGGAGGTAGAAACACCTGTCGAGGTGGCTCGACTCATGGCCAGACTGGTCGCCACCGACGGACTGGTTGCGGACCAGGCGTGTGGCATCGGCAACACCCTCATGGAGGCGCACCGGTGCGGCGCCAGTCGCCTGAGTGGCACTGACGTAAGTCGCATGGCCGCCGCCCGGGCTTTCATGCGGTTCGATCTGGCGGGCATCGAGGCGGACATCCGCGTCGGCGACACCCTCCAGGAAGCCCAACAACTCTCTGACAGCCTCGTGCTCCAACCCCCGTTTGGCGTGAAGTTGTCGACCGCACAACAGCAGTACTTGCGCGGCCGCGACCTAATCCTTGGCTCACCGGGTGCTTCGAACGCTGATGCGGTATGGCTTCAAAAGACAATGCTTGGTCTGGCTGAGGGGGGACATGGGGCGGTACTCCTTCCCCTTGGGACCCTCTTCAAGGCAGGCTATGACAGTCACGTGCGCAATAGCCTCTTGACCGCTGGATGCGTCGAAGCCCTGGTCTTTCTTCCTGAAGGGCTCATGGCGTCCACGCAAATCCCCACCTGTCTCTGGCTACTCAGGCCCCCCCACGCTGGAGCTGGCAACAAGGTCCTGTTCGTGGACACGTCCACCCTGACTGGACGAACCAGGAACCGACGCCACCTGACTCCCGAGGGAATCGATACGGCGGTCAATATCGTCGAAACGTGGCGACGGACCGGAGTGTTCCCCAAGGAGCCCTACCTTGCGCGAGCCACCCCTGTGTCGGACCTCCTAGAAGCAGATGGATCCCTCCTCCCCCAAAGCCATCTGTCGTCTCCGCCAGTGACCATCGCCGCACGGCCGCAACCGTCGGCGCGCCTACTAACCGAACTGCGAGTGGGGGGATTCAAATCCTTCGGCGACGAACAACGGATCCCGCTGGCTCCGATCACGCTGATCTACGGACCCAACTCGTCCGGGAAGTCCAGCCTCATACAAGGCCTGCTGTTGCTGAAGCAATCCATCGACGCCGACACCCTCCTCACGCAGGGCGCATTGGTCGATGCGGGCAGTTTCGTCGGCGCGCTCCACCGTCACGACACGACAGGAACACTCACCCTCGGCATCACCTACGGGGCCCTCGACGAATGGCAAGCACCCGAAGGGGTGCCCGATCCAGCGCTGCTCAGGTCTATTGATGTGAGCTTTGAGGCGGATGGCCTCGGGCAAGCACACCAAGGACACGCGCACTACGGCTTCGGTAACTACGAGCTATTGCTGCGGAGAACCAGTGCAGACGACGACGCCGCCGCCTTCGAGGCGCAGGTCGACGACATGGAAGCGATCTTCCGCGGAAATGACACGGGGACCCTCCTGTACCCCTTCCACTTCCAGCCAGGCCTCGCAGTGGAAGATCGCCCGGAGCATGTTGTCGGGAAAGGGCAACGGGGTGCGACAGCCGGCGGTCGAGTGGCACAGCAACTGCGCCGGGTCGGGATCAACACCCTCAGCATCGAAGCCAACGGGCTTCTTGCAGGCAGCTCCGCACAGACGATCGACATCCTTACTCAGCGGTATGCCCATACTCGAGCGCCCGGCAGGATGCAGACCGTTGTTCGTCGGGGATTGGCCCTGACCTCTGGCATGGGCTACGAGGTCCGGATGCTACTCGAGGGCATGGCGTACCTCGGCCCTATGCGATCAGCGCCAGAAAGGTTCCATAACCGAACACCATCGCAGCGTGGCGCTGGCAGTGACGGCAGTCACTTCGCTATGTACCTCTTTGATAACTCATCAGAGGTGGAGAAAGTCAACGAATGGCTCGCCAGACTCGGAGTGCCCTATGCCCTGCGAGTCGTACCCGTCGGTGCAATTGGCTCAGACCACGTCGTGGGGGACTTGGTGGCCGTCATCCTCACCGACTTGCGATCGGGAGTGGAAGTCAGCCCCGCCGACGTTGGATTCGGCATCAGCCAGGTACTGCCAATTGTCGTAGAAGCGCTGGCCCGACAGCGGAGCGTAATCTGCGTCGAACAGCCGGAGATCCATCTGCATCCAGCGTTGCAGGCCCAACTTGCCGATCTGCTGATCGAGTCGACCGCAGAGGAGGGAAGGGCGAACCAGTTCCTGGTCGAGACGCACAGCGAGCACCTGGTCTTGAGGATGCAACGACGCATCCGGGAGGGAAGCCTCAGCCCGGATCGCGTCAATGTCATCTACGTCAACCAGGATGCGCACGGGACCTCGCGCTGCAGCCTTCTCCGACTAGACAAACACGGCGATTTCCTTGACCAATGGCCACACGGATTCTTCGAAGAGCGCCTCGACGAGATCCTCGGCGGCTGGCAATGATTGCACGGGTCGCCCTCGATCCGTCCTCCCTTGCCGATCTCCAGGTCGTCGGCGACGAGGAGGCCACCAGCGCGCTCCACGACCTGCTGCTGACCGCCCTGAATTTACACGGGGCGGTCGTTCTTGGTACCGGGGCGGACGCGGCCGCGTTGCGCCAGCAGATCAAAGCCCAAAACCCGGAGGTTAGGAAGCGCTGGGACGTAGTGCTCAGCAGCCTGAGCAGCTCGCACCGGCTGGTATGCCGGACTCCGCCTTGCGCCAGGCCCATGGCACAGATCCAGAGGTTAGAGGACCTGCGCGACGAGTGGCATGATCGGGTCGAGGTTGTCGTCGTGGACAGAGCGCGCGCGGACGGATTTGGCGTGGCGGGGTCGCCGGGCCACATTGCCGATGCCGGCTCTGCGTTGGAGATCTCAACCGCCAGAGCCGCGCGGCTGACAAATGCTTTAGTGCAGGCGCGCCAATTGGCTGAACGGGCCAATCATCCCTGCGGGACCAGGCGAGACGACTTCTGGGCCGAAGTTCTCGCGCCGCTCGCCCGTTTATCGAGCGAGGTCGTTGTTCTAGACCGCTACTTGTTTCACAGGCTTCTCGAGAAGGAGGCCCGGGGCGGATCAGGCGTTGACGAGCACGTGTGCTGGCTTCTGGAGCGTTTCGACGAGACGATGCTGGCTGGCTCAACGGTGACCCTGATTGCTCATGACGAGGCTCTACAGGAGCGCGGACGAACGGGCCCGCCGCCTCAGGTCACCGCATCGCGCATCGCGGCCCTAGTCGAACGCTTCTGGCTCCACAGAGCAGCCGGGAGGCTTCAACTCGTCAAGGTGGTGGTTGCTCCCTGGTGGCAGCTGAGGCAGGCCTTGCCGCATGACCGGCATGTTCGGTTCCACATTGGCGCAGCGGTGACTTTCACGCAGGGCTTGGACCGCTTGGCAACCCCGAACATCGAAGACCCCGATGGCCTCAACTGGCAATACCGCCAAGGATCACCAGCAGTAGACTCGGTTCTCGCTGAAGAGTCGAGGGTGCTAGACAGCCGCCGGCTGAGCCGTGCCACCGCACTCGACAGGCGCTAGGAGCGCCGGTTACCCAAGGAGAGCGGAGGACCCTGGGGCAAGGCTTTCCTGTGCAGTCCAGCAAAGTCCGAGCCGTGTCACGTTTGAGGCAGCCGGACCCACATGGGTGGGCATTCCGATCAGACAGGTCGCCGGACTGCCATCCATCGACCATCCGTTCGGCTCCCGACAGCCGAGAGAGTCGGGGAGCCAGGCTTCAACGACCATCATGTCGCGGGGAACGAGTACTCGAGGACATAACTTGGCGCTGATTTTACGGTGTCGGTCATTTCAACCGGTCGACTCTCGACGTCGTAAGCGACACGCGTCACGGTTATGACTGGCGTGCCTTCCGGGAGGGAAAGACGACGGCGCTCCCCCGGCGTCGGCATGCGAGCACCAACTTCCTCCGTGAACGAGGCGAGCCGATGACCGGCCTCTTCAATTCGGGCATACACGCCGCCTGGCCCCGTATCGGGCGAGGCGATCCGAGTCCCGCGCGCAATGGTCAGCGGTACGTAAGTTGTGGCCAGCTCCACCGGGATGTCGTCGATCAGATAACGGCGATCCCGGCAAACCACCTTGGCCGTCTTCTTCAGTTTGAGTCGTTCGGCGACTCGTTCGCCGGGCACAACTTGGCTCACTTCGAGCTGGTCAACACCCGGAGTCCCGAGCGACTCACTCTCGGCCAGGAAGGCTGCCTTGCCGGCTTCACGGTGCCGACGGGCAAACCGGTCAGAGGCTAACCGACGCACTGTTGGTCGACTCCGCACGAAGACGCCGCGGCCGTGTTCCGCGATCACGAGCCCTTCGGCCTTGAGCTCCGCAACAGCCTGCCGCACGGTCATCCGAGCTACCCCGTAGTGCTCCATGAGCTCAGCCTCGGAAGGCACACGCCCACCAGGCTCAAGGTCCCCACGCTGGATCGCTCGACGCAACTGGTCCGCTATCTGGCGGTACGGCGGGGCGTCCGCCATCCGATCGACAGAGCCGAATTCCTGCACGGCGTCTCCTCCAGTTCTCTAGTTGTGCTCTAGCCTGTCATAGGAGGCAGTCAAATGACCAAGGAAACACCCTCACACTCAGTAAGTGTCGCCGGAGTCGTCATCGATGCCGATGGGCGCGTCCTCGTGATCCAGCGACGCGACAACGGCCAATGGGAGGCCCCAGGAGGCATTCTCGAGCTGGACGAGACCCTGGAGCAGGGAGTTCAGCGCGAGGTGAAAGAAGAGACCGGAATCCAGGTCACCGTCAACGGACTCACCGGCGTCTACAAGAACATGAACCGCGGGATCGTGGCACTCGTGTACCGCTGCTCGATCGCAGCTGGCCATCCCAGGACTTCCAGCGAAACGACATCGGTTCGATGGGTCGACCGAGATCAGATCGATATCCTCATGAGTCCGGCATATGCCATCCGCGTCCACGACGCTTTCAACACCACCGCCGCCAGTCGGGCCCACGACGGAGTCAACATCATCGACGCCAGCTAGCTGAGCCATACGGCGGCGTTACCAACACTCACGATTCGACCCAGAGAGACGAGATTTCCACGGTTCGAAGCGACGGATGCCATTCGTTGTTGGAGCGACTCGCCCAGAGGTACCAATCGGGTTCGTCGACCACAGGCACGACGATCTTCCCGTCAGTGGTCCACGAGGACTCCCCTGCCGCTCGCAGGTCGGTGGTGATTTCGCCGTCACCCGCCATGTGAATCACCCGATGGCCAGTCAGCGCATGGACTGTTCGAGCGGGAACTGGCCGGATGACGCGAGGTCGACCCGGGTCTTCAGCCACGTCGGCAAGCCAGGCATTGCAGTTCGGCTGCCGATCACTGTCTCGGCACATGTTCTGTTGGCTTTCCGCATGACCGATGTACTGCTCAACCCAGATCCGGGAGAACCCAGCGGCGAGACGAGGCATGTCTTCCCCGGACAAGGCTCGGTAGTAGTCAGCCTCTTCTTGGACCCTCACCGTTGGCTCCACGACTCGACCTACCTGGCCGCGGAGGTCCTGCACCTCCGAGACGATTCGCAACCCGTCGCGCCAGCCGAGGGCGATCAGTTCGCCATCTTGGTTGAAGCTGGTCAACCAGAACCGGGCACGGCGACCGACCAGAGGTTCGCGGAAGTCGACCGCTCTAATGCACAGCACAGCGGGTGGCTTGTACTGCTGCACCTCCCAGCCGGCAAACAGGATCGGGTCCCCCGACGTGCCATCGCCTTGAGGAGCACCATCCCCTGGATCACCCTCCGATTCCTGGCTACTCATCTGTTTACTCCGATCGCCACGACCGAGGCTCCGCCCGGGCGTGTAGCCAAGGCAAACTGTCCCGCGTAGTAGGGGTTGCCGAAAACGTCGTGGACTACTTCGACGGTCTTACCCGTCGTCGGGGCGTGCACCATGTTCCCGATGCCGTCGTAGATGCCCACGTGGTGATAACTCCCAGGGGGATCGGCCGGATCGTGGAAGAAGAGCAGGTCACCCGCACGCAGTGGCGCTCCAGGCGGAAGGTGCGCTGTGGCTCCCGCCTGTGCATCGGTAGTCCGAGGCAGAGCGAGACCGGCTCCTTGCTCCCAGGCGTACTGCACGAGAGATGAGCAATCGAAGCCAATCGTGTTCGCGCCGCTTCCGAATCCCAGACCAGGACCGTTCGGCCCTCCTCCACCCCAGCTGTATGGCGTCCCCAGATACGCCAGGGCTGCGGCAAACACACCAGCACCTTGCGATCCATCGCCGACGAACCCAGCACCGCCTGTGCAGACGGCGGACAGCACGCTCGGGTCACCGACCACCTGAACAGCGAGAGATTGCCATTTGGCATACGCATTCGGGAAGCCACTGTTCTGGACCGCCTGCGCCGCCAACGTCAGAGGCATCGACTCCCACCCGCGGATTTGCAGAAGTCCCGGCTCAGCGCTCTTTCCCCCGGTGTAGAACATCCGAGCGGACGTGGCCGCGTCCATCCGTTGGGAAGCACTCCCCCAGCCGGTGCGTTGTTGGAAGAGACCGAGGCTGTCGCGGTCGCCATGATCGAGATTGCGCAACCCGGACTCCTGCAGGGCCGTAGCAACCGCGACCACCCATCCATACGCCGGGACCTTCACCTGCCTCCCCACCGCGACAATGGTCTGAGCGTTTACCAACTGCTGCCGGTCCAGCCCAGCAATGGACATCTGCGAGGCGGGAACGACAGAGACACAGGCGTTGCCACTCGGGTCTGCGGCGTTGTTGTTGGCCTGGCCACTGGCGAACAACATCACCAGGAGCAGACCGACGGACACGAACCCGGCGACAACGAGTGGGGTGACCAACAACAGCACCCGCACAACACGTCGAATCAGCTTTTGCTTCGCGACCTGGGCCGCAGCAGCAATGAGCGGGGCGACCACAGTCAACCCCGCGTCGGGTTCGGGGCCGGGCGCAGGTTCGGCGTTGGCGCACCGGGAGGCTGACCTACCGGGGCAACATCAGAGACCTGCCAGGGCCTGGAGGCAGTCCGCGTCAGCGTCACCAGAATGCTGCCACCGTCGGTGGGCACCCTGACCTGAGCGGAAGTGACCGACGCCGTCAGCAGCAGTGCCTCACCAGTTACTTTCGTGGCCGGCACACGGGCAGGGTCTGTCTGAGCAAGTCCTGCTGCCAGAGCGGGAGTGACGAATGCTTGTATGCCGCTCGTCCACTCCTGTTGAGATCTGCCCGAGGAGCTCCAAGCCTCGGCGAAGGCCGCTGCCACTCGAGTCACGGATTCGCTCCCGGGAGCGCCAAGAACCGGCGACGGCAACTTCGTGCTGGGTACTGCTACCGGGTCAGGCGATGATGCGACCGTCGAGGACTTCGATGCCGAGAGCGACGAAACAGCCGGACTCACAGTCGCCGATGACACGTGAAGCGCGGGGATTCTGATCTTGGCTGGTTCGACGACACGGCCCATCCCGTAGAACACGAGCAGAACGGCCGCGGTCGTTACGGAAAGGTTCCGCCAGGACCACAGGGGCCACCGCAGCACCTTGCTTGTGCGGCCTGTCATGGCTCCCCGCCTTCGTCAATCACGTTGCCGTGACGATCAATTCGTACGCTCGACTTCGTGGCCGGATCAAACAGCCGGGGACCCACGCCGTCCGAAGCGATGATGGTCTCTGAGTCGTGAACAACAGTCGCCTCCGGCATGCGGTTCGGGGGGTGATGGATAACCACACCCTCGAGCGGCACAAGATCACGGGTAAGAGCTTCACTTTTCAAAGACCGAGGTCGAGGCCTGCCGCGAACATCGCCCGGTTCATGCAGGCTGCGAGTCGAGGGGCCCTGTCCTGCGCGTGATTGGACATCACGGCTGGAGTCCTTTCTCCCCGAAGGGCCAGCCGACAGTGCCGCGAAAGGAACTCGTCCGCCTCCGATCGAGGTTCCTGCCGCGACTGGGACCAATCGTGGTTCCGGCCACGCCTCTGGGCGACCGAAGCTCTCCGCGGGCAGATTGATCCTGCGGAGCCGGTGAGTCCCCGAACTTCCGGAGATGGGGTCCGCGACCCCGCCCGGCTTCTCGTCTGCCGAGGAGGACCCAACAAGACCGGCATCTCGGGACCCATCCTCAACTGCCTTCTTGGTCATGCCGTATCGACCCGCCACCCGTCCAGCTCTTCGTAAGGCATGAACTCCACGGCCACCAGCCGACATACCGACGATGTTGGTGAGCGACAGCAGTGGGAACAGGAACACGAATGCAGCGATTGTCGTCACGAGGCACAGGACCAGGACCAGGAGGTTCATGCCGCCAAGCTGTGCGCGGGACAAGAGCGCAGAAACGACCGTCGTGTGAACCGCTGCCCCTGCCGCGAACGCGATGACGTTGACCACGGAGGCGCCGGCCATGTTGGCCACGCGGTGGACGATGGCGGACATCGGCGCCATGACGCCGAGCACTGCGATTGCAGGGAAGAACATCACGAGGAAGCGGAACATGACCAGGCCAGCGAACATGAAGAGGTCCGCGACGATTCGGAAGATGCTTGTGAAGGCGACGCCGAAGACGGCCATGAGGCCAACGCCTCCGCGGTTTCCGGCTTTTCCCTGAATCGCTAGGTAGGCGTTGGGGTCCTTGTCCTGAATCTCGGCTGCGATGCTCTTCCAGGCGTTGGCCTTGTCTTCAACCAGCTTCTTGGCCTTATCCGGCGCTTGCGCCTGCTCGGCCTCAGCCCAGGTGTACGCACTCGCCTTGAACAGGGCCGGACCCCAGCGTCTTGCCGCTGCTGAGTCTGGAGAACCGAACTCGCCGCGCAGCCATGAGTCATACAGCAGCCGATCGACCAGTAGTCCGCCCTGCGCGCGGGCGGGGTCCGATGTCTGCGGGACGCTCGACAGCCCGGCCGTTGCAGCATTGATCTGACCGATTGAGCCGGTGACGGTTTCATCGAAGAAGGCGGAGACGCGGGCGGGATACTGAGCGACTCCCGACATCACCCCAAGGACGAGAACAGCCCAAGCGGCTGCCTTGGTCACATCGGACAGCCGACCGACCGATGAGTACCAAAGCAGCAGAACGACCACACCCAGCAGCGCAGCTCCGCCCCACGGACCCCAGATTGCGTCCTTGATCCGCGCACTGACAGCGGCCACGACGTCGTCCAGTGGGGCCATGTATTCCGCCGGGCGAGCGATCTTGTTGTGCAAGCCGTTGGTGGCTGCCACCCCCCAGGTCGCGAAGGCCAAAGTCGCGTTGCCGATCATGGTGTCGGAGGACGCGTTGACGTCACGAATGTCGCCTCCGCATCCCAAGTCGTACGTGTGCCAGGTCAGCCCGGCGTACCCGTACTGCTCATAGACACTGGTCGTCGGGTTCTTGACGAACGGATCTCCTTGCGGAGGAAGGGGGTTCGGCTTGCTGTCGAGGAATCCGGTGATGCCATCTCCGGGCAGCTGTGCCATCGGGGCGTCCTTGCAGTCCGGGACACCGGGAATCATGGGCGAGGCTGAAGCGGGAGTGGCGAGGACAACGAGGCAGCCGAACAACAGCAACACGAGGCTGCACAGACGAATTAGGTTGCGGCGCACACCCATCACGCGGTCTTCTCGATCTCGTCCAGGCATGGCTCCTCTGAAACCGACTCTGGAGTTGAACGGGCAGCCGCCTCCTCTCGCTGACGGGCGACACGGTTGCGGGCCTTCTCCGGGTCCGCCGTGGTGCTCAGCGCTTCCAAGAGCTCAGGGTGGGCCGACATATCCATCCGGATCCGCTCGATGGCTCCTGTCCCGTCGCTGAACACGAACTCACGAGCTCCGCGCTTCCCCTCGCGAGACGGCCGGGACAGGGTCCCGAAGATCGCCTCATAGCCCACGCCCTCCGGCACCCCGGGGAGGAACCGCAGTGCGTCTCGCTGTGCCTCCTCATCAGTGAGCCTGCCGATGAAAGCCGCCGAGACGAGGTTGGCCAAGTCCAGTCTCAGTAGATCGGACGGGTTTTGGCTGGCCAGCAGGACACGGGTGTTGTGTTTGCGGCTGTCTCTGGAGGCCCGGTCGATGAAGCGGCGTCCGCTTCCAAACGTCGAGAGTGCCCACGCCTCATCAAGGAAGATGCCTTTGCGGCCGTGTACGTCGCCGGAGTACATCGCCCGTTGGGTCAGCCAGGCGGCCAGGTAGAGCACGCACATGCTGAGGCGTTCGTCGAGGTCGTCTGAGTACGGTGTCGACTCGTCCGGGAGGGCCAGGCCGCGCAGGCTGTAGACCGTCAGCAGCGGCGTTTCCGTGCGCTTGTCGAGGTAGTAGCCCGAGGCAAAGATCAGCCGACCGTGACCGGTCTTTGCCGCCTCACGAAGGAAGTCAGCCATGTAGCCGGCGTGCCGACACAACTCGGGATCGCCGTCGAGAGAGGCAAGTTCGTCGACCACGTACGTCGTCGAGGACGTGTGAGTGGCATGAACCTTGCCAACCGCACGAAGCAGCGCGACCTCTGTGAGGACGTGGTCCTGCATCTGCCTCGGCAACATGGAACGCAGCACGTTCGAAGTCAGCATTCGACGGGTCTCGGCCGCGTGCTCCTTGGCCACCTTCCAGTCGAGCTCGCTGTGATAGTGCTCAAGCACCGGCTCCGCAATCACCCGATAGGTGTTGAGCACCCCGGGAGGCGCTTCGAGCAGGTCTATCGCCTCGGCCCGGCCGGCCAGGTCGGGCAGGCGACACAACGCGGTCAACCGACCGGACGGGTCAAGGACCGTCCAAGGAACGCCCTGCATCAGCGAGCGGTAGATGATGTTGCCACCAGCCGTGGACTTCCCTCCGCCCAAGCCAGCACACAGAACCGCAAGACCGGACTCCTCACCCCGCTCCGTCATCTCCCAGGGTTCCCACGTGACGACACGCGTCGAGGTTCCCGACGTCTCGCCTAGGTGAATGCCGAGTCTGTCGCCGACTTTCGCGGTCGCGGCGGGGACGGCTGCCGCGAGGGTGGTGACCGGCATCCGACGCTTGTATGCGGTGGTTCCCAGTTTCTCGCCGGGGATGAACTCCCTTCGGGACAGGCGCAGGTCGGCGTCGAAGCTCTTGACCGCCTCCGGTCCGAGCCGCAGCTGTTTCCATGATTCGTCGCGGACCACGATGCGCAGGTCGCCGGGCTGGGCCATCTCGCGCATGCCGCGCCCCCAGGAGTTCAGGCAGGTCAGGGCGATCCCGACCGCTTCCTCGCCGAGCGGTTCGAGACGGGACAGGCTCAGGGACTGGATGGGCGCGCCCCAGTTGACGTCGATGCTGGTGTGGTCGTCGAACAGGCCGGCGAGGGCCCCGCTGACGAGCTGGCCGAGGGCGTCGCGGAGCAGTCGGGTCTCGTCCAGGAAGTGCCTGGTCGACTCGTACCGGCACTGCCCGACCAGCTCGTCGGTGGGGTTGTCCAGCAGCTGCCACAGCTGGGGGATGGTGACCTCTTGGAGTCGCGAGTGTCCGTGGGTGTACCCGGTCAGGTACTGCAGGGCGCTCTTGACGACGACCTCGTCGGTTGGCCCGAACGGAACCCGGCGCTCTCCGATGCGCTGGCTGCCGACGAGCCCGCGGACCAGGGTCAGCCAGCGACCGAACACGATGGCGGCGCGGCGCTGGGCCTCGGCTGCGGGCAGGTTCTCCCATCCCGCCCCGAGCGGGCCGAAGGCCAGTGGGTTGTTCCGGGTGGACAGTCCGTGCCCGATCGCGAACGGTTCCACACCCAAGGCGCGGCACAGCTTCTCGTACTCGTCCTTGGGGTCACCGACGATGAGGGTGCGGTAGCCGAAGTCCATCATCCGCAGGATGAACGCCTTGACCGTTGCGCTCTTGCCGCGGCCGGGTTTGCCGAACGCGAAGATGTTCGGGTTGGTGACGGGGACGTCGTCGCGCAGCACCCACCCGAGGGGATCGGCGTAGAA
>Ga0208355_1000443_pt1 | contig 18593 bp, 8 predicted proteins | sample NGESurdeep072012_6_FD_184458 | JGI IMG/M metagenome (GOLD analysis project Ga0208355, IMG submission 184458) | Arctic peat soil microbial communities from Barrow, Alaska - NGEE Surface sample 210-3 deep-072012 (SPAdes) | ecosystem: Environmental > Terrestrial > Soil > Wetlands > Peat ... | reverse complement strand
AGACTCAATCACGGCCGCGCCTCGGATCTTCGCTCTCGGCCAGCAGCCGCTCCAATACTGCTCTGATGCTTTCGCTGGATCTCCAAAGCCAGGTTGCACTTGGCCAGTTCGGACTCCAGCCGCTCGTTGCTGCGCGACAGTCGATCAAGCTCCCGCTGCTCTGGACCGCGGGTCATCGGCCGCGGTTGCCCGCCAAGTCCCTTCCAGGGCGCCCACGTCACGAGCCCGGCGCCACTCCACCGGGGCGAGGAGTACGACCCCTTCCGGCGCGCACCCTTCCCATCAGTCGTGGGGTTATCGGGTCGTCAAGTCACCGGGGGCTGGCCGTCGTGCTGTTTACGCGGCGCACATGTCGCCGGCCGCCGCAGTCGCAAGCAGCACGAATAGCCGGCCCGAGACATCGCGACGACTACGCTGCGAAGTGCAGCGTTACCTCACTGTTTTCGCGGAGGAGCATTGGACGACGCGCGCTGGACACAGTGCACGCCGTCCGAGTTCGCCTGGGAACGGGCAGCGCTCACTTGGCTGCACACCATCCTGCCGAGTCTGGATCCCTTCCGCGCCTGGGCCAATGGTGAGTTCGTCGCCGGCGACGGATCGGTCAATGAGGTCGATGTCGTTCTGATCACGCCAGCCGGCGTCAGCCTGGTTGAGATCAAGTCCTGGCGCGGCCACCTCTCCGGCGACGGTACGACGTGGCAACAGCACCACCGCGCCCCGGTCGACAACCCGGTCAGACTGGTCAACAAGAAGGCCCGCAAGTTCAAGTCACTACTGCAGGCGACGACCGCAATGCGCGGGCTGCGGGCGCCCTGGGTCGAGGGCATCGTCTTCCTGAGCGTCCCGGAGCTCGACGTCGGCGGGCTGACCGCCACCGGGCGAGCGAACGTCTTCGGCCGACCGAATCACGCCGGGCTGCCGGACCTGCTGGAGCACCTGCGGCGCGGCGGTCCGGTCGACGCCGCCGCCGGCCGCCGGCTCGCCCGGGCCGTCGAGCAAGCCGGCATCCGGCAGTCCCCGCGCGCCCGCAAGGTCGGCACGCTGCAACTCAGAATGCCGGCGCTCCAGGAGGGGCCGGGCTGGCAGGACTACTGGGCGCGACACGAGCGATTCCTTGACGACCCGCCGCGCCGGGTACGGATCTACCTCGTCGGCTCTGCGACCACAGCTGACCAGCGGAGCAAGCTCGTGCGCGCCGCCGAGCGGGAGTACAAAGCCCTGCGCGGCATCGAATTTCCCGGCATCTCGGCCCCGATCGACTTCGTCGAGCACGACCTCGGCCCGGCCCTGGTCTTCCCCTACGACGAGGGCTTCGTCCGGCTGGACCACTTCCTCACCGAGCACGGCACCCGGATGTCGGTCGACGAGCGGCTCGCGCTGGTCCGCTCGATTGCGGAAACCATGGACTACGCGCATCGCCGGGTGCTCACCCACCGCAGCCTCGGTCCGAGCTGCATCTGGGTACGCCGCGACGGCGAGGAATGCGCCGTCCGGGTCACCGACTGGCAGACCGCCTCGCGCGGGTCGGACACCGGCACCGGCGTGACCGGTACCCGCACGATCGCCGATCTGGCCGACGCGGGCGCCAGCGGTTACTGCGCGCCGGAGTGGGCCTGGGCCACCCGCAGTGGTGTTGCGCTCGATGTCTTCAGCCTTGGCGCGACGGCGTACTTCGTCCTCACCGGCCAGGCACCGGCCGCCTCCTACGCCGCCCTCACCCAGCGGCTGCACATGCAGGGCGCGCTGCACCTACGCCAACAGCTCGACGGCGTGCCCGAGGCACTCGACCAGCTGATCGCCGATGCCACCGCCGCCGACCCGGCGAAGCGCACCGCTGACGTGTCGGCGTTCCTGGCGGCACTGGATGAGATCCGGGTCACCCTGAAGACGCCGGTCGAAGAGGCGCTGTCACCCGCCGACCCCCTGCAGGCCGAGCCGGGCGACGAGATCGACGGGTTCACCGTCGTCCGGGTCCTGGGGCGCGGCTCGACCGCCCGCGCACTGCTGGTGCACACCACGAGCCCGGACGACATCAGCGTGCTCAAGGTATCGCTGGACCCGAGCAAGGACGGCCGCCTTCGTGGGGAGGCCGACGCCCTGGCCGTGCTGCGGGACCAGCCGGGGATCGTCCGGCTCGAGGACGGTCCGCTCACCATCGGCAACCGGCTGGCCATCCTGCTGTCGTACGCCGGGGAGCGCACGCTCGCCCAGGAGCTGCGCGAGCGAGGCCGGCTGCAACCGGAGTGGCTGCACGACTGGGGCCGCGATCTGCTCGACGTGGTGGATGCGCTGGAGCGCCTGGGCGTCGCGCACCGCGACATCAAGCCCGACAACCTCGGCGTCCACGAGCGCGGCGGCAAGGCCACCAAGCGCCGGCTCGCGCTGTTCGACTTTTCGCTGGCGGCGGAGCCACTGACCGCGGTGGATGCGGGCACTCCGCCGTACCTCGATCCGTTCCTCGGCGGCCTAGAGCGGCGACTGTGGGACGTCGCGGCCGAGCGGTACGCCGCCGCCGTCACCCTCTATGAGATGGCCACCGGCCGGCGACCCGAGTACGGCGGGTCCGGCGCGCACCCCGGCTTCACCGACGCCGACGTCACCCTGGACGAAGAGCTGTTCGAGCGGGCCTACGCCGGGGGACTGGCCGAGTTCTTCCGCCGCGCGCTGGATCGGGACACCGGCAAGCGCTTCGAGACCACGGCGGACATGCGCCGCGCCTGGGACGAGGTCTTCCGCCGGGCCGAGACCGTGGTGCCACCGGCGGCACCCCTGCGCCTCACCCGGGACACGCCCCTGGGCGCCGCCGTCCTGTCGCCGCAGGTGCTCACCGCGCTCGAGCGGCTCGGCGTCACCACCGTCGGCGCCGCGGCGGACCTGCCGCTGGCCAAGGTGGTCTGGCTGCCCGGCATCGGCACCCGCACCCGCACCCTGCTGGTCCAGGAGCTGGGGAAGCTGCGCGACCAGCTGCCCGCGGTGGAGCCGGCCGTCGAGCCGACCCTGCTCGACCAGGTCGCCGCGGCGCTGCTGCCCGGCGACAACTCCCGAGCGGTCGCCGAGGCGCTGCTGGGGTTGGGCGGCACCCCGACGGACACCTGGCCCTCTAGCCGCGACGTTGGCCATCAGCTCCGATCCGAGCAGCGCCAGGTCCGCGACGCGGTGGCGCGACTGGAGCAGCACTGGGTCAACGTGGCCGGCATGTCCGCGGTGCGGGACCTGCTGGTGGAAGTGGTGGACGGTTTGGGCGGGGTCGCGCCCGCGGGACTCTGCGCCGCCGCCCTGCTCGACCGACTCGGGTCCGCCGTGGACGCTCCGCTGCGGGAACGGCTGGCGGCGGCGGTGGTCCGGGCGGCGATCGACGCGGAGCTGGCGGACCCCGACCTCGCCGGCGATCCGCGACTGACGTACTCCCGGCAGGACCGCGGCATCCTGGTGGCAGCCGGGCCTGCGACGGCCGGCACCGGTCCGGGCACGGCGGACCGGCTGGAGTGGGCGACTCGGCTGGGCGCGGTCGCCGCCGAGCTGGCCGGAAGTGACCCGCTGCCGGTTCCGCAGCGGGTGCTGGAGGCGTTGCGCGCGGTCTCACCGAGCAGCCCGGAGGATGTCAGTGCCGCGCCAGACGACCAGCTCGTCGCCGTCGCCGTCCTCACCGCCGCCAACGCGGCGGCGACCCCACGCCTGGAGATCTATCCGCGTGGCCTGGATGCCGGCCGGGCGCTCCGGCTGGCGGCCGGTTCGCTGTACGGCGCAACCGACCTCGCCCCCGCCGAAGTCGCGGCCCGGGTGGCGGCCCGATTCACCCACGCCTTGCCGTTGCCGGGACGGCCGGAGCTCGACGCGCTGCTCGCCGCTGCCGGCGTGCCGCTGGTGTGGAACGAGAAGGCGGCCAGGTACGTCGCCAAACAGGCCCTGGTGAGCGGGGTCACCGGCCTGGTGTCCACCACCCGGCGAGCCCCCCGCGCCACGACCGGCACCGGCACCCGGCCGGGATGGCGACGGGTCGAGGACGCCGTGCTGGCCGCGGACGACCGGCTGCTCGGCACGCTGGAGCAAGGCGGCTGGCTGGTCGTCACGGTGGCCCCCCGCCGACTGGCCCGGGCAGAGCGGCAACTGGCCGGCTTCGACGGCGTTGCGCACCTCGACGTCGAGCGGGTCGTGCTCGACGGCATGCGGTCCTTCTGTCGGGAGCGCAACGTTCGCTGGGAGCGGGTGCTGCTGGCGGACGCCGGCGAGCAGGGTGGGCCGGAATGGGCCCGACTACGGCAGGTCGTCGCAGCCGGCGTCGACGCCTTCCGCACGGCGCTGCAACAGGCCGGTACGGCCGTGCTGGTGGTCAACAGCGGGGTGCTGGCCCGCTACGACGAGCACCTGAGCGTGCTCGCCACGGTGAAGGGCGCGATGCGCACCGGTGCTGGCGGAGTGCCGCGCACCGTGTGGCTGCTGGTGCCGTGGGGCGACCCGGAAGCCGCGCCACTGCTCGACGGCGTGGCCGTCCCGATGCTCGGCACCGAGTGGCTGGCGCTGCCTCCAGAGTGGATCGCCAAGCACGAGGACGCTCGGGGCGGCGCGGCGTGATCGACGCCGGGCGACTGCTCGCCGACCTGCAGCGCCACGTGCGGCTGCTGGAGACGGACCTGCGCAGCCGGGTGACCGACGAGACGCAGGTACGCGGCTGTTGGGAGCGCGACTACCGGGACGCGTATTCGGCTCAGCGCACCGGGCTGGGTTACGAAGTCTGGCGCGACCAACGCATCACCCAGGTGGCAGCCGGCTGGGTGCTCGCGTGCGTGTTCACCCGGTTCTGCGAGGACAACCAGCTGCTCGACGAGGTGTGGCTCGCCGGACCGGCTGAACGCCTGGCAGAGGCCCGCGACCGACAACTGCACTTCGGCCGAGAGAACCTTGGCTCCTCCGACCTCGACTACCTGCAGGCCGCGATCCGCCGGCTCACGGACTTCCCAGTGACGGCGCGGCTGGTCGACCGGCACAACCCGCGGACGCTGCTGGACCCAACCCCCGATGCGGCCACCGCGCTGCTGGAATTCTGGCGGCGCATCGACCCGGAACGCGGGCAGCTGGCGCACGACTTCACCGACGAGGGCCTACGCACCCGGTTCCTCGGTGACCTCTACCAGGACCTGTCCGAGCAGGCGCGCAAGGACTACGCGCTGCTGCAGACGCCGGAGTTCGTCGAGGAGTTCATTCTCGACCGCACCCTCGACCCAGCAATCGAGGAGTTCGGGCTCGCAGCGGTGCGGCTGATCGACCCGACCTGCGGCTCGGGGCACTTCCTGCTCGGTGCGTTCGACCGGCTGCTGCGGCGCTGGCAGGTGCTGGAACCCGGCACCGATGTGCAGGTCCTCGTCAACCGGGTCTTCGAGCAGCTCGCCGGTGTGGACATCAACCCGTACGCCGCCGGGATCGCTCGCTTCCGGTTGGTCGTATCCGCGCTGCAGGCCTGCGGTGTCAACCGGCTCATCCACGCGCCGGCGTGGCCGGTACGGGTCGCCACCGGCGACTCGCTGCGGTTCGGTGTCGCCGGTGGCCAGATGGTGCTGGAGACGGTCACGGAGCAGGCGCTGATCGGGCGACCGGGCGAGGGTGCGTTTGTCTACTCCTACGAGGATGCCGCCGAACTGCAGTTGGTGCTGGAAGTCCGCTATCACGCCGTGGTGGGCAATCCGCCCTACATCACGGTCAAGGATCCCGTGCTGAACGGGCTATACCGCACGTTGTGGTGGGCGTGCGCCGGGAAGTACGCGCTGTCGGTGCCGTTCGTGCAGCGCTTCTTCGACCTTGCGGTCGACGGCGGGTACGTCGGCCAGATCACTGCCAACTCCTTCATGAAGCGCGAGTTCGGCCGCAAGCTGATTGAGCAGTACCTGCCGACGCAGGACCTCTCGCTCATCGTCGACACTTCCGGCGCCTACATCCCCGGACACGGGACACCAACGGTGCTGCTGTTCGGCCGGCACCGTCGGCCGGTGGGTACGAACGTGCGCGCGGTACTCGGCATCCGCGGAGAACCGTCAGCGCCCGCGGACCCGGCCAATGGCCTGGTGTGGCGCAGCATTGTGAAGCACGTCGACGAGCCGGGCGCGCAGAGCGAATACATCACCGTTACGGACTGGCCGCGCGAGACGTTGTCGACCTACCCGTGGAGCCTCTCCGGCGGCGGCGCGCAAGCGTTAGTGTCCCAACTGTTGAATCATTCCGTGAGCCAGCTTTCTTCGCTTGCATCTGCGATAGGCGTCGTCGCAGTGCTAGGCGAGGAAGAAGCCTATGAGCTCGCGACGTGGTCAAAGTTGCCCACCGCCCCCGTCGTCATAGGCGACTCCGTTAGGGACTATGTCGCCACCGGCTCGCCCCGCTATTGGCCGTATTCCGCAGACCTAACCGTAACAGAGAAGAGCGGCGACGAGTCCGAAATGTGGCCTCGCCGAACCCTGGTGGCGGGCTACTTGTGGTTCGGCAAGACAAAGCCCGAAAGGGGGTTGCGGTGGACTGAGTACGGTTTCTTGGCAGATAGCAAGTTGCGCATACCACTGTCTATTAGCTTTGCGTTCGTGGCGACGCATAACCATTTCGTGCTGGACCGGGGCGGGAAGGTCTTCAAGCAGTCCGCGCCGGTGATCAAGCTGCCGGCGGGAGCGTCGGAGGACGATCACCTGCGGCTGCTCGGCTTGCTCAACTCATCGACCGCGTGCTTCTGGCTTAAGCAGGTGAGCCATGACAAGGGCAACGGCGGGATTGGTGGCGGCATAGCAAGCGAGGATTGGGAGCGCTTCTTCGAGTTCACCGGCACGAAGCTGGCGGATTTTCCGCTTCCGGACGGCTCGCCGCTGGAATTGACTCGAGACCTTGACGCGCTGGCACAGGACTTGGGACCCGTGTCGCCGGCGGGGGTGTGCGGCTCCGGCGTACCGACTCGGCAGCGGCTCAGCGAGGCGCGGGATCGCTGGGATGCCATCCGCGCTGACATGATCTCGGCACAGGAGGAGCTGGACTGGGAGGTCTACGGCCTCTACGGACTGCTCGACAAACACACCGACGACGTGATCGGCTACGACGTACCCAAGCCGCCGTTGCACCTGGGCGAGCGGGCGTTCGAAATTGCGCTCGCTCGGCAGATGGCCGCCGGCGAGGTCACAAGCCAGTGGTTCACCCGGCACGGCTCTACCGCTATCACCGATCTGCCGGCGCACTGGTCAGCCGACTACGGCGCGCTGGTGCAGCGCCGGCTCGATGTCATCGCAGCCGACCCGTACCTGCACCTGATCGAGCGGCCGGAGTGCAAGCGCCGCTGGGCAACCAAGACGTGGGCGGAGCAGGAGTCCGAGGCGCTGCGGTCCTGGCTGTCCGACCGACTCGAAGCTCGCGCCCTGTGGTTCAGCGCGGATGGCGCGCTAAGGCTGCGCACTGTCTCGCAGCTTGCTGACGAGCTACGCACCGACGCCGACTTCGTGAGCGTGGCGGCGCTCTACGCCCGCGATGTCGACCTCGCGAACGTCATTGTCGCGCTGGTCAAGGACGAGCACGTCCCATACCTCGCTGCCTGGCGTTACGTGGACTCTGGCCTGCAGACCCGAGCAGAGTGGGAGCGCACCTGGGACTTGCAGCGCGCCGAGGACCGCGGCGAGAAGGTCGGCTCGATCACGGTTCCGCCCAAGTACAAGCCGGGCGACTTCCGGGTGGTGTCGTACTGGCGGCTGCGCGGCAAGCTCGACGTACCGAAGGAGCGGTTCACCTCCTATCCGGACGCCTCCCGGGACGGCACGCTGCTGCTGTCCTGGGCCGGGTTCGACCACCTGCAGCGAGCCCAGGCACTGGCGGCCTACATCGGCCAGCGGATCGACAACGACGGCTGGGGCGCCGACCGGCTCACCCCGCTGTTCGCCGGGCTGGCTGAGCTGCTGCCGTGGATCCGGCAATGGCACGACGCCATCGACCCGGCTTTCGGGCAACGACCCGCCGATGCCTACACCGCCGTGCTCGACGGCTGGCTGCACGCCTTCCGGCTGACCGCGGACCAGCTCGCCAAGTGGCGACCACCCGCTCCGACTCGCGGCCGGCGTCGGCGGACCGAACCGGTAGGATGACGGTACGATTCTAGTATGACAAGCGTAGCGAAGCGGAAGGTCAGCGTCACCGTCGACGCCGACCTGGTTGAGGAGATCGAGGCGGACGGCGACAACGTGTCCGCCCGGGTCACCGAGGCGCTGCGCACCGATATGGCCGCCCGCCGTCGCCAGCGTGCCCTGGCGCGGCTTCTCGACCGACTCGAGATCGCAGAGGGTCCCCTCGACACCGCCGAGGACGAGGCGGAGATTCAGCGCTTCATGCGGCTGCTCGGCGGGACGGCCGCGCCCGAAGCCGTGGACCCGGCGGCTGGGACCCGTGCTCGATGAGGCTGGTGCTGGACGCCGAAGCCGTCACCGCGCTGCTGGATCCCGCCCACCAGGGGCGCCGACGAGTGCGCCGCGCGTTAGAGGCGGCGCGCCGACTGCGTCGGGACGTGGTGATTGCCACCGTCACCCTGGCCGAGCTCTACCGGGGCGCGGGCCGCAATGCTGCCCTCGACGCTCTGCTGGCTCGCGAGCAACCGGACGGGCTGCTGCTTCGGGACACCGACCGCAGCTTCGCCCGGCTGGTCGGAGCGCTGCTGGCCGAGACGGGAGCGGGCTCCGAGCTGCTGGCGGACGCACACGCGGTCGCCGCGGCAGTGGAGGTCGGCGGCGGCGTCGTGCTCACCGGCGACGTCGATGACCTGTCCCGGCTCGCTGGTCCGTACCGGACGGTGACGATCCAGGCCCTGCAAGACAGGCGGTGAGGTGCGCATGACGCTGATCTCCGAGCTGATCGAGGTCCCGGAGGCCGTCGACAAGGGCGCGTTCGTCCTCGAGCTGTCCAGCGGCGTCTCGCACGTGCAGCGCACCCTCGACACCTACGTCGTCACCGACGACCTGCGGGACCGCTTCGATGATGCGCTGGGCCTGATCAAGCTCGCGTTGCAGACCGGGTCGAGCCGGGCGGCGTACCTCGACGGATCCTTCGGCGCCGGCAAGAGCCACTTCATGGCCGTGCTGCACGCCCTGCTCACCAACCGGCCGGAGGCCCGCGCCAAGGCCGACCTGGCGCCGATCGTCGCCAAGTACGACGACCTGATCTCGCGGCACCGGTTCCTGCTCGTGCCGTACCACCTCATCGGCAAGGCCAGCGTCGAGGACGCGATCCTCGGCGGCTACCTCGCGCACGTCCGCGCCACCCACCCGAACGACCCGCTACCCGCGGTGCTCGTGGACCAGCCGTTGCTGGACACCGCCCGGCGGCTGCGTAAGCAGTTCGGGGACGCGGCGTTCTTCCGCATGCTCAGCAACTCCAGCGCCGGCGTAGACGACAGCGCTTGGGGCGAGCTCGTCGCCGGCTGGGACGCCGACCGGTTTGACGCGGCGGTGACCGCCGGACCGGAGCAGTCCGAGCGGATCGCCTTGGTGGTGGCCCTGCAGCAGGCGCTGCCCCAGTACGCCGAGCTGGCCCTCAGCGGGGGCAGCGCCTACGTCAACCTCGACGACGGCCTGGCCGCCATCAGCCAGCACGCGAAGAGCCTCGGCTACGACGCGCTCGTGCTGTTCCTGGACGAGCTGATCCTCTGGCTGGCCACCCGGATGGCGGACCTCAGCTGGGTCAACCGCGAGGCGAGCAAGGTCAGCAAGCTGATCGAGTCGGCGAACGCCAACCGGCCGGTGCCGATCGTCAGCTTCGTCGCCCGGCAGCGCGACCTCCGCGAGCTGGTCGGCACCAACGTCCCCGGCTCCAACAAGCTGGGGTTCGCCGACACGCTGAAGTACTGGGAGGGCCGGTTTGCCTCGGTCAAGCTCTCCGACACCAACCTGCCGGTCATCGCCAGCCGCCGGGTGCTCCTCCCCCGCAGCCCGCAGGCGCGCGCGCAGATCGATGCCGCCTTCGCGCAGATGGATGGCTTGCAGGAAGCGGTTCGCTCCGCGCTGTTGACCTCGCGCGGCGACCGGGCGGCATTCCGTCTCACCTACCCCTTCTCGCCGGCGTTCATCGAGACGCTGGTGGCGCTGTCCGGCGCCCTGCAAAGTGAGCGCACGGCGCTGCGGGTGCTGCAGCAGATCCTGGTCGCCCAGCGCGACACCTTGGAGCTGGGCCAGCTGGTGCCCATCGCCGACCTGTTCGACGCGCTGGTCGCCGGGGACGAGCCGCTGACCGGCGAGCTCGGCGCACTATGGAAGAGCGCCCAGAAGGTGTACGGCGATATCCGACACGAGATCCTGCGCAGCTACGACCTCAGTGAAGACCAGGCGGACGCCGCGCCGGCCACGCACGCCGTGCACCGCGACGACCGGATCGCCAAGACGCTCGTCCTCGGTGCGCTGCTGCCTCAGGTGGAGGCGCTGCGCGACCTCACCGCCCGCAAGGTGGTTGCGCTGAACTCCGGCTTCATCCGCTCCATGGTTCCCGGTCAGGAGGGCACCGAGGTGCTGCGGGTGGTGCGTGCCTGGTCCGCCCGGCTCGGCGCGGTGCAGCTCACCGGCGACGACGCCAACCCGCTGCTGACGGTTCGCCTCGAGGGCGTCGACATCGAGAGCGTCCTGGCCAACGCCCGCGGCGCGGACAGCACCGGCGCCCGCCGGCAGATGGTCCGGGACCTCGTTTTCGGGATGCTCGGCGTGGGCGACCCGGGCCTCGACGGCGTCGCGACGTACCCCACCGTCTGGCGCGGCACCCGGCGTACCGCGGAGATCGTCTACGGCAACATCCGCGACGCGGCCGACCTGGGCGACGGCCAGTTCACCCCGACGCACGACGGCTGGCGGGTCGTGCTCGACTACCCGTTCGACGAGCCGGGCCATCGGCCCACCGAGGACTCCGAGCGGGTGCGCGATCTGCGGGACCGGCAGCCGGCGCACACCGTGTGCTGGGTGCCGCGCCACTTCACCGGGTCGGCCGGATACGACCTTGGCCGCTTCGTCCAGCTCAAGTTTGCGCTGACGTCGAGGTTCGACAGCCTGGCCGCGCACCTGTCCGAGCGGGACAAGGCGCTGGCCAAGCAGCAGATGACCGCGCAGCGCGACGCCCTGGAAAGCCGCATCCGGCTGGCCATCCTGCAGGCCTACGGCGTCATCACCCCGGACGAGGTTCTGGTCGACCCGTCCCACGGGGGCGCCGATCTGGTCGCCAGTCTGGAACCGGGCATTCCGATCCAGCCGCCTGCCGGGGCGGATCTCTCCCAGGCACTGAACAACCTGCTCGACCAGGTGCTGACCGCCGACTTTCCGGCTCATCCGCACTTCGGCCAGGAGGTCCGCCGCGGCGACCTCGCCAAGGTGCACGCGCAGGTACGGCGGGCGCTGGAGACGCCCGAGCCGCGAATCATGGTCGACGCGGGCGACCGGGGCATCATGACGAAGATCGCTCAGCCACTGCGGCTCGGTGACCAGCACGCGCAGTACTTCGTGCTCGCCCACCACTGGGCGAGCCACTTCAACGGCAAGATCGCCGGGGCGGCGGCCGGTGGTTCTCCCGTGACGGTCGGCGACCTGCGCCAGTGGCTGGACCAGCCGGACCCGATGGGCCTGCTCCGAGAGATCTCCGACCTGCTGGTCCTCGTGTTCGCGGAGCAGACCAACCGAAGCATCACCCTCAATGGTGCTGCGGTTGATCCCGCGCGGCTGGTGAGCTTGCCCGCCGACGCCCGGCTGGTCGATCAGGAGCTGCCGGCGGAGACGGTCTGGGACGAGGCGTCCGCGCGCGCCCAGGCAGTTTTCGGCATTGCCGACCTGCCCGACATCCGCACCGCCCGCAACGCCGGTCGGCTCGCCGAGCGGGTGCGAACGGCGGCGGTCGAGGCCGACCCGCGGCTGCGCGACCTGGTGCGCCTTCTCGCCGAGAAGGGTCCGCTGGTGTTGCCCGCCGACGAGGACCCGCAGGCGACGGACCGCGCTCGATTGGCCGGCGTTGCAGTCGGTCTGGTCGAAGCGGTGCGCGCTGCCGGCGGAGACGTCGCCGTGCTGGCAGCCCTCGCCGACGCCGACCTGGGCGGTTTCGCGGCTCAGCACCTGGGCCGGACCATCGCATCGGCCGCCGGCATCGTTGAGCAGAACCGGCGGGTGGACTGGAACATCTACCGCGCGGTGGCCAGCCTGCCTCCCGAGCACGAGCACAGCCCCGCCGCGCAGGCGATGCGCGAGCAGCTGCGCGAGGCCTGGCGAGCGAACGAAATGGCGATCGCTTTGCAGCCCCGGCTGCGGGCCGCGGACGCCGAGGCGCGGCGACTCGTCATAGTGAAACCAGATCCGATCCCGCCACTTCCACGGCTTCAACAGAGGATCGTGTCGAGTCAGCCGGAACTGGCCACGCTGACCGACGAGCTCAGACGACTGATCGAGCAGCACAAGCGGCTCGAAGTCACGTGGCGGGAGCGCGTCGAGTGACACTCGTCGCCACCCCATCACTGGTCCGCGCGAAGCTGGCCGAAGTGCTTCGCCTCGACGGTGATCTGCGCGTTGTGGCGCTGCATGCCGCCGCGAGCTGGAGCTACGACGAGGTGCTGGACCTGCCGGCCGGCCGACGGGCGGTCGTCCGTCCCTGCGTCTCGACGCTCGCGGTTCGCGACGCGCTGGGCACCATGCCCCACCTCGCGGACACCGACGTCCTCGTCGTTCTCACCCCACTGGACTCCACCACCCTCGGCGACAGCATCACCGCGCGGTTCGCGGCGCAGCGCGTCATTCCGATCGACCGCTGGCAGCAGCTGCAGACGCTGTTCGCCGCCCGCGGCATCGACCCGCAGCTGGCCGAGCTGCCCTGGGCGGTCGACGCCCTGCTCGCCAGCGCTCCCGGTGACGGTTTTCCGCCCGTGCCCGGTGGCAACCTCGACCGGGACACCGCCCTGCGCACCCTCGCCGCGGCGGTTGCCGGCCTGAGCCCGCTCGACCTCGACCTCGCTGGCCTGCTGCGGTGGTCGCTCGAGCCGGCGCACGTCGCCCGCTGGCAGGCCGTGGCCCCAGAGGTGCGCGAGGGGCTGACCCATTGGCTTGCCCAGCGCGGCAGCGCGCCCGTCGTCTCCGCCGTACTGCGGTGTCTGGCCCATCCGCAGTACAGCGAGGCCACCGTGGCGCTGGGGGTGGTCTTCGGCGCCCTCACCGCGGACGACGCCGACGGGCCGGCCGGCACGTTCGCCACCGTGCTGCAGACCCGGCTGTTCGGTGGAGTGCTGGGCAGCGCCGGCATCCGCGGCTGGGGACAGGCGGCCGATTCGTTGGTGCAACGGCTCTGGGCGGAGAACCCAGCGCAGGCGGCTGCCGTGTGCAGTCAGGCGGAGCGGCTGCTCGTCACCGAGGCCGGGGCGCCGGCAACATTGGCGGGCGCGAGCCCGGTGCTGCCCGCCGGCCTGGATCGGCGACTCACGATGCTGGCGGAGCGGCTCGCGGAGTTGATGGCGCGCCGGACGACGAAGGCGGAGCAGCTGCGGCCGGTGGAGGCCGCGCTCCAGCAGGTGCTGGGGCATGCGGTCGCCCCGCAGCACGAGGAGCGGGTACGCCGGGCCGAGATGGCAGTGCGGCTGGCCCGCTGGCTGGTGCGACAGCGGACCGGCGAGTCATCGCCGGCGGCTGGCCTAGGCGACGCCGCCCGCCGCCAGGAGGCCGACGACGCCTTCGTCGACTGGGCCCGCGCGCGGGTGTGGGAGGGCGAGGTCTCGGCGCCAATCGCCGCGACGTACGCCGCCCTCTGCCGGGCCGTGGATGCGCTGCGCGCCAAGCACGAGCGCCGCTTCGCCGAACTGCTGCGCGACTGGTCCACGACCGCCGACCCCGCGCCGGACTTGTTGCCGGTGGAACTTGTGCTGGATGAGGTGGTTCTGCCGCTGACGCGAGTACGCCGGGTGCTGCTGGTCATTCTCGACGGGATGTCCACCGCGGTCGCCAGTGAGCTGCTGGCCGACCTGGCTCCGTCGGGGTGGATTGAGCACCGGCTGGAGCCGCGCCGCGCTGTCATGTCGGTCCTGCCATCGGTGACCCGGGTGTCACGGACGTCATTGCTGTGCGGGCGGCTGACAGACGGCACCGCCGCGATGGAGAACGCAGGTTTCGCCGACCGCGGCTGGTCGCTGTTCCACAAGGCCGACCTGGCAGCGGCCGGTGCCGGCGCCGTCTTCACCGATTCGGTTACCGCCGCGGTGGCGGGCCCGGCTCCGGTCGTCGGCGCGGTGGTCAACACCGTTGACGACACACTCGCCCAGGGTGGCCGGGCGGCCTGGACCGTGACATCGGTGGATCGGCTGGGCCAGCTGCTCCAGCTCGCCGAGGACGCTGGCCGCTTGGTGGTCCTGACCGCCGACCACGGCCATGTGCACGAGCGCGGATCGAGATTAGACAGCGATGACACCGGCGGCGCCCGCTGGCGAGTGCCCGGCCGCCCACCCGGCAACGATGAGGTCGAGCTCGCCGGACCGCGCGTGCTCCTCGGCGGCGGCCGAATCGTCGCCGCCTGGAATGAAGACCTGCGCTACCGCACCAAAGCCAACGGCTACCACGGCGGCGCGAGCGCGCAGGAGGTCGTCATCCCGCTGGCGCTGCTGGCCCGCAAACCGGAGGAGATCGCCGGCTGGGCGCCGCGCTATCACCCCGAGCCCGACTGGTGGGTGGAGACGGCTCCCGCGGTCGCCACGCCGCCGAGCATCCGCCGGCGTGCGGCCGCCACCGTCCCGCCGCCCGCCACCGCGGACACGCTGTTCGACGCCGACGAGCTCCGTGGTGACGCGTGGATTGCCGCCGTACTCGACAGCCCGGTGGTGGCCCGGCAGCTCACCCGCGTCCGCCGGATGGGCGTGCACCGCAGTGATGTCGAGGCGCTGCTGCGGTTGTTGGCCGACCGCGGGGGCACCGCTCCGCGCACGGTCGTCGCCCGGCAGCTGGACACGCCGGACTTTCGGATGAACGGTCTGCTCGCCACCATGCAGCGGGTGCTGAACATCGACGGTTACGACGTGCTGAGCTCGGTTGGCGAGACGGTGCACCTCAACGCGGCGCTGCTCAAGACGCAGGCCGGAGTGGGATGAACCCGTCGCCGCCCATCTCGGCGCAGCGCCGGCGTGAAGTGATCGACGCGCTGCGCCGCGGCACGGTCCCGCCGTACGGCCTCGACGTCCTCGCCGTGGGCCTGGACCGGTTCGTCGCATCCGTCGACGAGGAGCTCGACCGGGCCGCCGCCGGCGGGGCGGTGTTCAAGGCCGTCCGCGGCGAGTACGGCGCCGGCAAGACGTTCTTCACGAGGTGGCTGGCGGAGCGAGCTAAGCAGCGCGGGTTCGCCGCCACCGAGATCCAGATCTCCGAAGGAGAGACGCCGCTGCACCACCTGGAGAAGGTCTATCGCCGCGTCGTCGAACGGCTGACCACCGCGGAGTACGCCCCCAGTGCACTGCGGCCGCTGGTCGACTCCTGGTTGTTCGCGGTGGAGCAGGACGCCCTGGACGCCGGCGCGACCCCGGAGGATCTCGCCGACCGCGTCGCGGCGCTGTTGGAGGAGCGGCTGGCCGCCGTCAGCCGGATCGCGCCATCGTTCGCGGCCGCACTGCGCGGCTACCGGCGAGCGACGATCGACCGGAATGACGCTTTGGCGGAGGGGCTGCTCGCCTGGTTGAGCGGTCAGCCGCACGTCGCGGCGGCCGCCAAGCGGGCCGCCGGCATTCGCGGCGACCTCGACCACGGTGGTGCCCTCGGGTTCCTGCAGGGGTTGCTCGTCGTCCTGCGCGACAGCGGCCACGAGGGCCTGGTCCTGGTGCTCGACGAGGTGGAAACGCTGCAGCGCATGCGCAGCGACGTGCGAGACAAGGCGCTCAACGCCCTGCGGCAGCTCATCGACGAGATCGATGCCGGCCGGTTCCCCGGTCTGGTGTTGATGGCCACGGGCACCCCGGCCTTCTTCGACGGACCGCAGGGCGCGCAGCGACTGGCACCGCTGGCGCAGCGGCTGCATGTCGACTTCCGGCCGGATCCCCGGTTCGACAACCCCCGGGCCGTCCAGCTGCGTCTACCCGGCTTCAACCGGGATTCGCTGGCTCAGCTCGGATCGCGGGTGCGCGAGCTCTACCTCGCCGGTGGATCGGACCCGGCCCGGTTGGCCTCCGTCGTCGATGCGTCGTACGTCGGCCGGCTGGCCGACGTGGTCACCGGCAGCCTGGGTGGCCGGGTCGGGGTGGCCCCACGCATCTTCGTCAAGAAGCTGATCGACGTGCTGGACCGGGTGGACCAGTTCGCCGACTTCGACCCGCTGCGCGACTACGTCGTCCGGCTGGCGCCGTCCGAGCTGACCGATGTGGAGCGCGCGGCGGCAGGTCCGCGCCGGCCTGCTCCAGCCGCCAGTGTCGACGACGTTGCTCTCAACCTGTGACCCCGTTCGAACGGCTGCACCCCGCGGTGCAGTACCAGGTGGTCAACGACTTCGGCTGGTCCGGTCTGCGCGGGTTGCAGGAAGCGGCCATCGAGCCCGTGCTCGACGGCGCGGATGCGCTGCTGCTGGCAGCGACCGCCGGCGGCAAGACCGAGGCCGCCGTCCTGCCGCTGTTGTCCCGGATGGAGGCGCAGCGTTGGCGCGGACTCTCGGTCCTCTACGTCTGTCCGCTCAAGGCCCTGCTCAACAACCTGGAACCGCGGTTGTCCCGAATGGCCGGCTGGCTCGGCCGGCGAGCGGCGGTGTGGCACGGCGACGTTTCGCAGTCGCAGAAGCGCTGGATCGCGGCGGAGCCGCCCGACCTCCTGCTGACTACGCCAGAGTCCCTGGAGGGCATGCTGATCTCCGCCCGGATCGAGCACGCATGGCTTTTCGCTGATCTGCAGACCGTCGTCGTGGACGAGGTGCACGCCTTCGCCACCGGGGACCGCGGCTGGCACCTGCTCGGCGTGCTGACCCGACTGACCCGGCTGGCCGCGCGCCCGGTCCAACGCCTGGGTCTGTCCGCCACCGTCGGCAATCCCGCCGCGCTGCTCGACTGGCTGGCCGACGGGTCGGACCGGCCCCACGTCGTCGTCACCGCGCCGTCGTCGGCGGACCGCCGCGCGGTCGATGTCGGCATTGACTTCGTTGGATCGCTGAGCAACGCCGCCCACGTCATCGCGTCCCTGCACCAGGGCGAGAAGCGACTGGTGTTCTGCGACTCCCGAGCTCGCGTCGAGGAGATCGCGGTCGGCTTGCGGGAACGGGCGGTACACACCTTCGTCTCGCACTCGTCGGTGTCAGCGGACGAGCGGCGTCAGGCCGAACGGGCGTTCGCCGGCGAGAGCAACTGCGTGATCGTGGCCACCTCGACGCTGGAGCTGGGGATCGACATCGGCGACCTCGACCGCGTCATTCAGGTGGGTGCGCCGACCACCGTGTCGTCGTACCTGCAGCGACTCGGGCGCACCGGTCGGCGACCGGGGACGACCCGCAACCTGCTGTTCCTCAGCACCGATCTGGCCGAGCTGTGGCTCGCCTCGGCTTTGACGCTGCTGTGGAGTCGCGGGTACGTCGAGGACGTCGTACCGCCGGTGCTTCCCCGCCATATCGTCGCCCAGCAAATCCTTGGTCTGGTGCTGCAGGAGCGGCGGCTGGTGACCCACGAGCTGGCGGGCTGGCTCGGCGGGTTGGCAGCGGTGGACGGCGCGAGTCAGGTGCTGGACCACCTCGTGCGGACGGAGTTTGTGGTGGACGAGGGCGGGCTGATCTCTATCGGCCCGCGGGCCGAGCAGGAGTGGGGGCGTCGGTACTTCGCCGACCTCACCTCGGCCTTCACCTCCGAGCCCATGCTCGAGGTCGTGCTCGGCCGTCGGGTGCTCGGCTACTTGCCGCCGCTGTCGCTGGCGGCCCGTCCCGGGCCGGGTGGGCTCGTCGTCCTGCTCGCCGGGCGGGCGTGGGACGTGCTGGACATCGACTGGCGCCGCAAGCGGGTGCTGGTAGCGGCGAGTGAGATGAAGGGACGCTCCCGGTGGAACAGCGGGGGGCGGACCATGAGCTTTCCGCTCGCTCGGGCGCACCACGACGTCGTGGCCGGGGAGGATCCGCCGACCGTGGCGTTGTCGCAGCGGGCGACCGGGAAGCTGGCCGAGCTCCGGGCGGCACATGCCTTCGCTGCGCCCGGGTCGGCGGATCGGACGTACCTGGTCCCGGACTCCTCCGGCCGCCCGGTGTGGTGGACGTTCGCCGGGTTCCGCGCCAACTCGGCTCTGCTGGACGGGTTGCCGGAGCTCGCGGGGGACGACTCGACCGCCGGCGAGCTGCGGGTGCGGTGGCGCAAGGGGGTCGGGCTCGTCGAGCTGCGCGAGGCCCTCAGCCGACGCCGCGACGAGTTGCCGACGACCAGGCCCGATGTCGACGACCGCGCACTCGAGTCGCTGAAGTTCTCCGCCGCGGTGCCGGAGCAGCTGGCCCGCGAGACGGTGGCCGAGCGGATGGCAGACCCGCCGGCCGTCGGGCGCGTCGTCGCAGCACCGGTGAGAGCCGTCAACGCGCTATAGGAAAAGCAGCCCATCCGGTCCGCTGGGCCGGGGACGACGCCGGGGCGGCGGCCGCGGAGCCGGGCGGGATGGACGCCG